>Ga0126338_10002446_pt1 | contig 12777 bp, 7 predicted proteins | sample OrbCmetagenome_2_FD_92529 | JGI IMG/M metagenome (GOLD analysis project Ga0126338, IMG submission 92529) | Coral microbial communities from Petempiche,Puerto Morelos, Mexico - Orbicella C C metagenome | ecosystem: Host-associated > Invertebrates > Cnidaria > Coral | place: Petempiche,Puerto... | reverse complement strand
AGTGGGGAGGGAAAATATGTTTTATTAGGGCCCGGGTGGGGAGGCAAACCCGCAAGCCCAACCCCCCAAAACCCGGTTTGGCCCCCCCCCCCCCCCCCCCCCCCCCCCCCCCCCACCCCCTCTCTCTACACCCATTCATAGTAGTAGATTGCACTACATTTTGGACTGAAAAGGTTTCGTGCACATTAAGAGTTTACTCCTGTGCCACATGAACATTTTGTTCAGCAATGCACTCTGAAGATGTATGTACATGTACGCTTGTTGTAACATTAAAAATTGGTTGATATTAGACATGGTGTTCATGTAGGTTGGAAGACAAGATCACGCATGTTATGATACGTCACCACACTAATGACGGCAAGTATGACGTGGGTGGAGGAGAGAAATTTGAAGACTTGACAGATCTTGTGGAGCATTACAAGAAAAATCCAATGGTGGAGAAATCTGGCACTGTTGTGCAACTTAAAACAGTAAGTAAATGAGCACCTAAAAAAATCTTGTCTCTTGACATGTTGTTATTGTTCTCCCTAGAGAAGAAATGTGTGAGTCTTTATACTATAATTTAGCACCACAGAAGTCCATGCATTGTTGTTGCTCACACAGTGTGTTAAAACCAACCACAGATACAGCATGGAGTTCTTAATTATAGTTCTACATCATTGTGCATTTTGTCAAGTTTTCTTCTCAAGTGTCAGACATGCCTTGTAAAGTTAAGAATTGAATGTGTTAAAAGTTAGTAACTTTCCAACGCCATTATATATTGCAGTTACCTGTAACTTAATATATTTTGTAATATTCAATGTCGTTGTGTTTTTTCAGCCATTTAATGCCACAAGAATCAATGCTGCAGCTATCGAGGACCGAGTCAAAGTTCTTCAAAAAGAAAACAAAAGTGTTTCTGGAAAGGCTGGGTTTTATGAAGAATTTGAGGTGAGCATGGCAGACTACAGATTCTAAAAGGAACTTTGCTTTTGGATCTTACATGTAGTTAATGCCAGTCACAGTTTTTTGTACTTTGTTTGTTGTTTGTGATCATCTTTCTTTCCTTTTCTTTTCTTTTCATTTAATTTCATTCTTTCCTTTTTACACAGGTTCTTCAGAAGCAAGAAAGTAAACATCTTTACAGTAGGAAGGAAGGAGAGAGACCTGAAAACAAAGCCAAAAACAGATACAAGAATATCCTACCATGTGAGCTTGCTACCCATTGACCAGTGATTGAAGAACTTTCCTGTGTAGTGTAACCTCTTACCAACTGAGCAAGAGGGTGTGCGCACATTAATTTGCGCTACAGTGCAAATGAAAAATTAACAATTAATCGCCCTGCTCTCAGCCAATCACAATTAAGAAATTTTCTCGGTCATATAATAATAAGAGAAATCTGGTGTTTTTTATCAACCATCAATTCCCCAACTTGATCTAGTAATTAAAATCCTTCACATACTGTATCCAGCTCAGCAGTTTGTTATTGACACAATGATTGGAGCTTGTTTCCTATTATTATTGTCTCACTGCTTGTGAATCGTATCACAAAAAACTGTAATACTTTGTAGACAAGGTGGAAACAATTTCTTTTGTTCCTCTAACCAATATTGATGTATCCAACCTTGTTTGAAAGTCATTTTCAAGAACTGTACATAAAAACAGCAGACATGTTAATTTGATTTTGCATATTGAAAGTAAACATTCAGTAAGATACAGGGACATGATTTGATTATAACTTTTGTTATCTATGTCTTATTTTATCCATACAGTTGATCACAGTCGAGTTACATTACAAGATATGGACCCAAATGTCATAGGGTCAGACTATATCAATGCAAACTATGTCGGGGTAAGTTGACATACTAAAACCATGTTAAAAAAAAAAAATCCAAGTGGACAGGTGTTTTAAAAGCTACAAAATGACAAGTCAGATCTAGTGATTTTTTGCACACAATATGCTCATTCAGTATGGCAATTGAACTACAAGTTTGTATGTTAGAGGTTGTCTGCATCTCACACAAAATTTTAGAGATTTTTCCCAATCAAGTTTCATTACATACTACAGTTCAACTCCTATTAAACGGCCACCTGTGGGGAAATGGATAGTGTCCACTTAAAGGGTACTAGCCATTTAACAGAGGTAAAAACAATGGAAAAGCTCTCATCAGGAATTTGATTACTGGCTGCCTAATATGGGTGGTCGTTCAATAGGTGGTTGCTTCATAGGGGTTCAACTGTAAGAGACTCTAAGAGTGAACCACAAGTGGAATATATAATGTTCATGCTCATTCTTAAACATCCTTAATTATATATTTAACACTTTAAATTTTCACATTTCCATGTATCACTTGTCGAGCAATTCCATCATGAGCAGTGATATAACAAACTTCATTTGCTTTATTCTTGGATATAGTATTCCCTTGAATTTAAGTGTTACATAACATTAGGTTCTTTCCTGTGTACATGTCATTCAAAGCTGATTAGAAATTAAATTCGAAAATGTTTATGTTCCAAGAATGTCTAATGATTAGTTAACATACATAACGTTACTTGCCATAGCCCAGTGACTCAGAAGAAGCAGCAAAGCGGTATATTGCTGCTCAAGGTTGCTTGCCAAGCACTGTGGAAGACTTCTGGAGAATGACTTTTCAGGAGAACAGCCGAATCATCGTCATGACAACAAAAGTAGTTGAAAGAGGAAGGGTGAGACGTTCTAAAAGCTTATTTAATCATTCTCAGGCTTGCATTGTCAGGGATTATCTTGGTTTCCATAGCATGAAGCGACTAGGAGTTAGCATGTATCTTGCCCACAAATACAGTCTGTTGCCAGCAGGTGTGTAGTGGCCATATACGCACATATGCACATGCATGCCCCATGAAAATGCAGAAAAAAGATATAATTTAATATAGTTTTTTTGCGGCAAAAAGTATCTTTAACAATTGAATTGGCTGGTTTGACAGACTCTGCTATCAAAATTCCCAAAGGTTGACATCTAAACAACATAAGTTACTAAATATTTACCGTTTTTTCATGGTTTGATTTATGAAACTTCTCTCTGGAAAATGTCAGAAATAGCATTTCTGAGCCCGTGAGGTGAAAATGTCCTGGGGACCTATGCCATCAATAATTAATCAGCACCTCATGAACAATTGCCCCAATTGGTGCAAAAACCACAGTTCAAACCCTATTAAACGGCCACCCTTGGGGAAATGGATAGTGGCTTTTAAAAGAGTTAAAAACAGCAGTAAAGCCCTCATCAGGACTTTGATTACTGGCTGCCTAATGAGGGTGGCCATTCAGTAGGTGGCCGCTTATTAGGGGTTTGACTGTGACTAGTGACTAAGCTACATGACTTTGTACTGAAATTATATACCAGGCTTGGTTTTGATTAATAAGTACTTCCTACCTTTACAGAATAAGTGCACTCAGTACTGGCCTGACCCAGAAACTGCCAAAGAGTGTGGTCCATTCCGAGTCAAACATATGAAGGAGACAGAGTTTACAGACTACACACTAAGGGAGTTTGAACTGACATCAGAAAGCAATGTGAGCATTTTATTTTATCACAACATTGTTCATCATTTACACCGTACAGTGTATAGTGTTGTATTAGTAGTAGTAGTAAACTTCATTTGAGTGTCAATCATTCTAGCATTTCTCACACTAATTAAGAACTAAGAAATATTTACAATTGACGTACTTGACTTAGTCCTTTTCGCTCTGACCGTAGCATAGGGCCTCCACCACAGCTTTCCAGACACAATTACAAATTAAAGATTATATTACAACTACACAAAGTTTCTAGTCGATAAAAGCCTATCCTAAATGCCTAAAACACAGTCTCAATTTCCTTGACGTACATATGTTCATTAGTTACCTTGTGCACAAGTAGCAGTTCTTGCACCCTGCATCTTCCATCAACATCATCAAGCCTCTTTTCCTTATTTGCTGTTTGAAAGAGTTAAGACTGTTCATGCTACACTCATCCTTTGATGATCTTTACAGCTGTGAAGGAGACTTAACAGTCACAAAGAAAACCCAAGAAACCAAGAAAATAAATGATAAATTCTTTCTGCTTTTAAAGGAGGGATAAAATTTGATTTGCAGTTGGAAAGAAAACTGATTAATTACCATCCAGTCAACAGCAAAAAGATGAAAACCAACAGAGATAACAGTCCTTCAGTCTCATACTTCACTGCCAAACAAAAATGAAAATGCCCCTGACATTTTGTGAGCCAAGCTAGGATTAGATTGTGGTAGTTTTGTCTCAGCAAAGCCAGAAGTAGTTTGAATGTTTGTTTCAATATTGTTTGTTGACGTTATTTCTTTTGCACCATGATTGCAAAAAGAAACAGCATGTGTTTTATGAAACACTTTGTAGAGAAAGTTAACAGTTAACATAAGGGTTTGCTGAGAGTTCCAGTCCTGAGATTGAAATCGTAAAATGCAGTACAATGAAGAGGAAAAATAAAAGATTGATTTTTCAACCAGTCAGATCCCTAAATAAGTGACACATTGCAAGTGGAGTGGTCGTTATTTCAGTTCTCTACAGAACATGTCATTGATATTTGAACGTAGATATATTCTTTTGGCAGCCAATACCCCGCACAATTTATCAGTTTCATTACACTGGATGGCCTGATCATGGTGTTCCTAAGGACCCAAGTCCTGTGTTACATATTCTTCATGAAGTCAATACAAGACAACAATCAATTCCCATGGCGGGTCCAATTATAGTGCACTGCAGGTATTGTAGAGTTAACAACATACAGTTACCTATAAGTTTAGCTAAACCTATGCCTGTGTCAATGCCTATGACCACGTTATTGAATGTCCATGTCTATGCCTCTGTAGGGCTGTCAATACGTATTCAAGTAGACACACCAAAATTTGAAAGGAGGCACATGGTAGTGTACTTGTTGAGAGTTGAAGGTGTGACCCCCCAAGAAAATTTTGAAATTCAGATGCTTGGAGATCCTATTTTCAGCATCTTCCAGTCTGTATTTAGACCTATAGAACAATATTTACTGGTACTATGTTTTATGTTTAACAACCGTTCTGTTACTCAACAGCTCAACAGTCTCAATCAAAAAATCTTTCGTATTTATGATTATGTTTACTCTGCTCACTTAGCTGAGAGTGAAAAAAATGTACTCGAACTCGTACACCCACAATTAGACCATATTTGTGTTCTAGGCATTAGACTGGAACTAGCTTGCGACTGAGGCTAATGCGAGGAGTCTTTTCAAATGCAAATGACATTCATCTCTTTTTAATGATACTCCCCCCCGCATGAGCCTCCATTGCAAGCTAGTTCCAGTCCAATACCGGGAATACATGTATGAATATGGTATATTTGAACTCGGATGATTTGATTATGTGTATTCAAATAAATTAACAGAGAAATTTTAGTATGCCAAAATGTATCAAAATCTTCCTGTATGCACACTTCCTGACAGTATTTCTTTGAGTATCCTAATGAGCTCTCAACTGGAAAATTAATAACGTTCATATACACTTTGTCAATTCTTTTCTTGGTTCTAGTGCTGGCATAGGAAGAACTGGTACATTTATTGTGATAGACAATCTGGTGAAAATGATCAAAGAGCAAGGTAATGTACTGTTTATTATCAAAATGTATTGCAAATGTAATACAAAATTTAATGTATTGGTTAGGGACTAAACTGAAGTGCAAGAGGCCCAGATTGTTGCCCACGTTGAATTCTGTCTCTTTTTCTCACCTAGATTTTACCCAATACAATATTTAACATAGCTGTAAGAGTCTGCGTGCGAGCCAAGTGGCACACCAGGCCAGCACTTATCTCCAGTTTCTGTAGCACGAAGTGACTAGGAGTATTTATACTCCCCCCTGGATGGGATGCTAATGCTTCACAGGGTCACCCCCCAGCATTAAATTTGTCAGTACCCATTTATACACCTGGGTGGAGAGAAGCACTGTGAGAGTCACGAGAGGAGTATAAGGCTGCTACCCTGCGAGCAGTTGGTTTCTCCTATGCTGACGCTGTGCTGCAAACAAGAGAGAAACCACGGCTTCATTGACATCACTCACCATTTTGATCTACATGTAATTACACAGTGGGCTGGCCTAAATGCAGCATTCATGTTGGTCGGCACGTGCATGCAAGCTTAAATCAGTTTCGAAACTGGTTATTCTAGTTCAAAGTTGGTTTATTCGTCACTGGAGCTGGATGGTGGTTAACTCAACGGAAGGAACAGTTGCTCACAGCGGTTTCTCTCTTGTTCGTAACATAGCTCCGGCATAGTAGAAAACCACTGCTTGCAGGGTATAAGGCTGCAGATCTTTCCGTAGAAGTTGGTAAATGACAGAGCATGTTGTGAAGCTACACAGAGTTGCCAGATTTTAGAGTGCCTATGAGAAGAAACCCCTAATCACTTTTTATGCTACAGAAACTAGGATGAGCTTTGGCAAGATGGAACACTTTCGCCCAGCACAGAGTGTTGCATTTTTCCAAGCTCTGTGTGTAGGTGCTATAGATATTTTTCGCCTTGGCAACAAGGTAGACAATATGAAACCAAGGAACAGACTACAGTATACATGTATCAGGGAACCAACAGCAACAAAATCCTTTATTTTACCCTTCTTCTTACAAATTGATTAAAATTGATTAAAAGGTACCCTCAGAAATTTCCTTGAATAATAATATATACAAAAATGTAAATATTGCGATTTGTAGAGGCATGGTTTACTCCTTGGTCTGTAACTAAGAACCCCTTTTTAACAATTGGTATTTATGTGGTTTTTAGTTGATTAGACACTAAATGCGTCTTTGTTTAACCTCCTCAGGTCTTGATTGTGAAATTGATATTTCTAAGAGCATCCAGAATGTCAGAGCGCAGAGGTCTGGTATGGTTCAGACTGAGGTAGGTTTCCCAAATGTTGACGCTAGTAGTTTTTCAAGCAAAACATGGATGGAAGTTTAACAGTTGTAAAAACAATGTTGGCCTTGAATTGTTCCCACCTGTTTAGAAGGACCAGGGTGATGTCAAGAGTTGAATTAGTAAAAAGCACACCCTTTTTATAGAGGAAGGATTAAACTGTCTCAGCTACTGCTCTTATTCTCAGTAAATTTGTATTTCAATTCCCTTTCTCCCTTCCTCCCTCTCTCAACGGCCTTTGCACTTGTTTTGCATTCAATAAACTGGAGCCGCCTGTCAAGGCTTGGGTTCGGTTACATCTCCTCTGCGACTTCCCCAAGCCTTGTGTTATTTTTATTTGTTTACTTTCTCAGTTTTGTCTTTCGACCTGGGGAGATAAGGGACACTTCATCAGTTGGCATTCAGTATTTTGCGTGTTGCTGGTTTAAGGTCCGAGTCGCTTCGCTGCCACTGTAGCACGTGGCTGATCTAGTTTTCAGTTCGTAATGCTTCTAGCTGTTATCTGCCAGGGCGTGTTGCTGCTTTGCAGCTCATAGTGCCTAGAATTGTCACGCAGTGGAAGTCATCTGTCACGCTAACCTCTGAGCAGTGTTCCCCCTCTTTACGCCAAATGTGTCTGGTGACCTTTATGTATTTTATTAAGTCTTACAGTCAACATTAAATTATTCAGGCAGAACTGGGACATTTATTATTAATAATTGTGGTTGCTCTTTATTCTCAGGGCCAGTATGAATTTATTTACCGTGCCATTCAGCATTACATCAGCACAGAGACTGCAAGATTAAATAATGACAATGTAAGAATATCTGCAATGTGCTTCTTTTCTTATTTATTAACAATAACATTTCATTTGCCCATTTGTTGTTTCATTTGTTCACTGTTACTGTTACTGCTACTGCCACTGCCACTGCCACTGCCACTGCCACTGCCACTGCCACTGCCACTGCCACTGCTACTGTTACCGTTACCGTAAACTGCCGACTCACTGGTCTGATCGATCGATCGATCGATCGATCGATTGATTGATTGATTTGTTTATTTAGTTTACACTGTAGTCTTGTGCTTCTTATGCTTCTACAAAAGACAACGGAATTTTATCGTGTTATCAAATAACAATATTCTGTGAATTGTATTCCTTTTAGCCCAATCTGGCGGTGTACGGGAATTTGGCTAATGTGCGCAAAGGAGGGGAAACTGTAGCTCCTCCGCCACTTCCTGCCTACAGAGTGGACAAACCTCCTCCAAAGTCAGTCATCAGAGTTCTTACTGAAATACCATCTTATCTTACTTGACCTGCCACCAAACCAATAACGTTTGATTGTGCGATAAAGGAGCTACATCACGGTTTCCGCGTCTTGAAAAGACCTGAAAAGTTTACCCTAATTTTTTTCAAGTTTGTCATTTGTAATCCGTGTTAATCTTCTCCATCCTCAACCATCCTTGTTCCTTTGTGGTTTATTATTATCTCTTTGGTGTTTTTCCAACTTAGTAAACTACTATTTTCAGGTCTGCTTCAATTTAAAGGTAATTTTGTATGTGGCCAAAATAACTTAAAATACTGTGACTGAGCTCCTTTAAACAAACTGTCACAGCTGTAACTATCGACCAGAAACGAGTTTGGTTTGGTTGGTCTCTAAAACGATTTATCTTGGCCACGTTTAACATGGTTTCATTCCAACGAAAACTCTCTTCAAGATCAAACGTTAGCCAAACAAACATTCTTACTTAGTATTTTCGTAATTGTGTTTCCCAATCTTGTGTTCTGTTTTGGTAAATTATTAGCATTTTAGAGTTTGTCTGTATAATTCATCATCACAAGAATATATTTAATATCAAAGCATAGTGCTTTGTAGTCAAGAGACTTTGAACCCTATACCAGTTTTGGTGATAAAAGGATGACCGTTTCTTTGTCTATCTCCTCCAATTCCTAATTTGTACGTAGTCCTTATTCTTGTTTGCGTGTTTGCTGTGTTTAAGGTAAGACCTAGTAAAATTCGTTTTTTCTAGTATTTTCCTTTCCTGGTCGTTGATTACTGTGAATCACTTTTTTCAGACTTCCAGAAGAATCGACAGCTTCTCCTAAACTTCCACCTCGAGTAAGTAATAGAGGGTTTAAATTAAGGAGCTTAAGAAACCACGACGGCGATGCCGAGGACAACGTCGATTAAAAAATGAGTTTATATTTTACCTATGAATCTCGCGGTGCCCTAAAGTCATTTACTTTGTTTATCACTGTCAAAGCTATCACGAAACTGAATCTAGGACACATCAAATTAGCTGTCGTGGTTCACGTTCTCAAAACAACGCAGAATTTGATCATTTCACGTTGTTGTTTTGCAGAGGACGGCAAAGAAATGTATTGAGAATTATAACGCACGTGCACAGCCATTGTTCTCCTCATTAAACCTTTTGTTTCGCGACGTTGCCGTTGTGGTTTCCTTAAACTTTCTATTGTCAGTCTGTAAGAAACTATAGTTTTTTAAGTTTCCAGAATGTTATAACTTCAGTTAAATTTTATGCAGTTTACATGTTCACACAGTCACTCATGAACATTTTTTTCTTGTTGTGTGTTGTGACTGTCTTTGTTAGTGATCTTAAACCATTTTCTCCACAGGATGGCAACGGAGCCCCACCTCCACTTGCTCCGAGGAACATGGCAAATATTTGATAATTTGCATTTTGAATGTCGGCGCATTTTATACAAGAAGACAATTATTATAGTTTAATAATTTATACCTATTTGCATACCAGCTTGAACTTGAAGTCACTCTGTCATATCAGTTATATGGAGTTACGCAGTGCTTTTTGTTACCATCAGAGCAGCATTGCGTGACAACCAAGATAATAGTAATGTAAGCGAGAGAATAAGTGTTTGTACGGTCTGAAAACTCTCTAGTTTTCTAGACCTGGTAGAGTGTGAAAAAATGAAGTTATTATCTGGAAAAGAAATGCAATTTTGTCTGAATTGTAGCAAGTTTGTGTTGCTTTTTATTGAAGTTTATGTCAGCTGAAAACTTCTTCCTCTGGACGTGTGATTTTAGTTATTGTAGTGAGTCGGAAATAATTAAGGAAACATGGCTTGGAAAAAGGTGGGGAAAGTCGTGAATTTTGTATGCGAAAGTAAGTTCAAACCCAGAATTGATGAGAACGTGCAGCTTCTGGTAGGGTTCTCAGCCTGTTTACCCTCAGATCAACTTCCGAACTCTCCTTGCGGTATTTTATGCATTGTCTCCTTAATCCACCATGTTGCATGCTGTAATTGAGTAGATTTGGGATTTTTTTATTACAGAGTTGTGACTTGTTGGTTAGAACTTGGTTTTTGTAATCCGCAGTAGCCACGTGTGTGTGAAGCTGTATTATACTAATTTATTGTGATCAGTTATCCCCAGACTCAGTCATGCAGAGTTGTGGTAACCGGTCGTGTCGCCCGATGGCCAGTTCGCCCGATTTCAATTTGCCCGAAGTGAAAGTCTGTTCGTTCTTGCTGAAAGTTCAAAGAAGAATTGTTTTAATCTAAACGAGCGAAAAAGACAACATTGTGGGCGTTATGAAACAAAATTACATTATTTCTCGTTCTTTAATCCACTGACTAGGGAGCTAACAGTTCGGGCGAATTGGGTTTAGGGCGAATTGGTTTTCGGGCGAAACGACCGCAATTCCAGTTATAATCTTTACTGTTTCGAAACCGAACTTTTGTGAATGTGTACAGCAGGACCTCACTTTTGTTTTGGTTGGTTGGTTTGTGTGTTTTCGTGTATGTTGAAAGTGCTTGATCGTCATTGAGGCAAAGCAGTTTGTTCCCCGTATTAAATATTCAATAACATTTTTAAACTTCTAACCATTATTCCTATGAAAGAAACTGGATTTGTTATATAAAATGAAGTGATGAGATGTAGATAGACGAGTATTTTGTAATATGAATTGGATATGAACAATAATAGAGCGGTTTTCATTTGTGTGTTGAAAAGTAATTGGTTTTGCACTTACTGCGCTACACGTTTGGCTTACAAAACTCGCGGCACTTTTTCATCCAATCAGGAGTAAAACCAAAACCAATCGTGACTCGTTCGCACGCGTTTTCCCGCGCTTTGCATCAGCTATAGGTAATTACTTCGAGTTTTGATTGGTTCACTGGATTATCTGTGTCCTTCAGTTGTGATTGGCTAGAGTGATTACTTTGGTTTTGGTTTTTACGACATTCAATTGAAAACCGCTCTAATGTGTGACTGGAATAAGAGTTCAAGTTTTACTCGAAGTATCATCTGAAGTACATAAATGTATAATTTCTCATGCAGATCCTTAGTGAAGTAGACTGAACAAGCAAGCAGTCTTGCTTAATTTCAGTTTTCTGTAAGAGGATTTTTGTAGACATAAAGTGTTTATTAACATGCTTGTTTTTCTTGTCAAGTAATCTCTCAATTAAAGACCATAGAGATTGGTAAATTAAAATACCATCATAAGGACTCGAATTTTATTTCTTTCAGAAATATATCTGTTGAAGCTTTTTATTGATTCAGAAAAGCTCGTACAACGTGTTCCACATCATTTAAAGTAAGCATGCGCATTGTTTAATCAATCAGAGGCAAACGCGCATTTTCCCGCGAACGTATCGCCATCCAATTGGTTGGTTTCGTTTTGTCCTTTTCTGTGATTGACTAAATATGATTTCTTCGCTTTTCACGGCAGATAAAGAAACGCTCCTGCACCCGAGTAAATTAACCTTTCAATAAAAAGTCATAACTATCTTAAGGTGATTTTTATCCCAGTTTGGGAAAATACTTGTTACGCTGAAACTACATGTTAGTTTTCATAAAACTAAGAATATTGAGAGTGAGTGAATTATTTTGACCAATGCTTGTAATTCTTAGACTACACTTGACAGAGGAACGCTTGAAGAGAAGCTTAAGTTGTCTGTGTGATTAGATTTGAAAATACAAGTACGATTTCTGAGTAAATAGCTTGTTTCTTTTTTGTTGTGACAAGTTATATGTACACTTTACACGTTTTTGTTACAGTGAGCTTGTGTCACACAATCTCGTTCCTCCAGTCACTGTGTTCGTCCCTACTGCGTGAGCGTAACGAAACGGGCAACTGTCGGAAGTTCTGTTGCTTTTAAACTGATTTTCTCTCGAAAAGAACATCGAGGAACTCGAGTAAGCAGGTTGTGTAATTTTGCTCAGTGACCAGGAAACGATAATAACATATAAAATACCGTCATATCTTCTCACCTTTTTCTCGCAGATATCGACGGAACCTGATTCGTAGCGTGATACTTAGTTTATATTTAAGCAGTAGAACACTTTTTTCCGTGTTTACATAGCCTCATCTACACTTAGGGGGCTGGAATAATTCGAGACATTTATGCAAGCCCGAGACGCTGTCGAGAGTTTACACGGAAAAAATACTCTTTTCGTTTTATAAATATTCGTCAAAAATACGCGCGAATCTAAAACGTCATAACCGTGTTTACATACTCTCATAAGAACACATCTGACCAATGAGAGCGCGCGTAGTAGCTCAATTATTTTATAAAGCAAAACAAATCGCCAAGCCCTCACCAGTCTCAGTAGCTCTAGAGCGTTTTCCCGTATCTGGGAGTCGTGAATTCCACTTCCGTTAGAATACACAGCGTTCATCGGATTGATCATTCTTTTTCTTCTGATAGGTACCTTTTTTAGAGCGCCCGGGCGACATCTGGGAGGTTATGGATTCGAATCCCGTGGGGTCTTACACCTTTCACATCAATCCGAACCTTTCTTAATAATAGTAACCGGATATTTAACCAGGGCAAACCCGTCAGTCTAAGCTGTTATCAGATAGTGCCCAGGGCAACTTGACTAGAAAACATAGGCACGCAGGGCGTGCAAGAGTTATTT
>Ga0126338_10002445_pt1 | contig 12779 bp, 16 predicted proteins | sample OrbCmetagenome_2_FD_92529 | JGI IMG/M metagenome (GOLD analysis project Ga0126338, IMG submission 92529) | Coral microbial communities from Petempiche,Puerto Morelos, Mexico - Orbicella C C metagenome | ecosystem: Host-associated > Invertebrates > Cnidaria > Coral | place: Petempiche,Puerto... | reverse complement strand
TTATCCCCAAAGAAAAAAAAAAAAAAAAAAATATTTTGCGAAAAAAGTGGTCTTCCTTCCTGGGGGGTTTGATGGGTTTTAAAGGGGGGGGGGGGGGGGGGGGGGGAGGAAGAGTGAACGCATTTTGTGCATAAATTATTCTGTTGTCTATCTTCAGTTGGAGTGAAAAGTATCCGCTACTTGAACGGGCAAGACAATGCATTCGTTTATACACATAATATCTTGTCGAATGTTTGTTGTAGCTCTCTTTCACAAGAGCTCTTTATCAGCGAGTCGGGATTATTACATCGGAGCTGTAGAAAAGGATTGGAACTATGCACCAACAGGAACAAACAACGTGAAAGGAATGCCACTGGACAGTGACAGGCGAGTGTTCATATGTACTAATTATGATTCTATCAGATTATATTTAGTACGGCAACAGCATTTGAATTCGCAATAAGAAAAGTGTTTTGCCGCGTCCAAATAGCGATCTTTCCTTTCTCAGTCGTTGGCAAAGTCGTTATTTTAGTTATTTCCCTCAGAAGTGCATGCATACCTAGTGCGGTATATTAAAATGCTTTCAGCTCCCAAGGAACTTGTGACTCTATCACTGTTGCTCTATCACTGTAGTCGAGTAGTGTAGGCTTTATTCTGTTCAGGTCGGTTCCTACTGATAACATCGATCAAATAATGCAAAGATCGCGGTAGAGAGCTACAGCTAGGCATGAGAGGTACCATCGAGAGCTGGTTAGGGCCAGTTGTCTCGCCATCATGAACACTTTGAACTTAACAAGAATGTTGTTTTAGGGCTAACTGGTATTTTGGTCCAACAGATCTCGTTGAGCAGGCCTTTAATCCCGTCTCGAGCTTGATCCACAGTGATCCCCTTGCAGGGCTCATCTCACTACTACTAAGTTTTCGGAAAATATTGCATAAAATTGTACAAAACTTGAAAGTTCGCTACACTCTTTTTTGTGAGAATATATTTTATAAGAATATCCAAGCCGAAATTTGCGAAACTTTAAAAGTATTTCAAAAATAAACCCAAGGTTGACATTTTGAAACGAATACAATTTTGTGCGTTGAAAATTTCTAAACTATACCGTACAAATTAATACAATACAAAGTTTGTAATTTCAATACATGCTTATAAAAATCCAATCTTTTCTCTGAACGGCAAGATACACTTCAAACCAAACACTTGTAATTGATACCCAACGCTATAATCCAGTGTAAGATTAGTCACGAGAATATTTCCAGCCTAAAATCGGCAGAAAAATAAGAATATTCAGCTTAGGCCGAAAACAACAACAACAACAGGACACCTGTCATATAAGAAACTCAGTTAAATGACCTGTTCTTGTAGGTCAGTGGATGGAGCGCCCGCCCGGTGTTCGGGAGGTCATGGGTTCAATTCCTGTCGGGGACTCAGAATTTTTCTTTGTCCCACGCTCGTGTCATGTTGATTAATTCACCTTCACAAATATCGATCTGATAAAAAAAAGGATGTACCTAGCCTAAATTTCCAGGGACCTAATTTTGCGAAAATTTTATTGGGCGCTAGAGATTTTAGAGGAATATTTCACAATGAATTTTAAAAGAACCAAAGAAGACGAAAGCCGGTCAGCGTTTAGAATTTGTCTAATCCTCGTTGTTTGATTGAGGGACCGAGAGATCATAAACACGGATGATGTGAATTGATGACTCCCGGCCGCAAGTGACGAGCAAAGACTGCATTCGCAGGTTCGGAAAACACACTGAGTTCGAACTACTCTAACAAACCAATTTAAGTATTGTTAATTAATCCGGCTGAGCACAGCGTCTTTCTGGTTCACAAGGCAGTGACAATGTGGTATGCCCGGGGTTGCATGCCGACCATGCAAAGAAAGGAACAATGAGTTCTCTGTTGAATTCATCGCTTTGTAAATTACGCTTGACTTACCAAACAGCCTCTGCACCTTCGGCACTGATTTCCTTAAAGACTTGAAATCTAACGAAAAAATGAATAAATCCCCAAAATAAACAAAAAGGTATCATAATTGCCCAGTTTACCTAAATGCCTAAAGATGGCGGCCAAGGTGACCATCAATCAATAGCTGTCATTTAATCAAACTTCTGTCAATAAATCATTTTATTTACCCTTTCCGAATTAATTACAAGACAATTTATAACTTCATGAACTTCACTCAGATGACCTGCACCTCTTTAAAAACTTCTATTTTGATTCGTTCTTGCCTATCTGCACCTCTTTTGTTTTTAGGGCTAAGGGCTTTGTTTGTGTTGTATACCTATTGTTTCGTTTGGCCAATCATGAAAACGGTGCAGGTTGGCCCACTTCACTTGGATAGGAGCTCTTAGCAAACCCTGTTTCTCTCTACGAGGAGAGCCCCTGGCAGGGTTACGGGAGTGATCTCTACACACACGTCTCCGATTCACATATTTACATGTACTTCTTCATATTACATATTTTTTAAACAATTGTTGTCTTTATCTTGTTCAATTGTTACCTAGGCTTTGTGTCGGAGGAGATATGACTTTTGTTTAATTTTTTAACATTTGTCCGGTCTCGGGACATGCTCAGTGGAAGCCTGATACCTAGCTTATACCTGCACGAATTGCTAAGAATACTGACACACAGGCAGGCGATTTATCAACACGAAACTTTTAAGAATAAAGCAGGGAAATTAAATCCAGAAACGGCTAAAAATCTCTCATTATATCCGAGCCTGATTAATTATTAAACTTTTGTCCAAGATTTAAGAGTGTGCATTACTTAGCCCGCAGACATTTAACCTCTTTCAAAGTAACTGTTGTCATAAATTCTCTTTCCAGTGATGGCTCTCAGTTTACAGTGTCAGGTCCCCACAGAGTAGGAAACATCTATCGCAAGGTGCTCTATCGTGAGTTCACAGATGGCACCTTTACAGAAGAGAAACCTCATCCGAAGTACTTAGGATTGCTGGGTCCTATAATAAAGGGCGAGGTTGGCGATACTCTAAACGTTCACTTCAAAAACATGGCTAACCGTTCGTTTACAATGCACCCACATGGGGTCTTTTATGACAAGGGCTCAGAGGGTGCTCTCTATGATGATCATACGGAGGGAGGCCAGAAAGGGGACGATCACGTACTTCCTGGTGTAACCCGGGTCTACAAATGGACAATTCCTGAAAATCATGCGCCAACCAAAGATGACGAGAAGTGTCTTACTTGGGCTTACCACTCTCACGTGAAACCCGTCAATGACATCAACACTGGCTTGATTGGTGAGTACAGAACAGCCATATTCCTGACGCCTTCCTGTCCTTTTCCTTGTAAAGGCTTTATTTAAATAAAACTGTTAAAAAGAGAGGCCGTGAAGACAATGGCGAAAGTGGTGTAAGTAATTGTACATATATACACACATACATTACTTTATCAACCCTCGGATTTCAGAGTAGCTTATGCAGCTAATATCTCCGAGCATTTAACCGTCAGATGAAAGATAGATCACCACACCGGGAACTACATCCCCTACTCTTTTCGATCAGTGTGTAGCTAGGTTCTTTTACGTCCCACAGAATTAATTATGAAGAGTTGTGAGACGGAGCCTACGGTTTATCGTCCTTATCCGAAAATTGTGTCACGAAATGGAAGTTTATTCAACCAAAGTTAATCCTCAGGCGATAGAGATAAAGTTTTGTTGGCAAATGTAATTTGTAATTTTTTCTGTTTTTGTTTGTCTCTGTTGTGTCATCAACTTCTTAGCGTACTTTCTTTTCTAACAGGAGCGATATTAACCTGCAAAAAAGGAACACTAGACGAAAGGGGGACTCGCACAGACGTTGATAAGGAATTTGTGTTACTCTTCGCTGTAATGGACGAGAACAAGAGCTGGCTTCTTGATGAAAACATCGCACGCTTTTGTGCTGACCCTGATGGAGCTATGACAAAGAAGACAGATGGCGGATTTGTGAAAAGTAACAAAATGTACAGCATCAATGGGCGAGTGTTTGGTAACTTGGAAGGTCTGGATATGTGCCTTGGAGAAAAAATCAGCTGGCATTTGTATGGTATTGGCACAGACACTGATGTCCATGCAGGTATTGCTTTTATCAACCCTTGCAAACGACTCCGACCATCCCCCGTATATTTCACTCCGGCTCACTGTTTCTTCGGTTTATGTTTTCGTTCATGTATTCGTTCAGCCATTCACCTCGTAAATAACTAAGCTCAAGGCCAAAGTATCTTTTTTAGACCTAACTAATAGTAATTTTTTTTATTTTTATTTTACACCTGTTGTTTTATATTTTTTTCATTGTAGCGTATTTTCACGGCCAGACATTTAGCAGTGACAAGCACCTTAGGAGCATTGCTACTCTTTTACCCGCGACATTTGTGACGGCAACAATGACGGCCGTCAATCCGGGAACTTGGCTTTTAAACTGCATGGTAACCAGTAATTATGACGGAGGAATGTACGCTTTGTTTAATGTAGCTAAATGCGCCCGCGATTTTGACCCGCCTGTCGTCAGCGGTGGAAGAACGCGAAAGTACTTTATTGCTGCCGAGGAGAAGATGTGGAATTATGGGCCGAGTGGAATAAACAAAATGACTGGAGAGGATTTGTCAAAGCCAGGAAGGTAATAATTACTAATAATTACAACCAACATAACTAAACTGACTTTTATCATCCGAGTTCCTTCTTCGGGGTATTTGTTGTTAAAAATAATGGTAAATGAAATCACAAGCTCTACTGTCATTGAGGCCGCAAATTTTCAACTTCCTTTTTAATCAATAAAATAAAATAAAATCTGATATAACAGGGTAATACTATATGCCCTCGCATTGTAAATGTAACAATGATTATTTTTTAACATATCAATTTCTTTTGGGCGACCCGCGTTTAAAACTGCAGGACTTTTCCCGGGTGTTTACAGTTTACTTTGCTATTTTCAGTGATGCGTCAAAGTTCTTCATTCGAAGCGAAGACAGACTTGGAGGAACGTACAAGAAGGCTCTGTATATTGAGTACACCGATGATACGTTTAACACTAGAAAGAATCGTACAGAAGATGAACATCATTTAGGCTCCCTGGGACCTGTTATTCGTGGAGAAGTAGGTGATACCATAGAGGTGGTCTTTCAAAACAAGGTGAGATCGAATTAGGCCTGGGTTTATATGTGTCTCTTTAAGCAAAAAGGAACACGCAACAAACGTGAACCCGTAGATTACAACATGCAGCTATGAAAAGAGGGTCTCAATTGGGGCCGGGGGAGAGCTTTGACGGTTAACGGTTAAATTTTACCGTTTACGGTTTCACTTTTACACCAGCAGCTGAGAGTTATGCCCATGCCAACAGATAACCTAAGTTAACGTGTCAGTGTTCGCCATTCACAGGCTTCAAGAAACTACAGCATTCATCCTGTTGGTGTTCTGTACAGTAAATCAAACGAGGGAGCATTGTACGAAGACGGTACATCCGAACAGGATAAAAAAGATGACGCAATCCCACCCGGGGAACACTTCACATACAGGTGGACTGTGCCCGAGGAAATGGGTCCCAGGCCTTCAGACGCGCAATGTTTGACTAGAATGTACCTGTCGAGTGTGAACCCAACCAAGGATAGATATGCAGGTGTGAAGAGTAAATAACAAGAATATGCATAGAATGTGCTTGTCATGAGATATAAATAATAAATACGAGGATAGTAAACTTTAAGGTCAGTCAAAATTATACAGTGTGCATTATACAGTGTGCATTATACAGTGTGCATTATACAGTGTGCATTATACAGTGTGCATTATACAGTGTGCATTATCTAGTTAGAAGATAGTATCTGATTTAACACAAGCTTCTTTACTTTTAGGCCTGTTTGGTCCCTTATTGGTTTGTAAGAAAAAGAGCCTGGATTCTAAGAACAAGCAAAAGAATATGGACAAAGAGTTTGTGTTACATTTTGTGGTTACTTTGGAGAAGAATTCTTGGTACTACCAAGACAATAAACAACTGGCCGGCAACCCTTCCACTATTGATGAAAGTAAGTAGTAACTGCCTGTCTGAACATTCTCTTAGTTTGTTATCTTCCTGTATATGTAGTTTAACACATTTATCAAGCAGAATTATTTGTACGTTTGAGGGAGGCAGCGTGGCTAAGTGGCTTTAGGGCGCTGGTGTTGTAATGCGGAGGTCCCGGGTTCAAAGACGTCCATTCTGCCACTAACAGGATTTGTTTCTCGGTAGTCCCAAGTTCAAATCCTCGGTCAGGCTTTGTAAATAGCCAACTGGTCCGCCTCCTGCCAGTTGGGACTCATGTTTTAACTATGTTACGTTTATTTGAAATATTTGTTTCCTTTGTTTCAGTGGCATACCTGTAAGCTAGCTAAGCTTGGTGCTTGTAAAGCTAAGTGCATGACCACTTTAAATAAGATTTACTTTTTTACTTTACTTTACGTTGAAATTGTGAAAGTGACGACGCGTTCCCCTCTCCACCCGACCCCTAGACTACAAATATTCCTTCTTTTGTCTGTCAAAGATGACGTGAAAGAAAACGAGAGAGAAGAACAATGGCCGCACAGTCTTTTCTTCTCCTTTCGCACTTTCTTTCGCGTGAAACCCAGTGCTTTGACTGACGGTCACTACTTTCAGAGTTTGGGTTTCCAATTTAGTAGCTCCTTGGACGGTAGGATTTGATAAATGTTCGGTCTTTCGGTCCTTATATTCTTTTAGAATTCGGAGGGGTGAAGCTCGAGTCACCCGGGCCCCTCGCATATCGCGATCAGATAACAAAGAGGAGAGATTTTTATTGCTGTGGCTGCTTTGATTAAGAGTTAGTCTTTGTTATTTTTCAGGCGATCCATCTTACATCAACAGCAACAAGATGCATGACATTGATGGGTTTGTTTATGGAAATCAGCCTGGTTTGAGCATGTGCGTAGGAGACCGAGTGTCGTGGCATATAATGAGCGGGATATTGATGCATAGCCCCCTGTTTTACGGCAACACTGTTACCTACAACGGCAAAAGAACAGATGCCGTGGGACAAATACAAGGTGTGGAACATATACAGAAAAAAAGACAAACAAACAAGCACAGACGCAAACTTGTAGAACGACAACAAACTGGGGGGAGCAGGGATGGCGTAGTGGTGAGAGCGCTCGCCTTCCTCCAATGTGTCCCGGGTTCGATTCCCGGACCCGGGGCCCGTTTCTCGATGGTCCCGAAACGTTTTCGCATCCGGAAAGCCGTGGCAAAATCTCAAACCTTATGATTACAGAGCTGTTTTATTCGCATGTTCTTAATATGGATAGAAGTTCTCTTCATACAAGAAGTTTCAGGCCTATACATCTCTCTGTTTTTAAATACAGATTATCTAAAAATGGCTTTACGGGCCCGAAAAGTTTCCGGGGCTTTCGAGAAACGGGTCCACGGCGTCATATGTGGGTTGAGTTTGTTGTTGGTTCTCTACTCTGCTCAGAGAGGTATTTCTCCGGGTAATCCAGTTTTCCCCTCTCCTCAAAAACCAACATTTCCAAATTCCAATTCGATCCTAGAATGCACGGGCATTTCTGAACGAGTTCTTGTGAACTCCTTGGTGTTCCGTGGGTAAACAATTACATTTTTACATATTTACATACATTTTACAACCGCTTCTTAGAATGCTCTAATAGGGAGTTTAAGAGAACCACGACGGCAACGGGAACGTCGCTAAACAAATGGTTTAATGAGCAAAACAATGGCTGTGCACATGCATAATAATTCTTGGTACATTTCTTTGCCGTCCTCTCCAAAACACTGAACAACGAGAAATGACCAAATTTTGAGTTGTCTGGAGAATGAGAGAAATAGTTTTGACAGTGATAAGCAAACTAAACGACTTTAGAAAACCGCGAGATTCGTAGGTAAAATATGAAATCATTTTTTTAAACGACGTTGTCCTCGACGTCGCAGAAAGTTTGCAACCATCAGAAATATTTTTAATAGTCACTATCTAGTGTTTCCTCGCTATACTTTTTTAGTTTTTAACTCGAATTTACCGAGATACTTATCTTTAATCACGATTACCCGCAGGCTCTTTTGGAACGGTATACATGACGCCAGATAACCCGGGGGAATGGGCAATAATTTGTAAAACAACTAGTCACTTGACTCTGGGCATGGAAACCAAGTACACAGTGCGAGAGAATTGTGGGAAAACTTCCCCAGAGCAGAGTACTGGTGACAAGGTCAGACGTTACTACATCGCTGCTGTGGAGGAGACCTGGGACTATTCACCATCTGGCCGTGATATCTTGGAAGGAAAACCTCTGGAGGATAGCGAGTGAGTCTACCTTAAATAGCCTTGTAGGGCAACCAAGCTCCTTATGCGTACACTTGACATCGGAGCGGTACTATGACTTATCGTGATGACATGGACAGTTTTTCACTCAGGGCCAAACCAAAATAACTTTGCTGCTAAACTGTGGCTATGAAAACTCATTACTCAGCTTTTCCACGTCTTTTTTCACGGAACATTGGAGGCGCAATGGCCTCATGGTTAGTGCGCTTGTCTCCGGATCGAGCGGTCCGGTTTCGAGCCCGGCGCCGTATTTTTGGGCAAGACACTTTACTCTCACAGTGCCTCTCTCCACCCAGGTGTATGAATGGATACCGGCGAATTAAATGCTGGGAGGGCCACCCCGCGATGGACTCATCCAGGATGGGAGTAGAAATACTCTTAGTTGCTTCATGCTACAGAAACCGCGATTACCTGCGCCCTGATGGGCTACTTGGCTCGTATGCAGACTCTTTTACTTTATCGTTAAATGCAGTATGTAAGGCATGGCATAAATGTATCCCGGTTGACAGTCACAGTAATAACGTGTAATACAAGTCTTTTTAGCACAAAAATCAAAAGTTTCCAAAATGTAAACAAAGTCTGCTTTTACAAGGAGATGAACAAGGGAACTGTAATTTTAAACTATTTATTCATCAGTCCGTCAGTCTGTCGTTCTTTCGTTCATTCATTTAATATATCTGTATTTGATTTTCTTTTTTTCAGAGAGGCCAGACCATATACAACCAACGGCCCAAAACGCATTGGTCATAAATACAAGAAGGCCATGTTCCAGGAATTTACTGATGCCACTTTTACAACGAAGAAAGAAAGAAAAACTGATTATGAAAAACATCTTGGAATTATGGGACCGGTTATAAAAGCTGAGGTGGGAGATTCTGTTGAAGTGTTATTCAAAAACATGGCGAGTAGGGAATACTCTGTACACTCAGAAGGCTTGTTTTACAAGTAAGGGGAATTCTACTTTTCATTTTATTAGCTATCAGATTTATTGTTCCTTTTGAAAGCACAAATCTTCAAACTCAGTGTTGTAGAATAAGAATATAGTCTATAGTGATATAATCTTCTTATGATATTGCGTGAATATATATTAACAGAAAGATATATAACTTTGGTTGAATTAACTGATTGATCTTAATATTATTGTGAAAGATTCTGTACCCGATCTTCTTGAAAGGGTTAGTGTCATTAGCGCAGCTGGCAATATAGAGCGTAGCTTTTTATTCAACCAAAGTGAAACCAGCTGTGACTTGAAAGACCTGAAAGGATTAACTCAGTTTCGACATCATCCCGGATTTCCCGCCTAAAGTTTGTTGATGATGTCATCTAATAAATCGAGATTATTTGTTTCCATAACAAACGTAAATGTATGCATTTGTGTTCATTTCTTTTGTGACAGGAAAAAGTATGAAGGTTCAAATTATCGCGATGGAACAAGTGCTATTGACAAAGTAGACAATGCTGTAGCTCCAGGGAAAGTGTTTAAGTACGTCTGGCAGGTGCCACAGCGCGCTGGACCTACAGAGAATGATGACGACTGTGTGGCCTGGGCATATTACTCCGACTCAGCTTCTGTCAGAGATTTCTACACAGGCCTTGTGGGACCTCTTGTTGTTTGTAGAAAGGTATGTACTTTTAAGAGAGGGATATAAATTGTCTGTTTTGTTGGCAATGCTAACGCAGGGAAAATAAGAAATAAAGAAATTATCACTGAAATAAGTTTTTTGTTATAAGACTGATAGGTCTGTTTGTTATAAGTGGAGGGATTGGAAAGTAAGATCTACTAGTAAAGAAAGACTGTTATTTGATGTTAATTGTGTAAATGAATCAATTACCAAAATTTATATCTGCATGGTTTTCAGCACAATAATGCTCCATCAGCTGCATTCAGAATGACAGTTAGATGACAAAACATTATCAGTCCTGTTACCCAGTTTTAGCGCAAATGACGTCTGTGCACTATTTAAGTCACGGATGTATTAATGTTTAACTTTCTTTATTCAAAAGGGAATACTAAACGAGGATAATTCTCGACGCGGCGTGGATCGCGAATTCTTTTTACTTTTCTCCACATTCGACGAGAATAGAAGCTGGTATATTGACGACAACATAAATAAATACTGCTCTGACCCAGGCCCCATAGACCAGCTTAAAAACGATGTCGGATTCAAGGAGAGCAACCAGAACTATGCTATCAACGGATTTATTTATGGAAACTTACCCGGCTTGAAAATGTACAGTGGAGAGAAAGTGGAGTGGTACCTAATGGGACTTGGAGATCTGACTGATGTCCACACCGTACACTTCCATGGACAGTCATTTGTTTACGTAAGAGTCATATCATCAATGGTTACACTCACAATATCGCACTGGCATTATAATAGTACTGTAGTTTACTATATGATTTAATCATCTTCTACAGTTTACCGTTTGTTTTAATCTTCTCTTACTGCTGAAATGATCTACTATTTGTAATTATTTCAAACTTTAAAGGATGTTTTGTGACCTATAAATACTGTATGCACTTTTCAGAAACATCATTTTATTATTTTTAGGTTATAAACACACTGTATCTGAAATATTTATAATATTCTTTCTATCGCAGAAATCTAACACACTTCATCGAGGCGATGTCTACGACATTTTCCCAGGAATCTATGCAACCGTGGAAATGGTACCTGACAGCGTGGGAGACTGGTTATTACACTGTCACGTGAACAACCACTTGACGGGTGGAATGCAGACTCTATTCTCTGTTATGACGCCAACCAGTAAGTCTATCCTGCTAGAAACCAGTTTTTGCCAGTTTGTTTAATTTAACCACGTTGTTTAAAATATTTTCTCAGACGCATTAATATTGGAGGACTAAACCAGCTTGGGGTTTTGCGAGATAATTTCAAATTAGTTTTTTTCATCGCTGTTTTCTTTTCATTTTCATCTATGTTTTCTTTTTATTTTCATTTTCTTCGTCGTCGTTGTTGTAATTGTTTGTGTTGAAGAGAGTGTTCAGTGTAGTGTTAATGTCCCTTGCTATCCTTTACCTCTAGGTAAGCCGGTAGACAGCGGGGCCTGGAAGCCTAAAACTGACTGGATGATCTTTACAAGCTTGTTCGTTGTTCTTGTCTTCATGTTTGCTGCTTAAGCCCGATAATGCATAATCCTGGATATCATTGATACGCACCCATTTTACTGCGCCTTTCAATAACATGCGGACTCAATCTAAAATTCAAAGCTCAACCGACGAATGCGCTTTTCGCTACCGTCAATCAAATGTTCGGCGGCTCCTCCCAGCTTCAGACTACTGCCGAGCACTGTTTCGTTGTCTGGACTGTGCTCAACGATTTGATTACGCCGCGCTCGGCAGTGGTCGGAAGCTGAGAGGAGCTGCCGAACATTTGATTGACAGTAGCGAAAAACGCATTTGTTGGTTGAGCTCTGAATTTTAGACTGAGTCCGCATGTTATTGAAAGGCGCAATTAAAAAAAAAAACCTACGTTGATGGATTCACTGTCATTCGTGCGTGTGCATACTTTTCTTAGTCTAGGCTGCATGAGTTATCATTTTGTTTTATATACAAGTTACGTTTTCAGTGATTTTTTCCCGTTTCTTACTTTTTTATCCAGCACGGTAGAAATATTTTTTAACATTGATGTCACCTTTGATAGCATTGAAATAAATTTAGAAGTAAAGCAGACCTGAAAATTGTAAGGTTTTCTGGTGATTCAGTCATCGATACAGTTGTCTTGTGTCCTCGTTGATATTTCGCAGCGACTGAAATACGTTTTCACAATGGTTTCGTTTGACCTGGAAAAGAATACAACAACAGCAGCAGCGGTAGCAGCAGTGGAGGAAGATTTAAGTGGAAGTGCCTTTGATGCTCGTTGAAAATGTGGAAAAAAATATTCCCAAACGGTCACAATTTTAACGATTTGGCTTTGATTACAGGAGAACGTCACTCCAAAAAGCTTACTCGTTTTGTCTTCGCCTATAGCAAGTAAACATTCAACTTTTTCACTCACCGAAGTTTCAGCCTCAGAAGTGCCCGCTGTCCTGAAGAATCGGAGGCCACCATTTTGAAACTGTCTTGGCAGTTTGGAGCATATGGTTCAAGAGCATCCATAACCCGGGGTGGTATTTAAGGACGGTGCCTACTTTTGTTAGTGCGCACACGTTCTGCGCATCAGGCAAGGCATGGTTTAAGCGCCACGCGCGTGCTGGGTTGACATGACGCAATCAACTACGCTACCAAGTACACGACTAAATTGAAAGCAAAATTTTCCTACTCTGACCAAATCAAGTTTAATGAACCTGTACTTAAACCAGGAACACCAGAACAGCAGCATATCGCATATCGCTTCCTATTTTAATTTTTCGTTATCAAATATTTTGTTGCTCGGAAATATTAGCTGGTCAAGCTACTCTGAAATTCGAGCTTAAATAAAGTTTATGTATGTATGTATGTATGTATGTATGTATGTATG
>Ga0126338_10002443_pt1 | contig 12781 bp, 10 predicted proteins | sample OrbCmetagenome_2_FD_92529 | JGI IMG/M metagenome (GOLD analysis project Ga0126338, IMG submission 92529) | Coral microbial communities from Petempiche,Puerto Morelos, Mexico - Orbicella C C metagenome | ecosystem: Host-associated > Invertebrates > Cnidaria > Coral | place: Petempiche,Puerto... | reverse complement strand
TAATTGAGTTCATGTCTTCCCGTGAGGAGTGAAATGATGTAAAGTTTATATGAAATATTTCATATATGAACTGCGGTTATAGATGAAAGTGAAGAATGATCATCGCAGTTAATTTTCCAATTTTGCTTAAATTGGAAAATTAACTGCGATGATCATTCTTCACTTTCATCTATAACCGCAGTTCATATATGAAATATTTCATATAAACTTTACATGATTTTAAAACATGTTTTTAAACGCTGTGACTGTCGTAGCCGAAATCGATAGAAAATGACGTATTTTGTGACAAATTTCTACTGAGTAGGGGACGAAAGAGAAGTTTTCTTCCGCTAAAATGGCGGACGAAGTTGTTGACTGATTCACATGAAGTTGTTTCTCGAAAAGTACTGAACGGATTAAAGCGAAAAACATCTCGTTAGAAAGGTTTTTCAAAGCGCAGGACAGCTAAAATATTTGTTTACCGTTTTTTAGAACTTTAGCTCCGTAAATCCCGGTGCAAACCTTTGCATATTAAGTTTTGTGAGTGAAAATGTCGTGCGCGTGTAAATGGTCCTAAGTTATGTCGTAGGCCTGTCGTAAGTTTGTCGCATGCGTCAAAGTCGTACCCTGTAAATCGGTCCTAAGACAATTTCAAATCTCGCGCTCGGTTGATCAGCTAAGCGTAGGCTCTTTCAACCCTTTGTTTTTCTCACAAAAAAGGCCGATGTCGTCGAACAATAGCAATGACCACGGAAGGTGTGTCGAGCCGGCATAATCTCTATGAAAGAGTTAAACATTAAAATAGGCGAGTGCACCTACAAAAACATTTGTATGGGACGTTGATATCAAGACCAGTATCGGTATTGTAGGCGTTACTACATTTGCCAAGGATGTTAGATTCCATACGCGCAGCAACGTTATCTTTGTCAGTGGGCAGTTTTTTTGACGTGTTTTTCTTCGACTCGTAGCAAAATGGTGAAGTTTTCAGGGGTGAACTCCAACTCTGGTTGAGCAAAATCTATACTAATTGAACGCGTAAGCTTTTGAGCTTTTTTCACCTTACTCGGTGAGTGCTGTGGGATGGCGACTCTGAACCAAGAGCGCCTAATGTATCTAGATCCGATACATGGTAACAATACTGTAACCACGCCATCAACCCATTTCTTTTAAAATCCTGCTCCCTTACACACGCTGGTTATTCCAGCCTTCATTTTGAAGCTATTTTGGCTCGTAACGGGAAAGACAACTTACAAACAATCGTTTGAACATGATTGCTTTTATGCCCATCAGGTTATAGATTTCTATCTTCATGAGCTATACCCTTTTTTATATTTGATGATATTAAAGAAACTTAACACAATAAAACCCTCACATGGAACATTGAATTACGATTTTATTGTGGATGTATACAAACTGGACATACCAGTGTGTCTGTACAATTGTTTTGTTGTGTGAGTACAAGCTAGAGGATTATGAACGAAACGTAAAAATAGCCTCTCACGCAAGGAACTACCTCTAACATTTGCCCCACTGTTATTTTAGTACGATATACTGTGTACTGCGAAGGCGCAAAATGTTAATAATAGACACTAGTTTGTCTGTCACTAACGGCCGAAACTACAATAGTTCCTGTCAACGGCTGATGAGGGCGATATCTCGCAATAAGCAGTTCAAGCCTCTATGATCTTCTCCCTCAGCATACCACCAATAGACCAATTTCGATATATTAAAATTCAGCCTAAAACAATAGACCTCAGCACGAGGCTTCTCGAACCCAGTGTTCTAATGAAGCGTAACGTTCTCCAGAAACGAATTCCCGGAACAGCTACTTGATCGCCCGTCCCTGGGGCATACCTTACATTTGAGACTGCGTGAACTATCAGACAGCGAAAAACCTTGCTAAAGAGTCCCCAGACAAAATATATTTCATATTGCCGATTTAAAAGGAGAATACTACTTTTTCATGAACGGGAATTTTACGTATTTCGTGTGAGTCATAACACACTCCCTTTGCCATTAATTAATTAAAAATACTTTATACAGCAGCTTTATTGTCTTAAATGACCGTGATTTGCGCGGTACCACGATCCTGATTACGCGGAATTCACGATTTTCTATTGCATGGTACTCGCATCCCGACCGCCTACGGAGATGAGTCGGGTGTCATCGGAAAGGAACCGTACATTCATGACATGCGCACTGTGACCCTGCACAATTTTGGGCTCGGCCTGAAAACAAGCAAGCAAACAAACAAATTAAATATCAAACTTGTTAGCAGAGCTCCGGACCACAGTGATCTATAAATTGGATCACGGGCAAAGAGTACAAATTCATTTGGCCATCGTTTAGTTTCAAAAATTGGTGGCAATCAGTCAGTCAAGTAAAAATAAAGTGACTCTCAGAAGGCATATGTCAGATTTGAGCACAAAGGAAGACCAGTCTTACAATCGGCTTTTTTGAGGCCCTGCATGTTCGCCCGGCCTGGTAGTCTATATTAAATGTCTATAGGTTCTATACAGTCTACATGGTTTTTCCACCTAACACACAGACAGCGGTAAGAAGACTTGACAACGAACAAAATAGGAGAATAAGCGTAAGTAACTACGCACCTTTTCACTGACACAGGGATATCTGTACAGATTTACGTTGCCGAAGTCATCACCCGTTGCAACTAACTCTTTTCCTTTCGCGCGGTCCACAGAGTTCACATCTGTTCCGTCTGCTCCATCTGGCCAGATTCCTGAGAGAGAAAAGAGAGAGAAAGATGGGTTTGCAAAACGGCAATGAACGAATAAAATCCTCGCTTTTCTTCTGTGACGAGCCGTGAGGGACAAATCCTCCTTACGTTCTACGCTCGATTTCGGCCGATCATTTTTTACCAATTAGAAACAACAGGGCCACCCAAGACGTTATCTCGTGAGCTGGTCGATTCAGAGACACGTACTGAGCTAAAACCACAGGTTCAAACAGTTTTCACGGACAAGAATCCGAATGCAACTGAAACTAAAGTTGTTCCGCCGAGTCACTGGGCTAATATTGATAATAATATTGCAGTCGTCGAGTGATGTATATACTTTGGTCAATCACTAGGCTAGTATTGACATGCTACTCACCAATAACAGGGTAACCCAACACACAATTGTGTGTGGCCCACTCCGTATTGCGCATGCTCTCTGCCTGGGTTATCTGTTCTCCCTGCAAGGGGTTCCCTGCGTATGAAAAGGATAGTTAATTAAATTTCTTCTGACAGTCTGAACATTGCTTTAATCGTGTCAGTTTGTTACGTCTTTATGTGTTTGCTGTTTCACTGCGAATTTACAGTTCCTGTACGGCCATTTTCGTCGTTATCAGGCCGAGCCTTTAGATTACCTTACACTGTTTTAGAGTCTCTTCATTTGCAGCGATATCCTCTTGACTCGCGACCCAAATATCAGCACTATAAAACAACCTTACTAGAGCACTGACAACTGCTACAAAATGGATAATGATAATGAAAATTTCTTGGGGTGTTCTTTCTACGAGCATTTGTACAACTCGTTAACGGTTTATTTGTTTCCACTACCGCTGAAGTATCTTTGCTATGTTCTGTGGCAATATGTAAAGTTAACAAGACACGACTCTTACAGAATAGTAATTCGTAGTCTCTAGATGTGCTTTGAAGTTTTTCTCCATCCTTGGACCAGTCTAAGTGACTCACAGAACTCGTGTGACCCTGCGAAAACAACGGAAAATTAAGAGCTACACACGCTATTTAAGACTTGCAATGACCAAGTTTCAAAACAATATGCAGAACTATCAATCTGCAAAACCCAACGATTTAGAACAAAATTATGGATGTGCATCTTATCTCCAAAACACAAGACAAGGACAAAGCAACACCAACTAACGGAAACATGGGTTACTGCATTACCTTGCAACGAGCTTTAAGAGAAACCGACTTTCCTCCATTTTGTAGTTCATATATGTATACATCGTTGTCGTGGCAGCCAAGAGCTATGTGACTTCCATCTAGAAACAAAACACGGAAACGTATACTAGGTCTGTTTCAGCTACACAAAAGCTCACACATTGAATCGCTTAGTGACAATAGGCCGTTTACCTGGGGAGAATTGAATTTCTGATATTGTCTCCGGAGGTTCAGATTTTCGCACAAGAATAGCCTCTCCAGTCGTTGCATTTAACAGCATCCACCTGAAAGGAAAGAAATTAACCTGCATCAACGGTGGCGTTACTTTGCTTACTGCACCATCTGGATATCATTTTCATCAATCTTGTACGAACGTTCATCAATCCCTTTTAAAGTTTACAATAGTTTAGTCAGTAGAGGTGCGGTGGATTCCGGATCGAGTGATCTCAGTTTGAGCCCTGGCCGGGGCCATTGTGTTATGTTCTTGGGCAAGACATAACTCCCACAGTTCTTCCCTCCACCAAGGTGTCTAAATAGGTTACGGTGAATTTAATGGCGGGGGTAACCCAATTCAACTCCAGTTTACTAGCACCCCATCCAGGGGGAGTAGAATACTCTTAGTCGCTTGGTGCCACAGAAATCGGGATAAGCTCCAGCTGTATAGACCACTTGGCTTTTACCTATAGTTAAGTTACTGAGTACTTTGATTCTTACCCTCCTTTTTTGAATCCAACAGCCACAGAGCTACCATCAGGATGAAAAGCAGCCGCCTGCAGAGCTGATGCCTGCAACATGACAGAAAAACTCCAATTCAAGGGTCCATTAGTCAGTAAAGTGTATTGTAGCATATTTTAATAGACGAGTTCAAATAAATCCAGTCCGTCGACAGGCTTAGATGCAAGTGTAGCCTGAGATCGCTCTCTCTCTCTCACTGTCTGATAATCTTTTCTCTCACGCTATCCCATCCCGGCCCACCCTGAATCAAACATGGCGGCTCGGTGAACGAGCGCGAGCTCATAATGCCAGTGCCTTGCGCTCCCTAATAATACGTCTGCACTGTGATCTTGAGGTTTGTTTCGGGTGATAGTTGACGAAGAGCTTGTTGGAAAATACGAAATCACACAGAAATTGCAACAGAAGTGAAGTTTATGTGAAATGGACTTACCAACTTATTATTCGTCCACACGACACGTCGGTCAGCGGCATTCCACAATCGAACTATCTTATCATTTCCGGCCGTGGCAAACACGGGAGTACTGGGATGAGCTGCAAGTCCTCTTAGATCTTGACAATGACCCTACAAAACGTGATTTAGCGTCACATTAAAAATCAGCGAAACTTTCAACTGACAACTGATTCAGTGTTCTGGTAGTGTACAGTAGTCTCGAGTGAAACGTAAATTCTAAAATAAAACATGCATGTAAAACAAAGGGCAACACTGTGAGTGTGAATTCGAAAGGTCAAATTTAGCCAAAAGACAGTTGCATCAATGGAAATCTGAGAAATGGTACAGTTTTGTATAACGGTTATTTGCATACTAGAGCACTGAAGTTAGTGAAGGGGTGCTATCATGAACTGCGTACGCTCGAGCCAGAGGTTGTGATCTCAAATTGAGAAGGTCGCGCAGACTTTTCAAACTTGAAACCTTGTCTTGGAAAATCACTGAAAGACAATTAGCTCTACTAACAAGAATTATCTCCTAAAATACCTTCCTCTTGGTTTTCTAGGTGCATTTCGTATATGAGCGAAAGTAGTTAGAATTTTGGGACCGTTTTCACCAAAAGAACGCAGCAAAATCCCACTGATAGGCAAGATAGGATATGAGAGGAATACATGGAACAAATCATATGCGTTTATTCTGGTGGAAAAAAGGAAAGAGAGCGAGATCTTCACACTTGTCAACTTTGATACAGTGCACGATAGTCAGCCATTACTGTATAAAGATTACCACTACAAACTTCTTGTGATGGATCACTGACCTCCATAATCTTGACAAGCTTGGCACCAGCCCCCACGAGAGGCGACTCTGAGCCCGCGTTAAGTGATGTACACCAGATGTTGTTATCGACTGTACCAATATAAAGCTGCTGATGATCTACAGTCCCTAAAGCTAGAGATCGCACTCCACTCACATCCCTCGGCATCTACGATGAAAATAGATAATCAATCAAGGCGCTCTTTACAATTTGTAAAGAGCAGAAATACTCGTATTTGTTTTATGATAAGAAACCGGAGTTAATAACCAGCCTGGAAAGACATGTACATGTAGATTTACCGTCCCTTTAGACTACATATTCATGGCGCGTTAAGCCCATGTTTCAGCGAAGTAGCTTATAACCAGTTGCTGTTTTACATTTACCTTTAGCTCGACGTTTGTGGGAACTAACTTCGGTCCTCTACTCCAGGCTCTCACTGTTGACTCACCACCTCCCCCTGAGAGTATCGCACCGTTTGGTAGAACAAGAAGAGCGTAGACTGAGCCCTAGTAACAAGTGTAGTGTTAGTTCTTCAATTTCACTGATCTCTGTTCTTAGGAAAATATCGATAAAATAAGACCCATACTTACTGCATGAGCGTTCCTAACCCCAAGCTCTTCAGCAACTTGATTGGATTCTGTTGAAAGATTTGTTAGTAAGATGAGGAACTATGAAGCCAGTAGAGACGTTTCAAAACTACAAGCTTTCAAAGATTATGACTTGATAAGCAATGACACGTAATGGTACACGATAGTACATTTTCTGCCCAATTGCTTTAACATGTTACATTGTTAAGTAAACATAGGTTAGGATAAACGTGATGAAACAAAATAAGATTGTCATTGATACCGTGAGTCCTCTTATCGACTTCAGAAAACCACTTTCATTTTAAAATCGTTTATTTTTCTGGGCACGAAATAAAGATTGTTGTTGTTGTTGTTATAACAAATAATAACAAATAACAATTGCTCTTGCGAAAATAGCGTTTTGTCAGTGGTCTTTCTAGAACTCTTTGAGCCAGTGATTAGCTCAGAGAACTTGCGTGTTTCTTCATTTGCGTTTGTCGTGAGTCAACAAATTTACGACATTCTTTGACAAAGTCGCGCTCTCAAGGCTCAGTAAGGCTTTAGAACTGGAATTGGGACACAAACCTTCTGGCCAAACACATATGGCGCCATCAGTATCCCCAGTGATTACATCGCCATTTGAAGAGAATGCGATGCACGACACATACTTCGGTCTGTGGTTTTTCTGTTAGATCAGAATAGGAAAGGGTTAAAACGAGAACTATTAAAGCAAAATGGAAATTTTAAACGTGGCATACAATGGCGGCGTACAGGACTCCGGATCGAGTGGTCCTGGTTCGAGCGCTGGCCAGAGTCAGTGTTCTGATCTTTAGCGAGTCACCTTTGAAAACTTTCACAGTGCCTTCTCCACCCAGCAATAGAGATGCGCACTGATAAAATATTAGGGCAAGCTGAAAGAGTGCCGGGGTTGGCTTGCGATATAATTTCCTGGGAGCGCTACAGAAAGCGGAGGTAAACCTGGCATCGATACATAGATTCTTAGGATCCTTACTTAATGGAGGTAGTAATTCGCTGAGAGCCAGAGTTCCGTCACCGGTTTAGACTTCGAGAGACAAAAACGCCTTTAACTTACACTCATTCTTCCCCTTGACTGCTTGAGTTTGTTATCTTCTAATTCCCAAAATGTCACTTGATGTTGTTTACCGCACGTGACGAACTGACGGCTATCGAACGGCGAGAAGCTCACCGCCAAAACTTGATTCATGTTACCCTAACAACGAATAGCAAATCAGCATTAACACGTATGTCACATTAGAAAAAAAATCTTGGTTTGTTATCTATTGACACTCCTCTCATTCAGACATGATTAGTCTATACACGTTACATAACGCAATAGCCAGCCATTCTACATATAGTGTATGCAAGTATATTTCCCTAACTATATCCCCCAGTTTAAAAAATAAATTGTTTGAAGCATGCACGAATCAGTCGATAGATCGTACCCTGGCCGAGGTGATTTTTTTCTTTCGTGCCCAGTCCCACACTGTCACGGTGTGATATTCATTGTCCTCAACTGATGCAAGATATTCTCCCTGGCTTCTCTGATGAAAACAAACAGAAAATACAGCGTTACTAGAGGCACCGCGTGAGCCCATCATACGACGCTTAAGCGTATGTTGACACTAGGAGAGCACGAATGGCACAGTGGCGAGAGCGCTTGCCTCCAGACCATGTGGCTCGGGTTCAGTCGAATCCCAGACCTGGCGTCATACAGTAAAAAAGGTTTGTGTTTGTCGTTGGTTCTTGATCTTGCTCTAAGGATGTTTCGCCGGGTTATCCAGCTTTCCTCCCTCCACATAAAACCCTCATTCCCAATTCTAGTAATATCTCGATGAACGACTACTCTATAGCGAGTTCATCCGAGCTCTTCCGCGTTTCGTGGGTAAATAATAGCTAATAATAATGTACATGGACTGTCCAAAAGCTTCAATTTCCACCACGAGCCCACCGTTTACTCCACAGCCAACCAGCGCTAAACCAGGATTAAAACTTAATTGAGGTTTGAATTTCTTGTAAAAGTGCTTTTTACCGGCGGATAACAAATAACAATTTATGCTAATTAGCTGATGTGTTATTCACCTTGTTAGAGAACGCCAGCGCGAAGACTGCATCTTCAAAATAATCCACACCAATCACACAAATGGTCTCTAAAGAGCTGGAATTCCACACTCTAATATGTGGCTGTCATGATGGTAAACAAAGAGTTAGAACAAGATTGAAGAAGTTTAGGTTTATAAATAATATTATGTAACAAACACGAAAGACCGTGCTTGACCACATTTCCAAACCCCGAGAAATGAACCGTAGCGTAGCGGAGTACTTTAGACGAACTTCGAGGTGTTTGGAAAAATGGTCAATCACTGTCTTGAGTGTTTGATATCTACTCAATCGAAACTAAAACTAAGGAGAAAACGGAGAAATAAAAACGTAAAAATCATTTCGACCTATTGAGAGTATTCTATCTTTATTTAGAAACGTCGCGCCATTGCAGAAATTATTTTGGTTTGGACTTAACGAATTTTCCGAACATGCAGCATTGCTACGGAATCCATATAAAGGTCATAAACTAGAACCAACTGTCGAGAATGTTGTACAGTATGAATAAGCCTCAAAATTCCGCTTGGCATTTCTGAAAAAAAAAAAACAGAATACTCTCAAGAGGTTTTAATAAGACTTTTTCACCGAAATAATTTTTTTTGCCCATCGTGATCACGTTTTATATTTCCTGCGATAACTACAGCTACCAAAATTCTTTACTGCAACTACCAGAAACCTTTGCACAAGTGACGTTATAATAAGAACGGACTATTTATTGAGAAATTGTGGACACCAGTAGGGAGAATTTGAAATTTTACCAAATCTGGCCTATACTAACCTTTGCATCATTTCCGTGCCCCTTGACTTGTCCTGACGCTACTGTAACACCATCGGGGTGAACACACAAACTGCAATGAAAAGACGTTATTGATACTGTCAATAGTCAGAGTTCTTTTGATCCCAATTGTTTTTCGCTGCTACCGCTGAAAGAAACTCATTACACTGACTCACTTCATGAAGATAGCTTACTGGTAGAAAATTTTCTACAGGGCTTGAGGACGTTTTCGCAAAAAATCCTCTAATACATAATTGTTTCTGAAGCTTTTGTGTGGCTGGATAATACAGTTCGTTGTATCAGGAATGCTTCAAAATGTTCCCATCTTTATCATAACGTAGAGCTCAAAAGAGAGAAATTCAATGGTGCATGGAGCAAGCATTTCAAAATTTCAAAATTATAGATTTTTTCATATTTTCGAAAATGGTCGAAAGCGATAAATTTGAACCCTGTTATATATTAACTAAGAGGGACGCAAGCGAACTCCAAGATAGAGCGGTTTTCACTTGAGTGTCGCAAAACCAAAACCAAACCAATTACTTTATATCAATTAGACTACTCAGCCAATCTCAAACCGTGGTACAAGTAAAAGCAAAACCAAACTAATTGCCTGATTACTTTCGACAATCAATTGAAAACAGCTCTAAGGCCTCCCAGCATAAGTACTAAACACATTACCTCTTTATGTCATCTGTGTGTTCAGTGTAATGGCGCTGTTTGTGACTTGCCACGTCATATAACACGACCACTGCAGCCGTGAAGTAAATGAGCTCCCCTGAACTAAGAACATAGAGATTATTACGACAGTCTCGTCCGCGGTAACCATACCTGGAGAAAAAAATGCGAAATAACAAATCATGTTCACTGCCAGTAAAAGAAGTAATCTTCTTTTTATGGAATCTGAACCAGTTCGTTTTTTTGCACGCAATAAAAGTCGCCGGCTTGTGAGAGTTGAGTGGTCGTCACACTTATGCAAGACATACATGAAGTTACATACCAATACATCATTGTGCATACAATAGACCATTTTCGAGTTGCCTTTTGTCTTTTTGTCCAAACGAGTCTTCGTGCAAAACCATTCATACGAGAATGTATTCCAACAACAGGTTCCGTTTCATGCAAATTTAAATTCTCATAGACTGGAAGAAAACGGAGAAAAAGAACTGAGGCCAACTAAGAAACTCTGCAGAGTTCTTGCATGTAAGTGTAAATTTTTAACTCTGAAAATAACCCATGGGAATTACCTACTGTTCACGTCTTTGTTTTCGATGAAGCCTGAGAATAATTCCCAAATCAAGTGTAATTTTCACTAATCGAACTGTAGAACACGCAGTGTCTTAATTTCAAGATGCGTAAAAAGGCCCAAACTAAAAACACATAATATTCGTGTTTTTCAAGGACGGAAATTAACAATTCTTGAACAATTATATACATTCTCAGATCCAGTAATGGAACAATTATGCGCTGAACTGAATTTGTATAGGTAATCATACGGTTTCGAGTTCAATTTGGAATTAATTTGCACGAGTGAGTTTTTCAAAAACTAGGACTCCAGAAATACATTTTGTTAATTTCTGACAAAGGTACTAAAAATACAATCAGAAAAAAAAAAAAGTTCAATAACATTTCCTCTAAGAATGGAAGTTGGAGAGAATCTTTTGTAGGTGAACACACAGTAATGCAGCCATTGTTTTTCATTTCCACTGTTTTATTTACACTGTTCTTAATTACAAGGGATTACATAAGAGTCGCGCAAGAGCGATCCACATCTAGTCTCTCCTTACATAACCAACACAATGTCTAGAAATGAGTAATAAGAAGTGAAACGAGTGATCCAATTCACTGAGTTAACAGCGAAATCGAGAGAAAGTAAGGAAAGAGAGCTGTTTCAACTAGTGGGACCTTAACTAATATAAAGTTATTTACAAATCCACTAATAATTCAATAAGTTCCTGGCCACGTTGATCTAAGTTAGCTTTTCTCAAAGTGCAATGTCCATAAGCTAACGTCTCACAACCATTGCCCAAAGTGCATCGCTTGTTGTCGAAGGGACTCAAGCCAATCTTGCTGAGTTTGATGGAAAAGATATTATGCTGAAATGATTGAAGTTGCTTCATTAATGCCATCTGTTGTTCTCGACGAAATATACATCGTTTACAGTGTTCGTGCCTGATCTTTGTTTGATGACATGCATGTTTTGCAGTTTCATTAGTCAATTTTTTTCTCTACCGTTTTGTTGTTGACTGTAGAGTAATGACTATTTTTCAACTTGTCCATTTTGGGTGGCAGGCCGGCAAATTCTTCAATGCCACGCGTCTCGTCTTTAAACTTCCCGATCACATTTTAATTTTCGTTGCTGAAGAGGAACTGGTCTCTGGGGCATTAGGAGAAGTCAAACAAATGCGATTCGCTTGCCATGTCCACGTAAATATCCATACTCCTTGATTTCTAAACACAGAGGGTCGGTGTCACTGAAAAGTAGTTTGCTCGAGATCCATACTTTGCCTCGACGGGGTTGTAGTAGAAATCAAACATCTGCACGTAAGACTGCTTCAGTATTGCAAAGCCCGCGTAGTTAGGTCTGTTCAAATTACATCACCGACGTGGCTCAACTACAACGGAGTAGTCCCTGTACGTAAACGAATTGTAAGTCCTACCCTCACAATATCAATTTCTCGGGTAAAAAAAAAAAGACTTATCCCTAGAAGCGAGGAGCATATGGTTTCTGAAGATGTGATCCATCTAAGCAAAGAAAATGTTCATCATTTCTTCGTTCTCAATGCTGTGCAGAGCTGATACGTTTGAACGACGAAAAAGAATTTGAATAGCACAATGACAGGACATCATTTCGCATAATGAACTTTATTTTCTCAAGCTCATTAATCATTCATGCAGCTCTTACCCAACCAGAGCATCTTATTCTGGTCAGGTGGATGGGTTTAGAAACCCAATGAAAAACGAGTTGAAAACCACGGCGTGTTTGGAAATAATTTCAAACACGGATGCAAATTTTCTTAATCTGCATATTGATAAAGCAAGACAAACACATGACGATAAACAACTTTATTTTATCACACATTTTACAAAACAAACTTTAAACCTAAATTATTTACTGCTGACGTCAAATGTAACGGTACAGTCATTAAACTCCCCAAAACAGAAAGGGCCATTCTTTTTCTAAATTTCAATTCTCGCTCAATGGTGGCGACCTCGTGTCTTGATTCCCTTTCAACCTTGCTGTACAATTCCGACCTAAAATGGCACTAACGTTAGAAATTCCCAGTTCTAAGGCGTACTAATTTACTATCTTCACCTGCATTTAAGAGACTAGACGCATACGTTACCTCGGAATAGCGCTGGCCACACACTTTTCCTCTTCTTCGCGAGTTTTAGGAGGTCTAAATCTGCACTCTGCCATTTGCTTTGCGAAGCAACGTGTTCGCTCAGAACTGACAAACAG
>Ga0126338_10002442_pt1 | contig 12782 bp, 6 predicted proteins | sample OrbCmetagenome_2_FD_92529 | JGI IMG/M metagenome (GOLD analysis project Ga0126338, IMG submission 92529) | Coral microbial communities from Petempiche,Puerto Morelos, Mexico - Orbicella C C metagenome | ecosystem: Host-associated > Invertebrates > Cnidaria > Coral | place: Petempiche,Puerto... | reverse complement strand
TACCATTTGTTACTAAAGATAGCAAACATCTCGTGGGAAAGAGTGGTGACGATTCGTCCGCTCTAATTGAATTTACTCCCTTGTGAAAAACAAGAGTGTCAAATTACACTTTGTAACTAAAAACAAAAATATCTCGTTATATTTGCATGCAACAAGAACAAAACAATTGTTACCCGCACTTACTACAGTAAACGTTAGAACTGTTTCAAATCGAAAGTCTCGTCCCCTCTAAAACATGTCCTAGGAACTAGAAGCGACGATTCGTGACCTCCAATTGAATTTACTCCTTGTGAAAAACAAAAGTATCAAGTTACCTTTGTAACTAAAAATAAAAATATCTCGTTGCATTTGCATACTACTAGCTCACGAACTGTTTCAAACCTCACGGCTCATCTCGTTCATTTAACTAAAATCTTCACCCTAACCCAAAGAAAATGTCGAAGTAAACCCAATATATGAATACTTCCTCCTCTTCTATAGAAGAATAAATATGGCCGTTCTGAACTTTATCGGGATCAAAAAATCTTCTCGCATACCATTTACCTTTACAACAAGAAATTTGATTGGCTGTTTATAGTAGATCCAATCTGATTGGTGTGACATACATACATCTCTCACTCACTCACTCATCCACTGACCCGTCCATAATATACCCGACGCGCCGACTAAGAAGTAGTTTTTTTACAAAAAAATAACTCAATAAAGTTAAGAATTTCTGTTACAAAGAATGCTGTGTGTTCCTAGCAGCGGGTATTAGTGGATTGGACGCGTTCGATAGTGTTGGAAAGTGTTGTACGGTTTCCTGGCTACTAACCCGATGCATTGGAGCCGTCAGGTAGTTCTCTATTGTCCGTCCACAACACACTGCTTTTTCTTCATACAACTTAAGAAGTCGGCTAAATGCTGGCCGTTGTTTGCACTCCGCCAAAGTCTGCAAAATGAAAATTAAAAACTTAAAACCACCACTTGTAAAACAGTATTTCAGTCCTAACACAGTAGGAAAAGACGGCGACACAGTTGAAGGTTGGTACACACTGGTGACTATGCCCTTTCCTGTGTACACATAGGATGCTGCCACATGTTGCAGGGACAGAACGCAAGCTGGTGGACACGAAGCGGATGTTTGCAAGAGCAGTACACAACAACAACAACCATTTTATTTTGCATAATACAGAGAATATCATACAGCAAAAGAATACATTAAACTTAAATAAGCAAAAAAACTACTCAAAATAGTAAAAACTAAACGAGCCGAGTAGTTACAAGAATTATTACGCTTTAAATCGGTTGTAGGAAAAATAAAGAAAAGAAGAGGTAGAAAGATGCGACAACGAGAAAATGTCACACGAGGAAAACTAACGCTGCTTCATGTCCCCGCAACATGTTCCCTAGCGTGTACCGACCTTAATAGTTACAGTATCGCGTTGGACTGGAGGGGTTCGAAGCTAGCCAGCTAGTGTCTTGGGCAAGACACTTTAACCTCATACGAGTCTCGTAGTAACTAAATCGGTCTAAATCTGGAGGGGCAATTTGCGATAGAATAACAACCCATCGAGGAGGGGTAGCAATACGATAAAAGGGCTATGCATGGAACATAATCCACGACTCTTGAAAGCAACTTAAACCAGGCCCTTGTCCATAATTTATTGATTTTGATGAGTGACCAGTTAATTCTGAGGATCGTGATTCAGGTGAACTCGTCCGTGAAAAAACAAGCCTTACAGCTGTCGTTATAGTTAGTCGAGCCAGTTTGCTAGAATTGCTGCTATTCCACGCAATTCAGTGAACGTCAGCCAGGCGTAAAAATCGAATCAGCGGTGGAACGCTGAAGTCAGTTCCAGGAGCCTGGAGCAGACTACCGAGCTCCTTGTTATCATTTTATATTTATTTGTAAAAAGACATGTCATGATGTCTTTTTGAAACTCGTTATTAACCGATAATAAAACTACAAAAGCAGACGGAGTAAATCAGCTGCATTGTCTAGTCTCTGAAACTGATTTTATAGAGTTTATCAATTTAAAATGAAGGTGATATCCAAAGATAAAACACAACGTGCAAATGTGATTCAACAAAAGAAACGAAAAACAAAGTGATTTTTTGCCTTGAAGAGAAGACTATACAGCGAGAAAATTGAAATTAATGCAAATGACTGACGGAAGACAGTAACAAAGCAGCTAAGAACGGAAAATATTACGCAAAACGAATCTTTAAAGCGACGAACTCGGATTTTCTTTTCTTGAACTCTTCCTCTCTTTCGCGTAGTAATGGAAGTAAACGAGGGCAAATTAAAACGGTGGTTTGGCAGTGCCAACAAATTAGAATAGCCAAGGAATATCAAATTAAATCATAACACAGATGATGGCCAAGCATCTGTGGCGGATATTCTGCGATGGTCCATCTGCAAGATGGCACCAAGGCGGTTAATATAAGTACAGATAGCAATAAACTGTATTCTTTACCTGTAGGGAATAGTGATGATTCCTTACGTACTCTTGGTAAATGTTCAACATTGGCAGCAGCATATCAAACAAGTCACCTGTTCAAAGGGGAAATAATTGCCACATCACACGCCGTATCTTCTGTCTAATTGTAACCAATATGCGTTTGCCAAGTCGCTCATCATTTACTTTATGATAAATGTCCAATTTTTGGCACGCTCATTGGCGAGTGTGTATCATCAAGCCTAGCCGAGGACATCAAAAAACTGCTGAAGGGCCCTTCACCACGGCTATGTATCAAATGTCCATCTCAACTTGGCAGTGAAAAAAACTCTTTAAATAAGCTTTTCTTGTATCTGTCCTAATATTTAATTTTCGCCATAACACTGTGGGGCCTGCGGAACCACAGCTATCTGACGAAAATTAATAATCATATAAGTTGGGTTAGACGCATTTAAAAACCCCGCTTTAACTGGTTGAAAAGAGTATCCAGTTCGCTCCATTGGGTTATTATCCTTGATATTCCTAACTTTTCTCCGGTATTTAATTCTCTCCTTGAGTGATAAAAACAATGATATGCCAGCTTTTGAGTCGCCTTGGTTGCCATACTGTTTTTTATTATTTTTTTTTTCAGACACCAGACCGCACTCAGCTGGTTCTGTTGGTCGCTTTTTTTCGCCCTATACCCCACTAGGGAGTCTGCAAACAGGTAGGGCTCAATTCAATTTCCGCTGTATCGTGTTAACTTACAACACAGTAATTTGTGACTGGGAGCACAAAAAAATAGTTCGTTGTAGCGACAGATTCGTTGGTATGGGTTCCAAAACCTGTTTTCGAATGGCTCAGTGGTTCCACAAGATGTATTTGTTAAATCGACTTGGATTGAGTAGAGTAGCCAAATCATTCATGAAGTACTGTTGAAAAAACTTCACTTCTCTTAATTAAGACCACAGATCTAGTCTAATTTCTCCTTAAGGACGTTCGCGCGAAAATTTTCCAGTCGATAGATTTTTTTAAATTTTCACTACAGTCAGATAATGAGTTACTTGCGTCAGAAATGCAAAAAAAAAAAAAAAATTGGGGGTCACCGACTTCGTTTCAGAGATAAAGCGTGTGGAAAACTACCCTGATTTTGAAAAATTGGCGCACGTAATTCAGCATGGTGTACAGGGGTTTCTAGTATACGAAATATCGAAGGTGAGTCAACCCGGGGAGACAAACGATCTTAGTCATTTTTTGTAGAAGTGGGTCTGTTGTGTAAGTAATTCCAAACGTTACCAACGTTTTCACAAAACTTAACCCTTCAAGAGGCATTTGATACCCTCGCACAGATAAACGAAGAGCTAAAAATAACGGAATTTGATGGCGCATTTTGCAAAAAATTGAAACTTCTAGTCGATAGATTTTCTTCATTTTTTCGCTAAACGTAGAAAATCGGTGGAGAGAAGGATCCATCAAAAGAAAAATAGGGGTCACCGAAGGTTCAAGATCGTTAAATCCAGGAAAAGCTATAGCAATGGCCATCTGCCCTATCATTGTTCATTTTATCACTTAGCGCGCGCGCTCATGCATGACGTGGCGTGTGAATTTGCGTGCGCAGTAAGGATGCACAGAAACAATATAAGCGTGAACGTCCTTAACATATCAACAAACGTTTTCAGGTGATGAGAATAAACAAAACTCATCATTTAGATCCTACAACTAACATGATTGAAAGAAAAATCAGAATCAGCAACATTGAAAAAAGTCTTGGTTAACGGTCAACACCTCTTGCTACATTTAGCACCATTCATTCAATTTAATCACTGCTCACCTAAAATCAAGGTTGGCCAACTTTCCATTCGGTTTTGAAGTCCTTGGAGAAAGATTTGATGCAAGAAAAGAATTGTTTCACTGCAATCAAAATACATAAAGATATAAACTTGATCATATGCAAGCACTAATTTGTCTAGTAAAACATTATTGCTTTTATTTTACGCTATCTTTTAAAGGAGTTAAGGATTAGATTTAGAATTAGTGACTAAGATATGTGCTGGATCCATTTAAAGTTTTTACATAAATTTACTGTTAAACATTGATCTCCAGAATTTCATTTCATCAGAATTTCAGTATTTTGTTAAAACTATCACAAAGACAAAAGATTAATTTTATGTTCATTAAATAATAAGCTAGAGGTGGTTCACAAATGAATTTCAATGTGGAGTGTTGGGTTAAACACTAAATGTTTTTAACGGCATTAATTTCAAGGAGGATCTTGAATGCAGAATTTTTGCATATAATACAATATGTCAGCAGAAAAGTTTATTGACTAACGAATTGTACCTGTACTTTAATTTATGGAAAAGCTGTAACAGCCACCATTAGTTTGTGTACAGGAGATTTAGATGGTTATTCTAGCTAACAGTTGGTATCTAAGGTATTGACTCAACAGGGTTATAATTTATAAAGTTATGTGAGAGTATTTTCTTGACATTCTTATGACCTCAGGCTGGTCTTGTTTGACATTTAGTTAAATTGAGAAAAAATTTAATTTCAGGTTTAGTACAATACCTATTTAGAAAGATACAATTGACTTCTTCATGGCTTAACGGAGGCCTCTTCGAGCTAGCAGCCATTTTAAAAGGCCTGTAGAAACATGACACAAGTGTAGAGAGGTTTTGCACATATTCATTCTCTGTTTCCACCAGTTGAAAGCAAATTGAGTTCCTCTGACGCATGCTCTCTGCATGAGGTGACCGGATGTAATTTTGCACTATACTGTGCCAGCGGCGACGACAAAGCCAGCCTCGAATGAGACTTTGAACCTGTTAACAAGTGACTTCTATTATTGTTTATCAAGTTATCATGCTTTATTTTTTACTGGCAAATAAGTTGATCTTTGTTACTTTGTTAGCCTCGGCAGAAATAGCTGCTACAATGTTGGTACTATGATTATTCATATTTATTTAGATTTTATCAAATTTGTGATTTCATTCTAGTCCAAAATTTGATTTGACTTCACTTAGTAGCTTTAACACCTGTAGTTATAATGTACCACAAAACAAACACAAACAAACTTGAAAAAGGTTTTAATTTATAGTTGCAAAGAAAGGTTTTATGAATAAATTCTGTAGAGTTAAAAGATCTGGACATACAGTTGAGTGTATCATTGCATGGAATTTGTACCAAATTTCTACGTTGCTCTATAACCACCCTGAAAATGCTGCATGTAACAATAATTATTGCAAGGTACATGAAGCATGATGTCCTAAGTACAATGTCGAATCAGGAGCAGTAATTGTGTTACATGCAATGATACATGGAATGTTTCACCCTTGAATCTTGGATTAGGATTTAAGAACTAATCTTTTTGCTACTGGGCTGAAATGTTATAGGTTCATAAAATTATACTTGTTTAAGGGACAGCGCATTTAAAACCACATATAGAGTACATGTAAGTAGATTGATTACCTTTTTAATATGTTTTATTTCCTCACTTTCTTCCTCTTGTGCCTCAACTGTCTTCTGCTTTCGAAGACTTGCAACCTGTACAGATAAAGGTTTTCAATTAAGTATTTGCACAATGACACTTCGTCCACTACAAGTCAGATTCAAAGCAAGAAAATAAAACAATGACCCCCACACTGACATTATTGCTATAAATAGTACATTATCACAAACAAGAAAACCCACTAGTATATATAAATAACATTTGAAGTAATTTGCATGTGCCTTGTTAGTAACATATATGCAAAGCATAAGCCAATATTTTATTGTAATCTGCAACATAGCCTGCAAACAAGTTCATGTTTGGGTTATACACAAAAGTTATGCCACAAGAAGACAGTGGACAATGAAGCAAGAATGGCTTGGTGAGTGGCATGAACTGAATGAGGCAAGTGAAAGCAAGCTTGCTCTGATCTCTGTAAACGTTTTGATAGCTATTTATTATTTCTGTTTCAACTGGTTCAAGTGAAGTACCATTGGCCAATGAGAGCAAGAAAAGTGGGAAAACATCTACAATGTAATTTGAAGTGTTCAGTGAATTACTAATTTACTGACCAGTTTAGTTTTCACAAATATGTCAACATGGAGTCAGAGAAAGACTGAGAGTGAGTGAAAGTACATGTATCTTCAGTTGCAAGTTGAAAGTTACTTCCCACCTTCAACGGCACAGAAAAATTGTTTTTCTTTTATTTGACAAAATTTAAGTCAGTCATTTTATCTTAACTTTACAAAACAAAAATATTGAAAATCTCAAAAGGGGCCAAATTATTTAGAAAAAAACGTATTTTCAAATAATGTTAATAAACCAGAAAGGTGTCATAATCACTTGAACGGATGGTTCTGCCGGGGGGAATTTTGGCAGCAAACGCTTATCTTGGAGCTCGTATATCATGTTATTTGATATTGTTTATATCACACATTTGTTCTTTTGTCTTTGGCTACTTTGCCTGTTTTAGTCTCTTTCTCTTCAATGTGACAGTGAGATAGAAAACGTGTTGCAGTGTGATGCTTTTCCCAGGAAATCCTGATCCATTGTCATTGATGCTAGGAGGTCCTGTCGTTCCGTTGGTTTGCAGTTTCATAAGGCGAGATAATCTCCTGGCATGGCACGAGTTGTTCACAAACCTTTATGAGCTAAAATCTTGCATGCTATTTCTGGAGGAATACATCCACTTTGAGCGAATTTATAGGGTATGCAGATTTGACAGATTTCCATGAAATTTTGCCAGAACATTCCAGGGATAATGACAAATGAAAGGGTGTTGAGAAATTTGGATGTTTATTAAACATATTTATCCTGTGGAGTCCATTTATGCAACACATCTTACACATTTTTAGCTACTCCAACTTTAGATGCCAATATCTAGACAACCAATCAGAATATCAAAAAAGTCCAAAACACTTTTGTTGATTGATGCCTTGTAAATAAGACTGTGCAGCCATTTTGCTCGTGTGGCAGCATCCGATACCCGATAAATTCCTTAGAAAGAACCTTTAGTCCTTTCACGCCTTACTGGCTCCTGACACTTTTAAAAAGAAAAACTCACTTAAATTTTATTTTTACAGTAAAGTACATTTAAGTACTAAGCTTTCTTCTGATATATAGTTTGTTGGGGGTTTCATTGAAACTGGCGGGTGTATGAATTTTTTCCCAAAGGACACCCGTGAAGGTGGGAAGTAACCTTAAACAAGTTCCAGCCAGTTCTGGTTAAAACTGAGCATCACAATGCAATAAAAAAATCTGATGATGAATCACCATGTACTTGACATGCTGCCAACTGGATATAGAAAAGTGTAGTGTTTCAAATGTGGTGACAATAATATTATTAGCAAATTACGAAACAACACCAAGTTCTGTGTCCCCATAATCTATCTGCTTACCACCATCGTTCACTACAGAACAGACTGCACATGTCTTTACAAGACATGTGCATAAGCTCACAAGAACTTAAGGACAAAAGTTTCAGCATGTGATTCACAAACAAAATAATTGATATTCACTTGGCCATTCAGTACACTGCAATGTTATTGTTACAATCTTATTTTTTTCACTGATGGCTTTTGTTAGTACTACAGCTTATCACTGTTGATTTCTTAGCTTCACACCAGTTCTTCAACAAACAGCTGTATTTGAGTCACCATCCCTTACCTGACATGGGTCAGTTTATAGAAACATTAAGTTGAAATGGTGTACCTCAGTTTTTAGGCTTGACACTAATGCTGCCTGCTCCTCACACTGTTGAAGCAACTGCCATTTAGCAGTCTTCTCGCTCTCCAGAATCTGCAGCACATGGATGTACTTCTTTTCCAGCTCTTCCTTCTCTGATTGTAACTCAGCAAAACTATACCAAAACCACAAAATAATGCTACCGTAAAATATTGTCTTAATATGTAAAATGATACATTGAGTAAAATTTCTTTTACATTGAGCTGCAACAGGGCATTGGGTGTGTGTTGATGGCATCTCAGAGATACTTCCCCAGTTGTGTCAGAGTACCCCTTTACACTCTTCAGTGTACAGTCAACTCTCACCTTGCAGACACTTTGCTATAATGGACACCTCACTATAATGGACACCTCACTATAATGGACAGAAGCAGTACATCCCTGGCTGAAACTACAAAGTCATGTGTGGGAACAACTCCCTCATCTATTAAGGACTCCCGCTATTACGGAACTACTGACACTTCATGTGGTCCCAAACTAATATATTTTTTATTGTTCTTCTTTTGTTACCATGGACAACTTGGACAAGTATCAAATGACATAATTACTCTGCAGACTTGGAAGTTTCACTTGTTTGTAAACTATGCAGACCTAGGCTTTTAGCCAGATGGTTGTCCAGGTGTCCTGTGGACGGCCACTTTCTGAAGAAAATTGACAGTTTTATAATTTTTCATATGTTGCCTTATAAATTACCCATTTGAGCAGGCCCTTTAGCACATTTTGGATGGGCAGGTTTCAAATTCTGGCAAAAAGCCTGTGCTGACCTATATTATATGATTATGTGTCAAAGTAAATGTGTACAGCAGTTTTCATTCTTCCAAGCAAGAACATCCAACCATACCTAAGTTGCCTAAAGAAGTATGGACTCATTTACCTGAACAGGTGGCATTGGTAATGACAACATAGAATAGTACTCTACCCCAGCATAAAACTTTCAATCATTTTTTCTGGAAGAAGGGCCTGCCTCTGGACCCCCTAGATACTCGAGCACCTCAGGAAATCACTTAGAATATGTATGATTTCGGTCTCCAGCTAGGTACCTGACATACGCTTTCAAATTACTTTCTAAAAGAAGGCTATCTATATACATTGTGCAAACACTGGGTCAGATTCAATTCACATGGATCGTCGCAGCTCCACAATAATGAAAGATCAACACAATAAAAAATATTTGAAGAAGAAGAGTGGAAAAGGGAAAAAATATTGTTAAGTATAATTTTCTGACAGTTCTCAGCTATATATTTGTATGTGGAGAATGGCACTATCAGACATAAAATTCTTGCTAAAGCATGCGAGGGCAATTGTTTAGACCACCTCCATGAATACATATAATTTAGATTGATAACACATATTAGTTAAGTTACCTGGATTTCATGATAGCTTCAATCCATGCTGTGCACTCCTGATTACTGTTTGCTCTTAGTATGAACTGTTGATGTCCATCCCCAGTTGGTACACTGATACTAAAACAATTCTTGAATTAAAAAGAAAAATAATTGTCAGTTTTATCACTGCTATTGTGACCCAAAATCAAGCTGCATATTTTTGCAAAAATTTGAATAAAATAACATGATATAAATGCAGTATATCAAGGACCAGTGAGATAACTTTCATTCTAAACACAAGCTGATCTTCTGATCAGTTAATTGCTTCGTACAGCTTTGTAGAAGGTATTTAACGCTGAATTTTAAGCTCGGTAATGAAATATGAAGGTGAATTAATCAACATGACACGAGTGTGGAACAAAGAAAAATTCTGAGTCCCCGACAGGAATCGAACCCATAACCTCCCGAACACTGGGCGGGCGCTTTATCCACTGAGCTAAGAGAACTCAGGGAGAGCAAGGTCATTTAACTGAGTTCATATATGACAGGTGTCCTGCATACTGCTAGGATCACCACTATGAAAGTTATCGTGAGTAGTGATCGGTTAATAAAGATGGTGAATTTTAAGTTCGGTAATGAGATGTGAAGGTAAATTAATCAACATGACACGAGTGTGGGACAAAGAAAAATTCAAAGTCCCTGACAGGAATCAAATCGCTCGTGTCATGTTGATTAATTCACCTTCACATTTCATTACCGAGCTTAAAATTCACCATCTTTATTAACTTATCACTACTCATGATGACTTCGATAGCGTTGATCCTAGCAGTATGCAGGACACCTGTCATATATGAAATGCTCTCCCTGAGTTCTCGTAGCTCAGTGGATAGAGCGCCTGCCCAGTGTTCGGGAGGTCATGGGTTCGATTCCTGTCGGGGACTCAGAATTTTTCTTTGTCCCACACTCATGTCATGTTGATTAATTCACCTTCATATTTAACACTGTTTGACAAAAGAAACTTCCATACAGGTTACAAAGAAAAACAATTTATGGGCTTGCCCTTCAGACAAGCTGTAACTATGATCTTAGGGCCCATTAACTGATCTTTCTAAGCCGTTGCTAAGGAAAATTCATTCTCATATAACCTTGTCATTTTCAGTTAGTTCAGAGTTATTTCATGTGTCTCAACATTTTCATGGTCCGTAACACCAGTGATGACATCATCAGGCAACAACCATGGTCATGTGACTAATAATTCTGAAAAAATGTAAAGGCTCCCAAGCTTTAATCTTTATTATGCTATGCATAGATTTTGTTTCATTTCTAAAAGGTAAGATCTTGAGAGAATTTCAAAATATTGAAAAATTCATAATTTTCTAAAAAAAGAAAAGTGTGTTTTTACAAAAGGAATGCATAGCTTTGTTTCCAATGTTGGCTTAACTGTAACTTGTTGAAAAAAGATGGATTTAACTAAAAACCACATCTCCTTATAAATAGTATTTAAGGAAACCGGAAGTGCCTGCGATATCTATTGGTAGTTACCCTATCAGAGCTGTAGAGTTTACACTACCAGACCGATAGGATCAAACAAAGCACACAAAAGCCACACAGAGAGGATTTTTATTTTTATTTTTATTTTGTGCTTGTTTTTCTGTTTTTCTCTTAGAAAAGAAAAGAAAAAACATTTAAAATGTACCAAATTTGTAAGTTGTTGAATTGTTTAAATTTTCTGTGCTTGGGCTGACACAAGTAACTGGAAGCGACATTTTCCCTGCAAGCGTACGCATGAATCAGTTAATGGGCTCTTAACTAGCCTGAAAGAGTTCTTACTTGCCCCCCAAATTCCTCATTAGTATGTTTAACTAATTTAATTACACTGATACAATAATTTAATCTCCTATAGTGCCTTTAATTTCCCAAAAAAATTATTTCCCAAAAATCTTCAGGTGCCTGTCAGGAAAGCACAAGACACAATTATCCACAAGCCCAAGTGCAAAATTCGCTAGCCTCATTGGAAAGGACTTTCTTTGCACGGTGCTTTTGTATTAGTAAGAATACCAGGGAATGCAAACATTGATAAATGCGAACAATACATAGCATTTGAAAGCAATATAAACCAGAGTGATTTGATAGGTTTTCACACATTTATTGCCAAGTGCCACCATTCCAGTAAGTCTTTATTTTGGTCCATGATGTTCTAGACTGGCTTCACAATGAAAATAACATCCTTCTGACAACTTTTTGTTTAAGTCTTGCTTTCAACACACAGTTAATTTCAGGCTACATAGTTCCTCATAGTTTTGGGCTAACAACCTCAAGTGACAGCTTGCCTTAGGGAAAAGCTGAATTATTTGAGTTTTTGTCTAAGCCTGATCAAAGGTTCCACAGCAGTTTTCTGTCTCTCAATCAATTCAGAGCAAATTTACAATGTGAGAGAGTTATTATAATATAGTGGAGCAAATGTGAACATCGTGCTAATTTTCCCACATCAGGTGCCAAATTAAAATCATTACAATAATAATTATTGTAATGATTTCAATTCATCACTCTTGCTATTATTATTGTTAATGGCCTTTCAGAAAGAGCAAACATAATTTCTAATAGCTAAAAAAGAAATCTGTTTAGGTTTTAGCAGAGATACCCATTCTATAGCAAAAAAATACCTGGCACAAGTTAGAAATAATATAATGTGGCACTCAATGGTTAATGGTAGTTAACTGGATACATATAGTTTCATCCAATAAGTATCTCTTGGGGTATTACAATTCATTTTCAACTATACCACAGTGACCAAATTTATTGGACAACCCTTCCCATGCCAGATCAGTACTAGCACATCTTGGCATAAATGTCTAGGAATTAAGAGCAGCTTCACCTAAATATCAACTAGACTTGGAAATAACGAAAAAATCGAATTTCTTTAAACTTGCCCAGAATGAAGACCTACGGGCACTAGTTACAAAAATATTGTTTTAAGTTCGATAAATGAAAAATTATTTTTCTGTGCAATTTTTTCGTTTCCATGCCCCAAATCAGCCAAAATCGATCAAAAATGAGTGGCATATTCAGAGTCTCATAAACTCAAAAGTAAAAATCTTCATAACAAACTGATTGCACATTGTATTTGTACTTCCTGTCTTGTACATTTAGAGCTAAACAGATCGCGATTTGATTAGAACTAAAATATTTCACGATTTTTCTAAATTAACGACCCAAGACAGCTAAACGAGAGGTCTACATTTAGCCTATTTTCAAATGCTAAAAAGGTGTTCTGGTACACGGCTTTTCCCAAAACGACTAGTTTGGT
>Ga0126338_10002441_pt1:7500-12782 | contig 12782 bp, 3 predicted proteins | sample OrbCmetagenome_2_FD_92529 | JGI IMG/M metagenome (GOLD analysis project Ga0126338, IMG submission 92529) | Coral microbial communities from Petempiche,Puerto Morelos, Mexico - Orbicella C C metagenome | ecosystem: Host-associated > Invertebrates > Cnidaria > Coral | place... | reverse complement strand
CCAAAAGCAAGGACGATGTTCTGGAGAGTAACCAACTGTACGAGAAAATTTGAGGGCCACTTCATTTTGGCCTGGGCCACTAAGAGTTCAGGGATACTGGCCCGAGTGGCGACCAAGCACTGAGGTTAATTTTTAGCCCTGCGTATATACATCATAAATTCTCAGTTTCTTTCTTGCTATACATCGCAACCAAAGAAACTTGTCAAATTAACCAAATCATTACTGTAAACAGCTCCATGAATGCTCCTATCTCCAAGACTTCAAAATAAATAAATAAATAAAAAATAACTCTTGCATGCCTTGCATGCCTATGTTTTTTGTTTTTTGTTTTGCTCGTTTGGTAGTCTCCTTCGCAGCCGTTATTAGGGTCGTCACGCAGTGGGGGAGAAGCGTTGCGTGACGACCCTAATAACGGCTGCGAAGGAGACTACTCGTTTTGGAGATTAGAAATAATCTGTTCTTGCCAGAACTGTTGTTCATGAGGATTGGTTTCATCGTTCTAGATTTGTATTCTTTTTTACAGGCTTTCCGCAACACTCAAAGAAGTCGGACGCCTCCGATCAGAGAAAGCGGAGTTGGAAGAAAGATTGGAGGTTTTACAGAAAAGAAGGTATTTTACGACATCTGCAAATATAACATATAGATATAAACATAGCCAGTTTTCTTGGACAATTCTGTCCAAGGGGGAAAGGCGCAGTGAGGTTTACCCTGTGTAAAGAACCAACCCGTGAGACAAGGCCAGACTACAACACCGGGAACTACGTGCCGTACTCTCTACTCATTAGAGCTCTTGCGCGTTACATAAGGTGAGGTAAAATCTGCGTCGGGCCAAGTAGTCCACACCGCCGGAGCTTATCCCGGTTTCCGTAGCGCGAAACGACTAGGATGGGATGCTAGTCCATCGCAGGGTAATGCCCCATTTCCCTTTATCCATTCATACACTTGGCTGTAGAGAGGCACTGTGAGAGTAAATTGTCTTACCCAAGGACACAACACAATGACCCCGGCCAGGGCTCCAACCTAGACCGCTGGAGTCCAGCCCGCTAATCATCAGGCAACCGCGCGCGCAACTGCTTACTTTACAAAATGCGAAGTACCGTTTCCGTTAATGTAATTGTCTTGTCCACGAAGGCAATACAAGCTCAATGATACTGCAAACTAATAAACCCCCATGGCACAAATATTCCTAACTGTAAAACAAAGTGCGTCGTAGCTGCTAAAAGAGGATAGTACGGCGCGAATAAATAGTCACTAATTTTCATGTTTCTCAGTTCTTTGTGATTATTTACAAGAACATTTTCCGCTGTTTAGTGCTGAACAGGAGCAGCGTGAATTTGAAGCCATCTCCCATGTGAGGGACAGTGTTCAGATGGTGGAAAATGCGATTCTGGAGAGAGATCAGGTGTGTGTGAAAATAATACAAACATGAAACCTTTTTAAAAAAAGAAACTGGAGATAAACTGGAGTAAATGTCGGCACACACGAGCGACTAGTCCTTGCGACCCTTCTTGCATGAAGGTTTTGAGGGAAAAGTCACCTTAAGGTGATTCCTTAGTATTGCATTGTGCATCCCTTCTGCGCACGATTTTCGCGTCATTAGCGCGCGCACAGGAGCGCGTGCTCGTACCAAGCGTAAGAGATTTACCTCAAACTAAGCTCGATAACGAAATAAATGCTCCTTTTCTCTTAAACGAGCACGGTGACCCCCACCTTTTATTTCACAATTTCAATGAGAACAATATCCTCAATAACTGAGAAAAAAATTTTGGCTATTTTTTTGGCAAATGAAATAAATACTACAGAGGGAGACATAAAGGGCCCAACAGCACATGTCCAAATTATGTTTCCTTTTAAGGATAAAAAAAATGCAGGGTATTTGAAGACATTTTTTCTGGGACGTAGATGCATAAACAATCGAAGAAAGTCAAACCCTGTGTGATATAACACGCTGCATTGAAAAATAATCGAGCTTGTTTGTTACGCACGGAGATTACCAAGAGTACCTAAATAACCGTATTTGTCAGCATTGTGGCGTGGAAACAAGCACGGTGACCCCCTCTTTTTACTACGTTTTTAACATCTCCTTGTCCTGTAACAACAGCATACCAAATTTCAACAGAAATCTATGGCGGGTTCTTTTACTAGGGAATCACCTTAATTCAAACCAGTTTGAATTTGTTGGACAAGTCGGAGGGACCAAAATTTAGTGAAATGTTTCGTTTTGCCCAAATCAATGTAACTTTATTGCTTGTATGTTTCCACGGCAACAAGAGGTAAATAGCCTTATCTTGTTTCCAGGCTCTTGTCCGCGAGCAACAGAAAACGCAAGAAGTGAGCAGACTACAGGAAGTCATCAATAAAATACTGAGAGAAGCTGGGAAAAGAACAAGAGAGGAGGTACAATGTGCTTTTTTGTATTAATGTTTATAATGTTGCAAAATATGAAATTCATTCGTTAAGCCACTAACGGAGAGCTCTTTTTAATAAATGTAATGTGTTATGATGATTTATTGACTTTGGCGATATTTCTTGCTAGGTGGATTCTGTTCGGAACCAATGCAACAAAAATATCCAGAAATTAATGGAGGAGATGCACTTCCTGGAAATGGTGAGTACGAGGGAGGTAACATTCTGATGAATTCTAGTCCAAAATCAGATCAGTGCTAGAAATTTTCTAGTGGATTACTCCCTTGGGCGAGAATTTTCAGCCTGCATGCTAACTCGGGCTCATCAAAATTCAAAGGCCGCTGGAAAGTAGAGACTTAACGGTAAAGTAATTTTAAGTGCTGGAAATCAACTCAAGTATTTTCTTCTGAGCGTCAGGAAATGGGAGATCACAAGAGGGAAACGAGGTATTCGAACCCAGGACCTCGGATTAGATCACCGTTTGCTCTGTGTCCTCTCCCGACTGAGCTACGAGGCCAGTCGGGAGCAGGTCCTGTCAGTTCGTGGGTAGTTACAGCAAGGTAGATATTTAAGTGTACAGTTGTGAATGCAATGTTGCTCCCCGCAACACTGAGATTAGAAGCTGGAAAGTAGAAATATTCTAGAAAATATACTTTAAAGTAAATTGAAGTGTTGATTTCCAAGTGTTGGAAATCTGAATTTCATCATGGTTCCCTCATGCGGCATTTGTTACCAAGGACATGGAAAGATGGAGATCTCTGTGGGACGACCAATGTTTCAATGTGAATTCAAAGGTTTAAAAGTCAAGTCGGTTCTTCACACGACCTTTGTCTGCAGACGAACCTGCTTTACCGAATTATAAAGTATACAACCTAATTACTAGTATGGGGGCACGAATTTTCGCAAACATTTTGTCAAATTTTCGTGAAATTGTTGAGTTAGGCTTATATAGCTATCTTAACTTGAGAAACAAAATACTCATGCTTTGCTCGAAAATGAACGTGGAATCGCGCTCGTGAACAGCAGCCAAAAGTTGTTTTTCTATTCATGTATGAATTGAAATATCTTATTGTCCCTCAATTTCAGTTTCCATAGAATGTAATAAATTATCCTTGTACATATTACTGTAATGTATGCATACTAATTATGAAACCAGTTTATTTGTTGATGACATCAAATACATGCCAGAAGCATTGAAATCCTTGTTGACATTTTCCCGATAAGACGCGGTAGAGACGGTTTGTGCTAAAACCCACAGAACTAACTGCTTTTAGTCGAGTTGTTTTTCACGATATGGAAAAATCTCCGCCCCGGCCAAGAGATAAGAGGTGGATCTTTGAATATTACCCGGTAATTTTGCTTTTGTTTCCGTTTATGTCCTGCTGAATGCTGTAGGAGTGAATTCGTTATTATTTTATGATTGTAGTAACCGTTCGCTTGAGTGATCACGTAATTTTAGTTTTGTTTCGCGTTTGCCGAACGTAAAATTTCAACATCTATATATAATACTTATTATCTTTCTACCTTAGAGGTTACTTTTCATTTTAATTTTTTTTGCCCCAGTCGGTGAGACAATTTATCTTCTTGCGGCTAGCGTTTTCAGGTCATTTACATAATTGCAGCTGGTTTAGTCAAGACCCATTGAACGTATAACAAACACACAGACTTTGTTATGTATCCAAACGCATCGACCTAATGTCATATCTTACTCGATTAAATTAAAGTGCACATAAACCAGTTTCTTGGCTGACCTATTAGTTGACTATCGTAAAGTTCGTTTTGCAAGCGAACGGGTCAGAACTTAGATTGCTTTCATATTTACAGAATTTTCGTCGAGCTGCGTACGCGCAATTGTCGCTGAGCAGCAATCGTTGTGGAAATTCATCTCCTTTGATTGTTTTGTCAATTGAAATCCCCGTAGAGAAGTTTGTTCTCACAGTATTAGTAAGGTTTTGCCGGCCCCACTCTTTTTGATGCTTTAAAAGGCATCAAGAGTTATCGATGCGGCATATTTATTGCGTGACACGCTTCGGTGAGAATGTGCTGTCACGTAGTGTAGAAAGCACTACTCTAAGCAGCAGATCTGGGGCTTTTTCAGAAGAAGGAAGCACTAAATTACGGAAACGACTTCCCTCTGCATCGCTGAACGCTAGTATTTGTAGCAAGCTGTAGTAAGAAATGTCAGCTATAAACTGTTAAAAAATTTGTTTTCACAGGAAGGAGCGGAGAAACAGGCTCAATTAGAAAGATCACTCAGGGAAAAAGCTGCGGTGGAAAAAGAACTTGAAAAGGTCAGCTTCTCGCCGCAAGGCGACTGTCTGTCATGAAAATAATGATACTTTTACGATTAATGGTTAGTCGAGTAGGCGAGCACGCGAGCGTGCAAGCGCGAAGGTCATATCACACGAGGAGACGCGAAGCGGGTGCGGAGAAAAAATTTGTGCGAGATGAATTTTTCGCGTCCTAGCGTGTAGGCTCGATTTTCGGCTCTTTGTTCGCACATCGTCTGGACAACGTGCTTACTCACTTGTCTAAACCCAGAGAAGAGAGACGTTTAGACCCAGAATTGCTGTTTAGAATGTGGCCCAGATTCCTTACTATGACTTCTTCTTTCTGCAATGTTTTGTAGTTGTATCAAGAGGGACCGTCCGAGATTGCGCGGACAGGAATGACCTTCGACGAGTTACAGAAACGGACCGGTTACGCCGAGAGAACCCGGGACGAGGCTTTAAGGAGAGTAGATAGCCTCAATTCGACGCTCAAGAAAATAGAAACCAAGTAAATACTCAGCTTTACCTTTAATGCTCAGTTTTGTGTTTCTGTTGTAAGACGTTGCACAAACGCAAGTGTGATTTTGCGAAAGGTGCCGGTGTGTA
>Ga0126338_10002441_pt1:0-2500 | contig 12782 bp, 3 predicted proteins | sample OrbCmetagenome_2_FD_92529 | JGI IMG/M metagenome (GOLD analysis project Ga0126338, IMG submission 92529) | Coral microbial communities from Petempiche,Puerto Morelos, Mexico - Orbicella C C metagenome | ecosystem: Host-associated > Invertebrates > Cnidaria > Coral | place... | reverse complement strand
GTTACGGTATTTTCCTCTTTCACAGGTAACGACGCTTCTAAATCGCGAAAGACAACTCTTACAGGAAAGAAAACTGCTAAGCCGTGAATTCGAGAGACTTAAATTAGAAAAGAGTCGGCCTGGGTCAAACAGAATCCGGGAACCTCCTCAAAGACTCTCAGACCTGCTGAGCACTGCAAACGCGGGCGCACCTATTCATGAGCCTGCAGTTCGTTTGGACTTGATGTCTCCGAGGGAAGATGGCGGTTTCTCGCGAGAGCTTGACGGCATCGGTTCCAGAACGGCTCTCAACGGGATTTCAAGAGACAGAGTCATTCTTTGATGAAAGGAAAAAAGTTTAGTCTTGCTGTAAATTACGAACCTCGCTACGCTAAGTCTGCACTGTAATAACAACACGGTGTAGATTGCTATCAATCAGTTGAACTTGTTTGCTTCCAAGAAAAATGTGGAGGTTATAATATAGGTAGAAATATACGAATTGTGAACTCTACAGTAATCGTGTTCGTTGTATTAGTGAGAAAAGAATATCCCCTGCAAAAATGACCATTTGATACCTATTTATGCCTATTTAATTATATCAAAGATATATATCAAAGATATACGCTGTAAACCAAGACTGCATGACTTGGTAGGGTATGGCCACCATGTTGCGCGATGTTGTCGTCGTTCCTCGTCGCTATCCATGCCGCTAGCCAGTTTGACCATGAGAAAAGAGTTGCATGGGTTTTTATTTCTATGCATGCATGTGATCCTGTTCCTATACTTATGGTGCTCCGCTTGGCGGACCTTCGGCCCGCCCTAGTTCCACTATAAACCACTTCGTTTACGATTCTTAAAGCCTTGGATACGAGTTCTTGAAAAGATTTTTGGTCTAAGGTCGACAGCGTTCATTTTAAAAATTCTCCATCCTTTTTAATATCCTAGAATTAAAGTGATCTCTCTCGAATAAATGAAAATTTCGTACAGCAACTGTCTGCCATGTTCACTTGCCGAGATGGCAAAGGTGGCGAGCTTTGTAACAAAGCTCATATATGTTGTAGCATCATAAACCGAGCTTTTCGACCAATCAGAATGTTCAATTCTCATATTTACCACTGGAAATTATACTAAAACAAATAATAGAATGACCTGCACCTAGTACTTTGCAATAATACCGGCTCGTAATATTTCAAAATTAGTCAAATACCACTCAGCGCTTCGCGGCTCGTGATATTTTGGACAATTTTGAAATGTAACTCGCGCTATTAATTATTGCCAAATACCACCCAAAACCCACTCAGAAAAAAAAACAAAAAAAAAAAACATCAAAACAAAACAAAACAAAATAAACATCTGCACGAACCATGATTATTGTTCATGCTATTATACCTTACAGGAAATTGAGCATCCAGAAATCTTTAGTACTATGCAGATGTTATGTTTGCAAGCGGTAATTATGATACCACACTAGCTCTCGCGGTCGTAAGATCGCAACACGCAAAATGCATCCAGCAAAACCACTTTTAACCAAGGTAGCCATGAGCGTTTTAACAACCATTCTGACTTCAGCTTCTGTGCTCGGTAATGGCTTCGTTCTCGCGGTCATTGCTCGATTTAAATCTTTACGAACAGTTCCGAACATTCTCATCGCCAATCTTGCCCTGGTGGATCTCTTTAATGCAGTCATCAACATGCCGTCGTATATGACTTACACTGTTTTGGAGGCGGGTTGGTTCAGAGGCAAGACTTTGGGAATCCTGACTAGTATCTTTAATCGAGTCTTCTTGGTTCTCAACCTCACTTCGATGCTCGCCATGACGATTAATACGTTCCTGGCCATTTCGTTTGACATGAAGTACCTAGCCTGGAAGTCGAACACGAAAGCTCTGGTCTGCGCGATTCTTATTTGGTTCATCAGTATCGTGACCGTAATGCTGTTCTCGGTTCCGCTATTTGATATCGATCTTGGTGATGCTCATGTTAATGAATACAGAGGCGAGATCTATAATCAAGGAAAGTATTTTGTCGCGTCCACGATGGCGTTCTTTATCATAAGTGGCGCAGTTATCTGTTTTCTGACGACTCGAGCAATAACGAAGAAGAAAAGGAAGGTATGTTAATCCTTATACCTACTTCAACCTGTTTTTCTTCTTCACTGTTCTTTAATTTCTTTCCTTTATCTTAAAACGTTTGATTGTGAAAAGTTGCTGTTTTGTAGCAAATGGTGTGCCAGTAGTGATCGATTATTATTCGCTGTAATTGTATCATTTGTTGGAGTGTCTCGTTATGACTCCCCTCCAAGCAACATTAAATCCAGTCATGTCTTATCATACCAGCTGCCGTGATCATTATCGCAAATTTGAATCACATGAATAGCTTCACGGTACGGTGCATGTGCAAACCTTGGCTTATTTGATCATAGAGTACCTTTTTTGCCTTCTCCCCGAGCCTGATGTATATCAGACTACTAACGGGAGTTCTTCTTACCTGTGTTGAGTAAGAACCCACTCGGTTCTTCTCT
>Ga0126338_10002440_pt1 | contig 12782 bp, 10 predicted proteins | sample OrbCmetagenome_2_FD_92529 | JGI IMG/M metagenome (GOLD analysis project Ga0126338, IMG submission 92529) | Coral microbial communities from Petempiche,Puerto Morelos, Mexico - Orbicella C C metagenome | ecosystem: Host-associated > Invertebrates > Cnidaria > Coral | place: Petempiche,Puerto... | reverse complement strand
TTTGAGCCACTGGTTGGTTTTGTGGTGGTCAACATCTGCCTCCTTTATTCTCTTTGGGTATCTTCCATGTAGGGCTTTGTTCTCCCACTGCTTTGTTAATTTTTCTTGGGTCTTATTTCGTGCTTATTATTATTATTATTATTATTATTATTATTGTTATTATTATTACTATCATTTGTTCTCTCACTTTTGATATATCTACTCTCTATGCAGTTGTCTAAAAGTTTGTTGGCTACTTGTGATGCATAACCGCTGACCAAGTATTCCCTATTTTTTTCCTCCAAAGCCAGTAAACCGTTTTAGACTCATGCTTGTGATGGTATACATAAATAATGCAGCTTCTCTCAACGTTAACGTTGACCGTATTACCTAGGAAGACGAGCTATTCGTTTCGAATGGATAATGAGCCTTAAATGTATTATGGGCCTGGATAATTAAGTAAAATGAGACGCATTAAAGGTCACACGAACTTAACAATTCTACGGACTGGAAGAAGCATTAAACAGACGCATTATACATTTCTGAGAGGTGTGCTTTTTCTTGGTAAATACGGCGTTATCAAGCAAGTAATAGTCTCTCTCAATAGAGCTTTTCTCGTCTTCACACGAGTTTTATACATATGCTATGTATATCTGCTACTACTACTACTACGACGACGACGAATTAATTAATTAAGAATAACAATAATAATAATAATTATAACAATAATAATAATAATAATAATAATAATAACAATAATAATAATAATTGCGTTCGACAGAACGCAGTTCTAATCGCGTAATAAATAAAAACTCGAGACCTGTGTATGTATCTGTCTATCGGGGGAGACCAATTTGCCCACCTTCCCCCCCAAAAAAAAATCTTCAGGGGCGAATGACGTCATCTCTTTGTTCATATATGTGCTTTCTTTCGAGTGTTGCGCAATATTATGGACTTTCGAGTGTCGAAGCAGCTTATTGTAGACTAGCGGATACTGAAGTTGGCTATTTTTAAATTCGAAGTCAGTGTTAATGGCATTTGAAAACCTTGCAGACATGTCTTCACGAAATGTATAAGACTTTTCGAGGCAGCTTATTGAAGACTGTAGCGGATAAGTTATTATTTAACGTTCGAAGTCAGTGTTAATGGCATTTAAAAACCTTGCGGACATGTCTTCACGAAATGTGCACGACTTTTCGTACGAACAGAAAGCTTTAGTTTGGCTGCGTGTTGTGTACCCTCTTCTCTTCGACGAAAACCAACGCTGCTTTCTGCTGAATAAATCAAAGGAGGAAATGTGTAGTTTCACTTCTCGTTTTATTATTATTTTATATTTTTTTATATATTTTTTTCATTTTTTTTATTCACTTCCTCGCATGAAATTAAATAGATCCATCTCCTCCTCAAAAGACCCAACAATAACATCGCAATATGTAAGCGAGAGGCTTCTACAACTCTTGATTTCACTCAAAATTTTTCCATTGACCTCATGCCAATTTAGGCTGATTTAGGTGTTTGTAACCTGTCAATTTTTTTTCTTTTTTTGCGCTTTTATAAACGAGAGTACAAACTGGGATCAAAGACCAGGCATAAGCGGTCCCTTGCCAGAGCTCTCGTCAGCCTGAAATAGCTTAATTGTCTATTGCGATATGACGCAGACATACAACCAGAAAGAGCAATGACGACCACAGTTAACGTCATTGCACCTGAACATGTCACCACGTGCGTATTTTAGACGTAAACACACTCTTACAACTTGCCTTGCTTATGATTGTGCTCAATTTACATGGCACGGCCTCTCGTAATAGATGTGAATACTGATCGACGCTTTACGTCTAAAATGCAGGTGTTCTGGATCGTGAAGCCTCAACGTCATAAGAAACATAATTTTAATTTTAATATTTTTTCACGGCGTGGGTTAATTTGTTTTCTACCGCTGTTAAAAAAAATAGTTCGCGGAAAAAGTAGCGAAAGTTATGCATTGCTTCAATAAAACGATAAAATAAGTTTCCTTCTAGAAAATTACACATTGATTATTGTGAACCATTAAAGCTGGCTTCTATCTTAATTCGACTTTTATCTAAAGTCGACGTTTGTTTCTCCGATTTTTTTTTGTTCACTAGTTTTCAGGGATCCATGAATTTTCTTTTTTATTTCAAGGATGGCTTAAAGTCCTTTGTGCACATTATGATAAATATTCATGTACCGTTGAAACAGGTTATTTCAAACCAGCACATAGGCATAAACTAGATAAGCAGGTGTGAATGAGATGTTGATAACTGAGCGTGGCCTTTTGTCAGAAGAATACCTTTAATGCTCATGCTTAATGCGCCAGTAAAAACCAATCTTTATTACTATCAACCAGACAGAATATTTCTCATAAGTTCTGGCAAGAGACCATGATCATTTTCTTTTGGTTCTGGTTTATCACTACTCTTCCGGCTGTTATTGTTAATTATATAGTAATTTTAGGAATATCTTTCTTGTGGACTTGTCGATGTAAAGAAACATTACCTTCCTTGAATCACTTCATAAGAATTTTGCTAATTAAATATGAAACTGAAAAACACATATATTTCAAATCGGATAAAAAGAATTTGTTTAAAGAAAAATGGAAGATTTTTGAGGAAACATTTTGAACTAATAATTAAAGTCGTACAACGCTATTATTAAGGAAAATCGTTAAGTTAAATAAGTTTGTGGAAAAGAATTGACAATATCTATTTTCTTTATTAATTCAATATGGTGTCATTGTTAACTTCTGTAAACCAAACTTAATTCATTCTTCTGTAACTTAATTGTTAAAAAAAGAATTGTAATTGTTGTAATTATGGTAACAAATAAATAATTATAATAATAGTAAAAAAAAAAAGCCTCAGAAAAAGTGAAACTTAATAGTACGTGCTGAAACGATTATTGTGGGTTTTGGTGAAGTCTGAGACGTATGTTAATCATGGCAATCCACCCTTAGGAAGGAAAAAGCGCAGGAAAGGACAGCAGAAATTAGTCGTAAGCATTTTTTTTTAGACATGTTTCATATAGAAAAACATATATACACATGAGCGACGTAATTATCCTGATAGCTGCTAGGCAACGTAGCTAGCACTGGATCGACAGGAGTAGCTCGACACTGAAGCGATCGGGAGCGAAGGAGCGCCTTTACTTAAGATCTAAAAGATTTGTGAGGGAAAAAAACATATAGAAACAAAACTAAAATTCTCCACTTTGATGCTATATACGCCACCCCACGATATCAACTCTCCAGAACGAAAGTTTCACTTTCACATGAAGTCTTTTCTCTCTAGATTCTCTTTTTTTAGCGTAGTACCAGATGGTGAATTGGGGTAAATACCCAGGCTAGGCAGTCCAACACCGAGAATACGAATATGGCCTAACCGGATAATTTCGTTGGAAAACTTCTTCAGCTTTATCGAATAAACATTTGGCATATCACCTCGTACGTAAATTTTCATTCACTTCCGACTAGATTTGCACGAAAAGAAATGTTTCTTCAACATTGAATGTGAAGAATTTAATATCAAAACAACCGTACTAAGAAAACTCCTACATTTTTGCTTTGATTTTCCAGACTAGGCTGAGCTTCAAGGGTTTATTCAACTCTGTGACGTGGTTATCAATCAGAGCAGAAGCTCTTCAACGTTCAACAATCAATATACGTTAAGCCACACACCCGCGGCGAGCTGAAAGCCTACCAAACGGTTCGTCTCAGACCAGAAGGACTTTCATTTACAAGTCCTGTTGCTACCAGACTAAAGTTTCTTCTTTGGACGTTACGCAGGTTAGATTTGTCTCTTTGTTTTCTCTTGTTACCTTTTGTTACTAAGCGAGCTACCTACCTGAATCACTAAGTTGTATGCACCTTTCGTCTTTGAAAGTAAGTAGTCGTTGTTTCTTACACTGGTAAGTCCTTCTTCGCGCTTTTTTCGGAGTACTGAAGTATTTTCACATTCGTTTTTCGATGAAGATTTTGCAATGCCCTAGTTTTCAAGCTCACGCACATCTAAAAAATAATCTTTATTCATTTTGTTTTTGTCCCTGACGGTTTCCACGCCTCGAGATGAATAGTAATATATGCTGTGTTTCGCACATGACTTTGTTCGTAAGTATTTGCATTAAGAAGCAATATTGTAATTAGTTTGAAGCATACATGTGTCGTCTCTGTCCGCCGTGTTGTTTGTCCGTGCTCAAATTTGCATCAAGCTGCTCTATCTGTCGTTCATTTTCAATTTAACCGCCTCGCACTGAATTTCACCTTCACCTTCCTGCATCAGGTTTGGAGTAAGTCGACGACTCTTAACTAATGATAGTTTAGGCTTCTCTCATGTTGAGTAGTTCTGTGAGTGCTTTTTGTTAGTGGTTCATGCATTGATTATCACGTATCGCACTGGCGAGTTTGTCGTTGTTTGATTGAAAGATAAATAAAGAAACTATCAAGAGAAAATGAGGGACAGTCTGTCCCCTCATTTCCTCTTGGAAACTACTCAACTCATGGTTTGTCGCGTAGGTAGGTTTGACAATTTGTAAAAACCAAACGTAAAATTCAACGCAACATGCGGATTTCATGGCCAGGAAGTTTGTGAGGATTTCAAGCGAAAATGTCCAAGACTTTACTCGATATTTTTGAAGTAAAAAGGTTGACAGAAGAACTGTGGCTAACCAAATAGCTACTAGCCAATAAAATGTAGCAACAGGAGCGTTACGAGCATATTAAATAATTATATTTACCACGTGCGCACGTGCGTACCCTCACAAATCTGAAAAAAGAATATTTAATTTATATCTTTGGCGAAAAGCGTCTTTAATAATGAGGTCGGTTGGTTATAGACAAAGTTCGTACTAAATGCACGAAGACATGGCGAATATGAAAGACGCTACTCTGTTCAGTTTCGTAGTTTGACAGTCAATCAATCAATCAGTCACTCAATCGATCAGTCAATCAAACGTTAATTAAAGAGCGTAGCACATAATAGTTTGTAAAACTAATGAACCTGTGGCCTCGTTAATAACAATCTAACTCAACGATTGCACTTTACGCTGCTATTAGTCATCACTACGACGATAACAAAATAATAAAATGAATAAATAAATACATACATACATACATAAATAAAATAGATTAAAACACACCTACTAAGATTTCAGAAAAGTGACACGTTTAAGAAGAGGCAGTTTTGGCGGGAACTGATCACGGACACTGTTTTTAACTACTTGATGGCGGGCACGGGTTTAGCGAAATGAAAACTGTTTGGAAAAAATGCCTGAAATGTGAAGTAGGAACAAGGTTGTGTCAGTTATGTATACAAAAAAGATAAATCGCTGATTCAAATATGTTTTCAATATCACAAGAGGGAAAACACAGGATTAAAAGGCAAGGATAATAAGTTTAGGAAATAAGCCTTATTTACGATAACCGCCATGTTTGTTTGTACGTTATAATGCAAATCAGGCACGTGATTTCTGAGGGGGGCAAACCACCTAAAATCGGCAAATTTCAGCCGGTTTCTTATCATGTCTGATAATTTTTTTTCATAACCATGCTTTGGTTTCAGTATTGGGGTGAAAATATTCCAAGTTTTACAGAATTTCGGCGCTTTTATAAAAGGAAAACGGCTCGCGTAGTTAATAAGTCAAGTTATCGAGAAACTTTTTCAAACTTAAATTAATAATAAAATCATTATTCCATAACTTGGCTCCCAAATGTGATTTTGGTGCAGATACTTGTCCATTTAGGCGAGCCGATTTTCAGAAAAATGAGAACCAGTTCAATGTTTGCCCCCTGACGTACGACGTGGCTAATTTGCATTATAATACAAAAACTATCATGGCGGCTATCGTGAATATGGGCTATAAGGGAGAAAGGGTGTAGAGAAAATTCCTTTTGATAAAAAATCTCAACTTAAAAACCCTTTGACCCCCAAGGACGTATATCCCCGTCCTCAGTGGTCGTGCTCCTTGTACCACTTGTGACGTCATCAATTGAAGTGTCAGCAGATATTCTTGTTAAGCAGATAGTAGAGCTAGGATAGATCTATCCGCACACCAACGGTTTTGGATATCGACGGCGTTCTGACGTAGCAAATTGAAAAATAACGTAATCAGTTTTGGTGCAAAAATGGTGGTAAAACGGCCCGTTATACCTATAATTGATCAAGGTCCCATTTCTAGGCTTTGCTCATGATTAACACCCAACGTTTTACGGCAGCCAGAGAGAATATGCATCGCAAAAGGTAGCCAGAGTAAAAGGGTCGAGCAAAAGGAAAGGAAAGGGGGCAAGAAAAAAATTTGGAACGGGTTATGCGCATACATCAAATTGAAATATTGCTCATTTTTGTGCCTAATCTTTAGGAAATATATCTTTCTGTTAAAAAAAAAAAAAAGCTTTTTTTTTTCAGCAAAACCTAGGCCCATTTAGCGTCATGTAGCCAAAAAACTGATTTAACGATTAAACACTGCATTTTTGGGTGAAAATTTCGTAGTCAAGGGGTTAACAACCATCATATATAGGTCGGCCTCTCTCTCAACTTCATTTTGTTCCCTACGTTTTTGACTATTGAATATATTTAGGCGCAGAATGTAGCGCCGGGTCATTTGAAGAATGATCCTATTTTCTTTCCCAACCCGATTAGGTAAACGTCTATTTAAAATCTCGTCTATTTTCAGTTCACGCGTAATTTTGAGCAAATTGATCGTAGGTTGACTAAACATGAGCTGCATATTTTGTTGAGTATGTTATGCTGCATTATGTTGCCACAACAATCCAACACCTGTTCAAACGTTTGACTATCAGATTATTTGAACCAAAAGAATCCATAGTCTGAGATGTGTGATGATGGCCAGTATTTCTTGGCTGGGATGTGGTATCAAGTACTTTCTGTTATTACTTGCTGTTACTGGTTTATCAATCCTCCCACCTGTCTGGTGTCAATATTGCAACCAAAACAAAGCTGGTAAGTTATAATATTAGCAATATATTGAAATGGACTAAATAACAATATACATGTCTAAAAGGTGAATATTGGGCGGGGGTTGCAAAATAGTAAATTTTAGAACATGGTTTATTTGAATAGTGATGATTGATACAGCTATAATTTCAACGCCTCCAAGACGCGTTATTACTAAGGGAAGATTAAACAAAGACACAGATGGCGATTGTTTTAAAAGAAAAAACAGAATTATAGTAAGAAATGAAAGTTAGAGAGAGGAAAAAAACTATGCTCCGTAAAAGTTGGCCGTTTTAAGCACTTACAATTTTGGATGTTTTGAACATCATGGTATTAAGCGCTTAATGACTGGCCCCACTGAAGGGAAACAGTGAGTTTTGTTTCCCCGAGACCCTCAATGTTCTCCAAGGCGAAACCGAGGGGACCATTGAGGTCGAGGGGAGACAAAACTCACCGTTTCCCGAGGGGCCAGTCATTAAGTGTTTTGTTATACCTCCCAACTCAAAAATAGAACAAAAAAATGCGAAAAATTTATTTGCTTGACGCCTGCGGTGGCTGTGCCTGTAGTACGAGCGGCAGTCAAACCGAGCTGTCCTACCGAAACGACACGATAACAGTCTTTTTTTCGCAGCTAACAAAAATAAAGACAATACTTAAGTTGCTTTTCGTTCTTCTAATGCTTAACTGTAGAATTCTGGTTTTGATTTGGCGAGGAACAACGATCAAAGAGCGAGTTGCCGAACGCGGGCGACCCATTTTTGGCACCAAATTAAAAGCTTGAAGACACAAAATGTTCAAATTTGGCTAATCTGATATGTTTTTGCCGAATTATAAATCCCTTTTCTTCAACAATGAATGCCTTCTCTAGTGAGAAAAGTTGCCCAACTTCAATGGCTTTTTGACATCAGGCCGACTCGCACACAAATTTGCCGCCGTTACAGGGTGCACGACCTGATCACGTGCGAGTCGAAAGTTCAAGTTGTTGTTTCCCAAGGGAGTTAGTGAGTTTTTTTCACCCTAGGGAGTTGGTGAGTTTTGACCCACGGCATTTGACACGTCCTCCTCCAATCGGAAAACGCATTTGAGTTGGGAGGTATAACAAAAATCTTTGATCTCTAGCAGATTGACTTGTGTATCGAATTCGTGCATCTATCAAATCCTGTCTTTTGGTCTCTTTTGTTTCTTTTTTTTTCCTTGGAATCAGATGAGCCTCGCATTGAAATAACTTCGCCATCCAACATTCTAGCTGTTGGTGCAGCCGTTAATTTGACTTGCACTGCTTGGCAAGCTGATAGCCACAAGAGTGAAAACGCAAAACCATATTTGATTGAATGGTTTGGTCCACAAGATGAACGATTCGGGGATAAATGTAAAGCTGGATCGCCACGAGCTGCACGTATGAGCTGCACAGTTACAGTCAGTGCCCTGACGAACAAGACATTTGGTAGCTACACTTGCAGAGCGAGGACTTATAATGAACACTGCACCACGAAAATAATTGATCTTCATGGTAAGTAAAGAAAACAAATGAAATGATTGTGATTTCCTAGCGTCGATCAGAAAGGAAGCTTCACTCTAATTTGCTTTAAAAAAATAAAATAAAAATATATCAGCTAAACGTGGACGGCTTCATAGCAGGATAGGTTAAATTGAAGTCTACGCTTATTTTTACACTCAAGCATTTGGTGGAGGACACACTCCCCCCCCCCTTAATAGTAGGGGGGGTTGACGTGTCCGCATGTGCATGTACAGTTCATTGTTTTTATCGATGTATTTCTTTAACCCAATGCCAACAATGCCAAATAAAAACATATCTCTTGGGCCTAACTGACCAACGTGCACGTGACTCAAAGCTTTTTGGTTCTGTAGCGAAGGTAGAATTTATCCGTAGTCCTGTTAATGTCACCTGCTACGATTTGCAAAGTAAGCGAAAGAGTGTAAGCTATTTATGTCATATTCATATGAAAACAACCTTTTCTTTCTCCTTTTTTTGTATTTACTGTATAAATAGCTGGTGTAAAGAAATCCAGAACGGCACTAAAGGAAGGTGAGGCAATTATTTTTATTGTTATTTTTCGTTACGGTATTTCATGTTTAGGAATTTGGGTGTTTTACTGAAAAGGAATCCCAATAAAATTTTAAAAGGCACCTTACGTAAAATATATGACTAATCATTTGTAGTAAAACTGCTTAAGCAATATTCAGTAAGTAATGAATTCTTATCATTCTGTAGACATCAAAAGCCCAGAGTTTGTCAATGTTCTAGTGAACCAGACTGCTCTTCTCGGCTCCAATGTGACTTTTAATTGCACTGCCACTGGTTATCCCAAACCAACCATCACGTTGTCAAAAGGCAATGATTTAGTCTCACTTCCATACAACCCAACGCCAGAGATCTTAACAGGCGATGGCAATAACAGTTTCGGCCTGTTGGTGATAACAGAGGTCAAGAGCAAAGATTATGGTATATATTATTGTGTTGCGAACAACAGTGCTGGAGTAAAGATTTCAATTGTGGCATTAGGATATAGAGGTATTTCCAGTTATGTTTTTGCAAGCACAGTCAACCAGAGCAAAGCTAGAATTTAGTACAGGATGTGAAATTCAGTGCACTTTTAAGGTTGCTGTAGCAGGCAGACTTTTCCACTGGCGCTCATTTGAAAATGCCCGCGAACAAAGTAAAGAGCGATTTGGAGCATTTCATTGGTAAATGTCCCAAATCTCAAATGTTTCTCGGGGAGCCAAACTTAACCAAAACTGGATATTTCTTTTCTAAGAAACAAGCTAGAAACTACGAACATATTGAGGAAATGTTGATTTTTTATTTATACGAGAATAATCGATTTCACTCTTTTTTTTTATTTACTACGTAAATAGATGACGTCAACAAAGCCAGATCTGCTTCTCACGTTGAAGGAACGGAAGGTCAGGAAATTATTAAGATTATCATTATACTGTTGTTTTTAATAATTATTTCATGTTTAAAACTTTGGGAGTTTTGAAAAAGGACTCCCTTAAAATGAAGGGTACGTTACTTCCAATACGTGTTCGATGATTCATATGAAAGGGATATTAAAGAAACACTGCCTTGACTAATTTTTAAATTACCTATTTCATTTATTTTACTTATTACTGTTATAAGAAACATTGTGTAGGTTTTAACTAATTTATTTTTTCGTATATATATAGTAATATAAGCGCATTGCGTTTTCTCAATGCGCCCAAAAATCTTTATTATTATTATTATTATTATTGTTATTATTATTATTATTGTGAACAATACTTTGTTAAGCATTTTTGCTGTGATGATCTGAAAAAATTGCTCTCCTTGCTTTTCTATGACCAAGAGTGATCGATATACATTTCACCGACATTTAGTGCTAACATTTTAATGTGTTTATACTCATAATCAGTGTCAACAGATTTTAATCAATATCAGCAGATTATCTGCAGGCACTAGAACACTGGTGTAAGTGTAGGAATGCCTTCTTCTAACACTTATTTCTATTTTTCAGGGCCATCAGCAACAAGTAAAAGGAAAAATTTCGAGATCATAGCGATCGCTTTGCCTTTGTCCCTTGCGATTATGTTTTTTGGGGGTGTCAGTGTATATTTGCGATACTTCAGAGGGCGATGTCTTCGTAATCAGGTAGTTTAAAATACGACAGTACATTATTTCTGTCAAATATCTCAGAAGTGACAAAATCAAAGAGATGCTGCACTTAAAAGTGTTTATTTACTAAAGCCAGAAAATTGTCTGTAAGTGTTAGTTACTAGCGTTCGACAAACAAAATATACATAATATAAAGCTTTATCCAGGAAACATGGTAAAATATGTGAAACGTAAAACAACGTAAAGCGACTCGTAAAATATCTAACAGAAAGCTGAGGTGTAAAAACAAGAAAATAGAGGAATTTCGATGTTCTGTTTTCTGATGAGCACGGAATCATCCCAACAAAGGACTGTAGATATGGACAAAATTAGAAAGGAGACATTTTTTTTAAGGAAATTCTGTTTGTCCTGTAATATTTACCCTGAAGCGCTTTTAGTTACCGTATTTTCCTGTGTTAGACATTTTTTCATAAGAGTTCACGTTCCGCGTTTCTCGTCACGTTACACTGAGGGCAAAATAAGGAAGGTTTTTGGTCACTTTCTGGGTTGTTCGACGTGGACGTTTTAGTCTAATAGAATTACACCCCTCGATCAGCAATGTATCCGAGTAGCCCCACCCCTGGGTCCATGTTTTGCGTATTTTCTTACACATTTTCCTTCCGTGAAGACACAGTAGTTTTAAACACTTTTTTTTTATGACACTTTAATTGTGATTCACACTACTTACAAACAATGGTACGTCTACTTACACTATTTACAAAAGTAATACAACTACCTAAGTCCATTACATTACCGACAAAACGTTTTTATACAATTCCATTACTTACGCACTACTTACACTACTTACAATTAATGCAATTACAGGTGCTACTTACAATAATACAATTTGTATAACTTACTCTACAAAACAATACGTTTACTTATTTAACTTACGATACCACTCCTTACACTACTTACAAAATTATATGATTACTGATGCTACTTACATTCATATTAAAGCAATGAACAACAAAATAAAAGATACATTCATATTAAAATAAAAAGTCAATAAAATAAGATGGGCATAATTAATTATATTGGAGTGAGCACCCATTTCTTTTCAAAGAAGTTTTTCTTGTTGATATTTTTTTTCAGTTTTATATTTAATCTTAAGCTTTGATTGCAGTCCTTGAATTTTATGTAATGTTTGGCTTCTTCTGCAGTCCCACAAAAATAATTTCCAATTACTATGAAATAGTTTCATAAATTTGATAAAAAGCAGGTTCATCATTACAAAAAGTACATGCATCATTAATTCTAAATCCAATTTTGCATAGTTTGCTGTTAGTGTAGAGAATAAAATTAATTACTTTGTATTGGAAGGCCTTGACATATGACTCCAGTGCAACTAAATGTGGTAACGAGATTTCTCTAAATTATTGGCTTGTGAAATTAACATCACTCTTCACTTTGTGGATAATATTAGGAGGTTGAGCTCTTTTAAAACCAGCAGCGAGTAATAATCTTTTGATTTTTTGTCTTTAATATCGAATATTTTATTTTCAATTATAAGTGATGGAGATATGATTGGTGTATCTAGGCTGATTTCTTTTAAATGTGAAGGTATAGAATGAGGGAGGCCCGCCCATTGTAGAAAATTACTTTTGTCGATTTTGTTCAAAAAATAGTTATAGGAGTCTATTTTTATATATATATACATATAGTTTATTTTGTTGATACAAACATATTACAATATTGCAACAAATTACAAAAGTAGTGCAAAAAAGAGGGTTGTTACAACTGATAATATTCTAATGAGAAATAGTCGATAATGTATACGATACTAAATATTACAAACAATATGTCTCTCTAGCTTTGTTCAAATGTATATAGCTGGAGGAAAGGGCAACGTAGTCACGTCAAGTCATTTGTCTATTTCAAGCTGGATGATAAATTTGGATATGAATTCAGAAGTATCTTGTTTCTTTTGAGATTGGTGTTTGGTGTTGGTAAATTGAGAAAGCATTGTAGCGAGGTTAGGCTGACATTGATTTGGTGTAAACTATTGAACCATCGAAGAGACTCGTCACATAATTTCAAGAGAGATTGACAATCAAAGAATGCATGTTCAATAGAGGCATTTTCACCGCACAGAACACATTTGACACAGTCAGTTATTCCAAATCGATTAAGTTCTTTATTAGTGACTAGTATTCTGTGCAACAACTTGAAATAGAATTGTCTTAACT
>Ga0126338_10002439_pt1 | contig 12787 bp, 9 predicted proteins | sample OrbCmetagenome_2_FD_92529 | JGI IMG/M metagenome (GOLD analysis project Ga0126338, IMG submission 92529) | Coral microbial communities from Petempiche,Puerto Morelos, Mexico - Orbicella C C metagenome | ecosystem: Host-associated > Invertebrates > Cnidaria > Coral | place: Petempiche,Puerto... | reverse complement strand
GGGAGATTTGGGCGTTTGATATGAGTGTTTTGGTTGTGTGTGTGTGCATTTATGTGGTGTGGGGGTGGTGGGTTGGGGGTGGTGTGGTTTTTGTGGGGGGTGGTGGGGTGGGGGGTGTGTGGTGGGTTGTTTGGGGGGTGGTTGTTGTTTGTGTGGGTGTGGGTGGTGGGTGGGGGGGGGGGGTGGGGGGGGGGGTGGTTTCTACTTAGATGGAGGTGTTTGTATAGGGAGGTGTTTAGTCAGTGGAGGTGTCTTCTTAGAGGAATGTACACATCAGGGATGAGTCTTTGTAAGGGAGGTTCCTGCTTGGATGGAGGCGTCTGCCTTAGAAGATGCCTTTTTTGCTTGGAGAGTATTGGTTTCTGCTAACAGAAGATTTCTGAGTGGACAGAAGTGTTTGTATAGAGGAGGTGTCTCTCAAAGCAGATTGGCCATTGGTAGAGATAAAAAGATTTAATACAATAATTTATTTTACAACAACTGCAGAAATGCTTGCACACTCATTGGCTAATTTTCGTTGTCAATAAATGGACAGACAAATGAATTTATAAATTATACAACAAGGAACCTTTACCATTTTTGTGAGAATAACTAACCATAAGGTTATCTAGTCATTTTTGCTTTGGTTTAAATGATTATTTCTTGATCTCATGCATTTGAGGACGGATTTAATTGACAATATTCTCTGGTATCTTCTCTTGCTTGTTTTGTTTTTGTGTTGATTCATAACTACAGTGTAGAAGGTGGTGAACTCTTTGACCGTGTTGTTAGCGTCAGAAGATTTGAAGAACCCACTGCAAAGCTTCTGTTTTACCAGATGCTTGTGGCAGTAAAGGTGGGTAAACTGCTTGTTGCTTCTCTGTTTTGAAGGGTCTTCTCATGGGGAAAAACCGCTACCAAAGTAATCACTCCGATAAAAAAGAAACAAGACGATCCATAGAATCAATCAGAACTTAAAGAAAATAGAAGTAGCGGACGCGAAGCATGAGAAAACCTGTGCGAGCGAGTCAAGATTGGTTTTGGTTTTACTTCTCATTGAAGTAAGTTTTTAAGCCAATCACTTAGCCTAGTTATACAAAGTCATATCGAATCTGAATTATTTTTGACGTTCAAGTGGAACGATAACTGCAAAATGCTCTATTTGTTTGACAGTATTTACATGAGCAAGGAATAACGCATCGAGATCTGAAGGTATGTTATAATGAGCTGACAGTTCTGTAAAAGTATCCTTTGTAAAAGAGTTGTGGTAATTAAAAAATGGTTTAGATATGACAAATTCACAGTAACATGGTTTATTTATATTTTTAGCCTGAAAATGTTCTTCTATTTTCTGAGAAGAATGAAACGGTGATCAAGGTATGACCATATTTCCATCAAATTTAAGGTTTGTATTTTTTTCCTGGCTTAACGCAAGTAACGGTAAACTGTTAATATTGCTTCATGATAAAAAGCTGTCTGGGAATGAAAATGAATTTTACTTAAAGCTGAACCTACTGCAAACCATGAGAGAGTTACAATGTTTAAAAGGTAGTGACAATTGGATGATGGAAAAATGCTATTTCAATGTACATATGCGACAGCTTTGCCTTTGCTAGTACCCCAGCACACGAGAACCTGCTCGCGCTGTGCCCTCGTCAACTTTCACGCAATAGAAATCTTTAGCTCGTAGTCTAATTGTTAAGTACATACTGGATGAAATGTTATTTTAAATGAATTTGAGATGCAGCGGCAAGTATTTCAGGATTTCTAAATACAGCGTATTAGGTGCAAATACCTGCGTCTGATATTGGGATTTACCTAATGAAACATATTATTAATGAATATTAGAGATCACAATTCAACTATTTTGATCTGATAACTTGTCAGAGTATCTTCTTTATGCAGATAACTGATTTCGGATTGTCTAAAGTGGTTGGAGAACAGAGTCTAATGAAGACTTTGTGTGGTACTCCCAGTTACTTGGCTCCAGAAGTCCTCTTAACAGCAGGCACTGGAGGCTACTCCAAAGCAGTGGATCTCTGGAGCTTGGGGGTCATATTATTCATATGGTGAGTGAGTGAGAAACGGACTGGTGATAATATTCACATTATAGTAAATGGTTTAAATCCAGTACCCAGTTGTTGTTTCACAGCTTTTTCTACTACATAGCCTGTGAGTGGGTCACTCCGAGGACATTAGAAAGTCAGAGTCAGAGTCTGCTCAGAGGATGAGCGTTTTTCATTTAAGTTTCTATTGCCCAAAGTTGAAAAATGTTGAATGAAATAATTGTGACGAGTTACCGTAGTGATTCGATTTAGCGCCCTCCTTCCAGTAAGCGCCGTCTTTCTAAAAGCGGCGTCCCCCATTAAGCTCAGTACTTTTTTATAAGCGTCCTTGTTCAAATTAGCGTCCCCTTCCTATAAGCACTCCCATAGCGAAAGTAACATTTACGATACTGACATAAAATAGACTGATAAAACGAATAAATAAAGACCCCGAGACCCCTGTTACATAAGAACCTGCCATACATTTATATATAGAGCCTGTTTAGGTTAACTTCAGGATTAACTTCAGGATCTTATAATATATGCCTTTTTTTGTAGTCTGTTTTTTCTTAGTGGCGTTTAAGAATAGAAAAATTCTAACGGTGCTCATCTTTAACCTTGCTTTGTAGTCTTGGAGGCTATCCTCCGTTTTCTGAAGAAATAAAGAAGCACACGCTTAACGAACAGATTATCAAAGGATTATACACATTTCCGAAAACTTACTGGAAAGCCGTCTCGCCAAAAGGTAATTACTTCCAACTTGCTACGGTTTAGTCTCTTACACGGGCATTATTTGGGTTTCCCTGGGATGAGCCCACGCCCCACACAACCGCCCCCCTCCCCATGAACGGCCGTCAGGAGAAAGAACCATTGTGGGACTATTTCTTACAAAGAAGTTTTAGTTTTTTGAAGATCGCACATTGTTTCTTCTCTTCGGAGAAGCGGGTCGCTAGATTTTTTGCGACATCATGACAGACGCATAGTAAATGCAATAGTGAAAGAAATAATAACACTCTTTTTGCCTGTCAGTCTTTTAAGATGCAGCTGAAAGGGATTCGCTTTAGTTTTTTCCTCAAATCAACAAAAAAAGAACAAGCACTGGCGAGTTAATGACTAATCAGTATTTTATTACTTATACTTTAGGGCGGTTTTCAATTGAGTGTCGTTAAACTAAAACCAAAGTAATCACTTTAGCCAGTCACAAAGGACACAGCCAATGCAGTGAACCAATCAAAACTCCAAGTAATTACATGTAGCTGACATAAAGCGCGGGAAAACTTGTGTGAGGGAGTTGCGATTGGTTTTGGTTTTACTTCTGATTGGATGAAAAAATGGCGCGAGTTTTTCAGCCAATCGTTTAACATAGTGATGCAAAACCAATAACGTTTCGACACTCAAAGGAAAACCGCTCTAATCTCAGAGAAAATCCTAAATTTGCATTTGCACAGTGTGATCTAAAGCCTGTACTGAGTGTTATCGTATAATTTCATTTACTTGATTGTATTGTTGTTCTGTTGTATAGCCATTGATCTAATTAAGAAGCTTCTGACTGTGGATCCGAAGAAAAGAATAACTGTAGAAGAAGCTCTTCAGCATCCGTGGATCTCAGTGAGTTTCTCGTCATTTTATTCTTAACTCATAGAAAATACCTTTTTCCGTTTACGATGCCACCTCAGTGGCTTTTTAAAACATCATGCAGGTAACTGATAAAGGTTATGTACAGTGCATATCTACCCTGGAGGAATTTGAAAACGGAGGTTTATTTCTCCGGTTAGGCCTACTGTCCACACTAATCCGTCACGAAAACGGAGCTTTTCGAAAACGCTCTTCAAACCGATGGCGTCACGATAATCCTGTAATTTCCCTGATTGAGTCTTCGTCAAACAGAATTCCAAAACGACCGGTGGTTGTTGCGTTTTTTAATTTCTCCTGCGTAGTGTGGACGGAAAACATTTGTTGCGTTTTCAGAGTGAAACCCGCGTTTTGAAATCCCTCCAGCATAGTGTGGACGGGTCAAGTCTCGATGGCTTTTCAAAACACCCAAGTGAACTGATAAAGGTTGTGTGGGATCTGTTTGCGTGCACATTCCACAAGGAAAGTTCGTATTTTTTTACTTGCTGTCTTACATCCGTACTTACATCCATTGTGATATGGTTTTAGGATGACGAGGAAGTCATAGACAAAGCGAATCAGCTGATGTCTTCAGTATCATCAGACATGCCGCCACCTTCTGGGCCTGTGAGTACTGTGCACATTGAATTGCTTGCCTTAGCGTGTAAAGAGAGAAGCAAATGAGCAACCAAAACAGTTTTTAGCTTTTAATTTCCAGGATAAATAATTGGGGAGCAGTGATGACGCAGTGGTGAGAGTGCTCGCCTCTCACCAATGTGGCCCGGATTGGATGCTGGCCCGGTGCCATATGTGGGTTGAGTTTGCTGTTGGTTCTCGCCTTGCTCTAAGGGTTTTTCCCCGGGCTCTCCGCTTTTCCTCCCTTCGCAGAAACCAACCTCTCCAAAATACCAATTCGATTAGGATAGACGATAATGTTGTTTTTGAAGAAGTTATCTTAGATCGATGTGTTCGAACCTTTTTACAATATAGCACTGGTGAAGGTAAACAAAAGCCACCGAAAATTTTGTACAGAAAATGAGACCGGTATAAGAAAACTTCATCAATTTGTCCATAGCCGATCGTGATACTGGTAGCAGTGTTTTTAGGTACATTTCTTTTGCACAATTACAATAGGTTTCATTCATACTAAATTCGACGTTTAACCATGACTTTAGAGAATCGATGAAGTCAGTATCTGCTCATAGAAATTCTAAATTTCTTAACAAAGTCCAATTAAAGCCGCGCCGGGGGTTTATTGTGTATTGTTGGTAACGACCATCTTGTAATGACCAACAGCCAATTGTTTTCTGAAAAAGAAATAGTTAATTACAAGCAAATTTTAAGTGAAAATTGGCCGAGCAGTCTTATTGAAATTTTTTCAGTGAAAACTGAGGTAATTTTTGTTTTCTTCTTGGGCGCAAACAAACATGGGCATTTGGGAGAAGAATTTCTCAGATTCTTTTACACCAGTTGAAAGTTTTTCTTCTGTCTTTTTGCAGGTGCTTAAAAAGAGGCACCCTTCTGATGAAGATGGCAGCCCAGGCCCCAGACGGAAACGAATCTCCACCGATAGTGTTGAGAGTGACAGCACAACAGTTCTTTCGTGACCAAATTACGCATTACCGTCACGCAGAGCTTAATTAAAATTGGGGCCGAGTAGGGTGCTTTCTAGAAACATAACAAAGGGCTTTTTCGTATGATGGTCGATAGATGCGGTGATGTTGAAATAGTATAATCTTTGAGTCGTTTGTAATGATTGCATGAACGCGTTGGAGGAGATGAAGGTTGTCTCTGTACCCATTCGGAAATAATGCGCATTTTCTGCCGAATCATCGTTTTATTTCCCAGGAGTTTACGGCAGTTTTTCTCCAATGGGTAAATGGTGTACTCCAAAGTGTTACACCTCAGCTTGACGTCATGTCGTTTCGTCATGTTGCTTAGCAACACCACTCATGCCACGGGTTTAAACTGAAAGGGGTTTTTGTTTCCCTAATTGCAGTCAAGACTTGACATAACATCATGGTAGTGGAAATAACGTTAACAACTGTAACTAGTATGTGTAACACCACCCTTTAATTGAAAGCTCACCTCTAGTGTAAAAGTCACCACCACAATTGCGGTTAAGAAACTGCAGACCGTGTCCCTGTGCACATATATCCCGTTTGGGAGTTTCTGCATCGTAACAGAACCCTAAACATTTTAAGGTTTAGATTTAGTTTTCTGATCGATAACCGAACTGTCATATCCTTACACACGCGATGTAATAGCAGTCCTTTGATGTGTGTATTTAAGGGTGCGTTCCTTTGGGGTGATCTGGATCAGGATGAGTGATCCAGGATCACTCGGATCATAGTTCATCAAAGGAAACGATGTATCCGTGACCAGAGTGAATTCATCGGTTCCTTTGATGCACCATGATCCGAGTGATCTTGTATCACTGATTCAGATCCAGATCACCTCAAAGGAACGCACCCTTAATTGTTGTGGCTTCAACACCTCTCGTTCTCTTGACGAAACTCGGTGATCTTTGCCAGGCAAAGTGTTTATTCTGAAATAGATTCAAATGTGTTTTAAAAAGAGGGTGTGGAGGAAAGGAAGATGACAGCTTATTTTGGCATTTAGGGAAAACGTGCTACTATATCCACACACTGTTCAAAGCAATTAAACTAATTTATGCAGCCAAGTTGAAAACTTGGAACACACTTCATTTTCCATGTGTACAATAAGCTCCCTTCACTGTTGGGATGCTGGTCACGGCACGCTCGACCCCAAAACTTTCGCTTTCTTCACAGTAATAAGCGAAAGAGGGGCTCTAGGGTCGAGAATGGGATTCTGGTCAGGTTACCCTATCATGACAGGAGAGTGTTACCTATAGGAACAATATCTTTATAGTCGCACCTTTCAAGCAATGAGAAATTTAATCATTACTGGTCCGTCTTCTGTTACTCACGAATATTAATATATAGTTTTTTTATGCTTGTCAAACAAGATCAATTATTGTTCAAAGTTGAACTTATCATTGTTTGGGTATTAAAGAAATGTCGTTTGAAACATCAGAGTCAGCTTTGAAGTTGGTGTGGTGAATGGAGACCAGGTAGAGGAACTTGAAAAATTGTATTCATGCCCAAACGTCTATGGCTAAGGCCCAGTTCAGACGAACTTTTCATGAGCCGAACCTAATACGTTGAATTAAGTGCATGAAAAGTTCGGCGTCTGAATCAGTTAAGGACGGCTATTTGAATTTGGAACGGCACAGCCGTTGTTCTCGCCTAGCTTAGCCGGGAATTTCGGCTTTGGAACGGCTTGGATTCAGACGTCGAACTTCTCATGTGCCGAACCTCCCGGAAAACCGCTGACCTTTCGATGTGTTTTGGTTCAAACTAAATTTTAAAAGTTCGGCGAATTAACTTCGACGTTTGAATCAACAGGCGTACTTTTGATAATTTGGGTCGGTCCAAATTCGAATTAAGTTCGGCTCATGAAAAGTTCGGCGTCTGAACTGGGCCTTATGGGCGCCGTGATCCCATCTTCTCCACTCCAACTGAGCCTGTTCAAAACCCTCTCGAACATCTAAATTTGATAGACGTGTCTATGGTGGGAACAGAGCAGTGGAATTACTTATTTTCCACACGACTGTGATACTTTTTCCTTGTCTGACATCTCACAGGTTCAAAACCAAATTTTACAGATCTCATTGTCCCATAGTACCCGTTTTTGGCACATGTTTTCACTTCTCAAAATCGCGGAAATTTCAAACGTCCGTGATAAGAGAGATCATGCACGTTTGTTTTGTTTCTGAGATCAAATATCTTCACCTCCCACACTCTGATTTGCTATTAATAGAATATTACACACTGACGGGACTCTTTTTCCCAAAAATCTGGTCAAACGCAATGTGAAGTTAATTTTTTTTCATGCAAGCCGAGCTTGATTAGTTTGACTACAGAGCAGTCGTGGATGAATGAATTGGCAACAAAAAAAAAAACTTCAAAAGACAGGGCTGGGCTTTTGGCTTTTTATTATTTTAATGAAGAATTAATTTTTAGCAAACGGAATACTTCGGTTGCAATTAAATGAACGGTCGAGAGCCATTGACTATAATGGTTGAGTAGAGGGGCTAAATTCTCTTTGCGTTGGTTTTGCATCTCGACGCTTAGGGATGGGTGCATCAGATTGTCTGTGTTCTTTGTGATTGGTCAGAGTTATTACTTTGGTTCTGGTGTAACGACACTCAATCAAAAACCGCTGTATTTAAAACGAAAATCATATGACTGCCCACACGTTTACGAGTTATTTAAGTCATATATCTGTTTTTCGCGCCACTGTGTCAAATCTGAAGCGGGCCTGGTAAGTTTGTGAAGGTATGGCTTTTACGCTTGTTATGTAAGGGAGTATCAGATCTCCCAAAAACATAAACTTGGAGCACAAATCTAGCCTGCATAAGAGGGGTAAACCGGGGGAGAAGGTAAAGGGGAGTGGGGGAGTGGGGTATGGAGAGAGAGGGGACATTTTCATCGCCTCCATAGCCTGCGTAGCAAGCGTTTCTGTGGGGTTCGCGAGCAAAGAATTACAGAGCAAATAATGGAGCGACCCCATCTTTCTTTTTTTTTGGCTCTCGCCCCATTTTCCGCGCAGGTAAAACACCGAAAATCCCGTTCCTCGGTCTTTCTTTGCTCTCAATTCCCACGGAAACGCTTGCTACACAGGCTATCGCCTCCATTACCCCTTCCCCGTTTACGCCTGCATTAAAGGCTACCATAACTCTATCCAAATGTTTTTTTCACATTGAAAGTATGCAAAGGTTGCTTTCAGGCTCGCTGATGCATGAAAATTTGAGGGTCGTTGAGCAGTTTTCTCAAAGGAAACCGGAAGTATTTTTGCTTCATTACGTCACTTGTCTCAACGATCGTATGATGTCTCTTACGTGCGTGTGTCTTACATGACGCCTCACTACAAACAAAACATGGCGGACCGGCGATTGGAATATTTTGCTGTCAGCTATTTATAAACCTTTCATAACGTTTATGTCTTCTTTTCAGGCTGTTCTCTTGCCACTGGTGAAAGTGCTCACTTCTCATTGTAAATTTAAATGAAATGCAAGAGAAAACCTACTTGAAAGTCGTCCTTCTGGGAAAAGTGAACAGCGGAAAAACTTGCCTTGTCACTCGATACATCACTCGCTCTTTTAGCGAGGAAACACCTAGCGTAAGTAGATTATTTTTTTCAACAATTTTTTTACAAAAATTTTTCGTTACTGTACGTTTAAGGCTTTAAAAGGAATAAATTCTGCGATAAAGTTGTATTTTTTTTACTAAAGCTTAAAGTGAGCTTATATTTTCACACAAATATAATTTGGTGTCGATATAATAAAGCTTATTCAAGGTGGCATATGTACTCTACCTTTTTAAATGTCCCTACTTTTAGGTGTTATAGATATAGGCGAGCTATAGCATTTCTAAAGCTTTAAACCCGGATTTGAATTGCTTAATTGGAAGGACATTGGACCCTCGCCTCTGAAACGCATTTATCTTCGTCATCACGCGAAGTGACAATTTCCTTCGAAACAAATTTAATATTGAATCGTTAGATATGCTTTGCGTGGCTGCTCTAAATAAAAATCAAAAAAGGGGGAATTGAAATTAAATAAGGAAAGTGAAAATGCGTTATTTGAATATCTCTTCAAACATATTTGTCGTTTCCTCTTCCAGAAGGTTCTCTTTTGGCCTCAGTTATTCCAAGATCATTCAAAAAATACAGAACGCTTTGTAACGGCATTTACATTTGCTTAAACATAGCCGCTTTAAATGGTGGGAATCAAAAGGCATAATTTTTTATCTTATTGTGAATTCTTCAGAAAACTGAAATGACAAAACTGTACTTGGTTTCATGTACAAACAGAAACTTATGCCATGAGAGTTTTTACATGGCAATCTGTTGAAAATGAGAACTGTGAAGTCTGGTTCACTGGGCAGTCCAAATTTTGCAACATGTACTGGGAAGATGTACTGCTCATGTAGTAGTCTCAGCAGGTTGCTTTTTCAAAACTTTACACCAAAGAAAACAGTTTGTTGTTTTTTCCTTTCATGGTTGGTAGACAGTATTATTTCAGGAAGGCAACCAGGAAAACAAAATTATATTGATTGAGTTCTACTGATTGAGCACTTGGCCAGGGTCAGTGTGTTAAGTGGTTTATTTTGTTTGCCAGTTTGCATGGTTCTCTTGGCCTAAGACATTTTACTTTCACAGTGCCTCTCTCCACCCATGGGTATGAATAGATACCAGGGAATTTAATGTCAGGGGCAACAATGTTGTACATTGTTTTTCTCTGTTATTTATTTATTTTCTATATTCTAATATTGCTGCTGAAAAACCCTTTTCAGGGATGCTTAATATAGTGTATGTAGCCCTGTGATGTACTAGCACCCTATCCAGGGGGTGAGGTGAGGGGGTGGGGGGTTAGAAATACTCATAGTCGCTAGTCGCTGAATGTTACAGAAACCAGGCTACGCTCCATTGTATCTATATTAAGGCAGTGCAACAAGGTCAGTCACAACTACATATCAACAAGTTGACAGTGATAAATACAAAACATATACAAGCATTCAGAGGGAAGTTACTTGGATATTCACATGATATTCTCAAAGAAAAATATTTTGAAAGTAACTTATGGTCTGCCTGTGTAAATTATATATTATATTATTACTTTGTGTATAAATATTCATGTTATTCAATTTACATAGTAATGTTTGGTGGGTTTTGAGGGTTCATGTCATTAATTATTAACAGAATTACATGCTGAACCCATACAGTGGTGTTTTATTCCTTTGATTTTTAATATCCTGTTTTACTCCATAAAAAAAGCCATGAAATAGTTGGGAAGAAAAACTTTAGGTATTCATAATAATTTCATGATTTTGTTATAGCATGGGGATTGGTTTCATTTAACCCCCTCAATTAGTTACTATATTATTTGCATCTTCTAGTGGTCTGTAAAAATTATGTAACTTTTAAATATTACTTGATCTTTTGTGGAAAACCATTTAAATTAAAAATGTAAATTATGTTTAGGTTTTGCCATTTTTAATTTCCTGTGCAAAATATTGATTGAATTGGTTTCATTGCATATGACAGAAAGATTATAAATACTTATTAGCATCTACAAGTACAGTCAAATAAAAATATCAATTTTACTTGTGACAGATTGCATACTGTGCAATCTCTGATTGGCTAAGATGCCATGTTTTATTGTTGCATACGCTCTCTAAAACAAGGCATGGCAATATCAATTAAAAATGTACTGTACACAAGTAAATACATGAACGAAAGCAATTTTTTTTTTCCGTATACATTACTGGTAAACTGCTAAATTGTCTGCAGTTCTGATTTTCACCAGCAAACAATATATTTAAGGTCTTTTAAAGAGTTGTTTTGATTTCTTTGCCAGTTCTAAATTCTCGTACTTGAACTCAATTTAAATATGTTCATGGAATAGTTTGGAAAAGACCAGTTTGTTCCAACATGTTTTAGTTGCTTCTTTTGAGAGGATTGTTCTGATCTTGAGAACTACTTGTTTTTGGCAAACTTTTGTGTTTCCTCAATGTCCGTGATATTTGTTATTTTATATGCAAAATATTATTTTTTTAATGGGGTTAATTTTTTTTACAGACAATTGGAGCAGCTTTTTGTAGAAAGGATCTTTATATACAAGGCAGGAATCTATCATTAGCAATATGGGTAAGATTTTGAATGTAATGTTATCTTATTATCCTTACATTTTGTCTGGATCTTAAGTATATCATTTGTTACTAGAAACTTCTTTTTCAAATGTTAACAACCCTTTTTTTAATTAAGGACACTGCAGGAGCAGAAAGATATCAAGCTATGAGTGCAATGTACTACCGCAGTGCCAGAGCAGCCATCTTATGCTATGGTTTGTAGTGACAAGCTTGTATTTGGTTTAGATCTTGATCTTCTAGAGAAGAGTTTTCTGCTTTTTCTGTAAAACCTACGATATTTATTTGTTTTGAACAATTTTTTAAAGTTGTATAGATTACACGACGTTAAAAATAACTGAGATACTGTGCGTCTTCTCGTCGGTCAATAGGTGTATCTAGATGAGAGTATGCACTGAACAATGTTGTGACGTTTTAGATTCATGCATATTCTTGAGAAATATTTTATAAAAGCAATACTTATAGAGGACTTTTTCCATGTTCACATAGCCCCATCTAAATACTTGGAGAGGTTGGGAGAATTCTCGAAAGTTATGCAAACCGTCAAGTGTGTCTCAGGTTTGCATAATTGTCTTGAATTCTCCGAACACCAATTGTGTCCAGATGATGCTATGTAACCACAGAAAAAGTACTCTTTTGCTTAATATATTATATACTTTTCTCTATACTTAAATATATTATATACTTTTCTCTCTACAGACCTTACAGACGATACCAGTTTTGACAAAGTCAAGTTCTGGGTGGATCAACTAAAAACTGCTGAACCTGTAAGTTGTTTGAAGTCATCACCTGGGGCCTGTTTCTAGAAAGCCCTGGAAACTTTTCGTGCCCGCAAAGCAATTTTTAATTGATCTGCATCTAAAAACAGAGAGGTTTATATGCTCGAAACGTTTTGTATGAAGAGAGCTTCTCTTCATATTAAGAGTATGTGAATAAAACACCTCTGTAATCATAAGATTTGAGATTTTGCTATGGCTTTCCGCGTGCGAAAACCTTTCAGAACCTTCGAGAAATGGCCCCTGGTTTGGCTCAGATCAAACATGCCATCACTTATCGCCGGTGTTATATGTTCACTGTTAGGACTGCAAGATTTATCTTTGTGGAACTAAACTTGATCTGATAGAGGAGGCTGTGCAACCCAGGGCAGTGCAGACAAAAACAGCTTTGAATTACTGTAGAGGTCAGTTTAAAGATGGCAGAAGTACTTCTATAAATATCAAATATATCTGAATCCTAGGGTAACTCCTGTATAAAAAGGACAGGGGTGCTTGTCAGAAATTTTGAAAAAAACCTATAGAAGAGCTACCAAGATCCTGCTTCAGGGTGTGGCTTGAAATTCTTTTACCCCTAAGAGGTACCAATTCTAAAACAACACTTCATAGTTTTGAATAGCATTTAAGACAAATGTACCTTCTACTC
>Ga0126338_10002438_pt1 | contig 12790 bp, 5 predicted proteins | sample OrbCmetagenome_2_FD_92529 | JGI IMG/M metagenome (GOLD analysis project Ga0126338, IMG submission 92529) | Coral microbial communities from Petempiche,Puerto Morelos, Mexico - Orbicella C C metagenome | ecosystem: Host-associated > Invertebrates > Cnidaria > Coral | place: Petempiche,Puerto... | reverse complement strand
AATGCAAAGGCTCCCAGGCAAATTACTTAATCGGGATTTTTTTCATTGATTTAATATCTTAATTTAAATCCTCATTACGCTACGCATCGATTTTGCTTCATTTCTAAAAGGTCAGATTTTGAGAGCATTTCAAAATATTGAAAAATTCGTAATTTTCTGAAAAAATTATGATTTCAAAAAAGGAATGCATAGCTATGTTTCCAACATTGGCTTTAATCGAAATTCGTCGAAAAAGGCTGGATTTAAGGAAAAACCGCGTTTCCTTTAATCTAAAGAAACCGGAAGTGCGCCCGATATCTATTAAAAGTTACCCTATCAGCGCGTGCGCAATTTACACTACCAGCGCAGTTCGGTAAGATCAAACAAAGCCACTCGGAGTTAGTTTTTCTCTTTCTGTTGCTCTTGTTTTTCTGTCTTTCTCTTATTTTCTCTTTGCTTGTACTTTTTCTACTTTACATTTTGTGAAACACAAAGAAAAACATTTAAAATGTAGGCGAATTTGCAAGTTTTTGAGTTATTATTATTTTCCGCGGTCAGGCTGACGTAAGTAACCGGAAATGAAATTTCACCTCCTCAGCAACGCGCGCGAGCGCGCGCATGAATCGGTTAATGGGCCCCTAAAATAGTGTTCCTCTAGGCGTTTGGTAACTTTTTTGCGGTATAGATTGAATATCCTGCTCTTGATTTCATTTTCCTTTGTATATTTTCCTTAAAGAGTATTCTGGTAAAAATAATTCACGTAAGGATATGTCAAAATCATAACAAAAAGCATTAAAAACATTGCATAGCTATTTCCCAAAGGATTACAACAATTGAACACCACGGCAACAAATCATGCATTGTTCCATCAGTCCACGTTGGATAGGCAAGATGATAAATAACAAGCGAGACACGTAGCGTCGAGTTTGTTATAATCACCTCGTATCCAAGGTCAATCCAAGGTCATCCAACAAGGTCGAATGGCACGATTGCTTCATTAAATTCTTCAATCGACTGGATGATTAAAGTAAGAAGTTGACTTCTTTACGCGGCTCTCATCATCGTTGTACTGTGTAGTTTTGTGTTGCTCAGAATCGATCAAGTCAGTTACTGAAGCATAAAAGGACAAGACCCAAACCTAAGGTAACAAAACTTTACTGAAGTGAAATGCCATTAAAGCTTACAAAAGCTGCTTTAATTTTTGGACGAAAGTGTTTTGGTTTTTCGGTCTTGTAATTTTGTTTCTCGCCTTTTTTCAGTTTTTGTCAGTCACTTCTGTAGTACATTTCAGAGCGTATTCAATGGAATGACGTTTTGGTCTCAAACTGTACATAACTGCGATAATTGTGAATTCTGTGACTTCGCCTGGTTTCTGCCGGAGATGGCATTTGCCATCACTTAGCGCATTGAGCGGCATAAAAATTCACCAAACCTGCTGATTGCAGCTAACGTTTTTTCTGTGACGCTTGCCGCTTCCATTTTCCATACAGTGAAACACTTGTACAACGGCTTTTAACTGAGATTCAGTGAACCAATCAGAAGACTAGATTTGCATTATTCGAGGTTGAGAAGTTTTATGAGAGCTGATATTCAAGGAAAAATATTATGATCAAAAGAACAAGAAGCAAGTATGACAGTAAAAATTCAGTGTTTGTCTTTTTAAAAATTATAGATCGCCCACATTTAATATTCCTATAAAAAGCTATGTCAAGCTATAGTTTTGCATGCAGGCTTCGCTCCAAAATTATATAAACACCCCTCAGGAAAGAAAGAATGAGAATGTTTACATTTTACTGTTTACCTTACTTTGCTTGGCACGATTTGCTTGCAATCACAGCAAGAGTTTTTTTCTATAACTTTGGAACAATAGTAGTACTATTGGTTATGTTATGCGCCGACATCAAGCTGGTATGGTAAATAACCAGCCTGCTGAGTACACTGCTGAGCTCTACTGAGTCTGGCACGGCTGTGGCTTGAAAGTATTTAATTTCGCTTGCTATAGAAATAACAATAGCGGGTTTTTTATTATCTCTTATTGACCCAGAAAGTAATTCTGTAAATTTATATGCAGTGCAAACGCAATTTGTATTAAAATGACGTCTTGTGGGAAGTATTCCCATTACTAGAAAAGTCTTTAAATGTGACTTAGTTTTATTGAAAAATATATAAAAGCTGGAAACTTTTGGTTATCATTTATTATTTATAAGTCGACAAATTGGCGAGGTACAATATCGCTAATTGATTGTTTTTCAAATTTCTTGGTTACATCTTGTTATCGACGAAGTCTCGCGTAAATATATCATAACTAAACGTTGTCGATAACCGGTGTTTTCAGTTAGCCAGCTGACCAGTTTTCATCGAACTGTGTGTAAATCTTAAAATCACTGTGAGGCATATGTAAGATTTGTTTGTGTTTCTCTCACTCTCTTTAAATGATAAGAACGTCTCTTTATTTGCTCTCAATAACTTTCTTAGTTTTCAGTTTGTGTTGTGATTACTGCGTTTCATTTTCCCGTGTAGGACACTGACATGGAACTGCCATATTTTCTGTTGACTTTGTTATTGATAGCGGCTCCTTCCTGCAGTGGGAAGTTTTCAATTACAAGCGAACGACACGAAAGGTAAGAGAAATAATACTTTGAATCATGTTCAGTTTCATTCGTGCATTCAGTTATAAGAGTAGTAATTATGATGACAACTCTATTTGCACGGTCCTGTAAGAATGACGAACATTTCCGAACACTGATTACTGATCTGTGGGAAATTCGCGCGATTTGCATATGCTTCATCAAATAACGTTTCAGTCACAGCTGACTTTTGGTTTGCATAAAATCTAGTTCAGCAATGACTGCTAGCACGTTAATTCTGGTTTCATTCACAGCATCATGTTAAAAGAAGATTATAGACTGCAAGTATATACTGTAAGAACATCTATGCCAATAACTTTTTTAAACGAACGTTACAACTGTTTGTGTAATACATTGAAATAATAAATAAAAATAGATCGCAATTTAATAGATTTCAAATTGGAAAGAAAAGCGAAACTGGTTGTGAAGCAGTCCATTTACATGTAATACAATAATCCTAAATAACAAATCTAAAATAGGAACTCTTTAAGTCTAGTGTTAAAATCTGGTAAAGCTTTAGTTGATTAAATCTATTAGAGGTGTAGGAATAGAAAGCACATTGATCGGTTGTGCACAGGCTGCCGCAGAAACTGTTGGAACTTGAAGAGGAGAAGGGTTACTTTGATTGCCGTAGTGAATAAACGACTTGTCGGTCAGTAACAAGCAAGGCAAGGGAGATGGAATACTGTCCTTAAGAATAAAAGACAGTAACATTTCAAAATAAATGCTTGCTTCGATTGAGAGCTGGTGGAGGGTTTCCCAACCAATACCTGAAGATACCAAAACACAAACACAAGAAATGGCAATTTAGTCGTAGCGGTCACATTCCCGTGCAGTTTATGGCCGGTTTGTGTTTATTTTCATTTGTTTTTTTGTTACGATATTTATCATTTAGCAAACTGGTCGCGTTTTTTGTTGTGCCCACTGATTGATGTTTTATTATTTTTTTTATTAGGTAATTTCTCGAATATTTGCATTCTTAAAGCACAACGAAAATAACATGTTAAAGTAACATAGTACAACAACTTACATGTACATTTCGAACCCAACGTTTTTGAAATGAGCCCTTTGGCTGAAAAATCGCCTAGCTAAAGCAATTAATCAACAAAAATTTATAATCGAGATTCTAGCCACAAGTTATAATACATTATAGATGAATCATCGTTTTCTAGAAGATGTTTTTGTTCTTTATTTGTAAAGGCTAGGTACATCCATAGTTGAATCTGAAAGGTGAAGATATCTAGCTTACTATTTAAAAGATATTATTATAAGTTCTAGGCTGAGCATATCCATGGCCAGGTGATACGCTGAGATTTGATTGCTATTCATTATCTCCTGGTTGGTGAAATACCGGTTTTATACCACCTGGTTGTATTTGGCAGGTAGTACAATGAACGAGTAAACAATGAACGATATTCATTTGCAACAGAGGACAACCAACATTCGCCTCCATCACCTACAGTTTAACGTTATCAGATTTGCTAATACAAAGGTTTATTACGATATCAATAACAAATTCTTTGGCCCATGCCAAAGAAGACCACCCGGTAGGTCACCTTCCAACAGAATACGACTGGCCCGCGTAGTGCCTTGCTCACAGTAATCACGTTGGAACTCTATTTCGCCTTCTGATGCGAGCAAACAATTAAAGGGAGTTTCTTGTTTATTTTCACAAAAAAAGAACAAAACAAATAGAAATTTTGCATACACATTCTGTCACTTTTACTTTAAGAATGGAAATTTGTAACTCCAGAGAGCCACAGGGAGCCGTATCAAAGCATTTCTTCAGTTATAGAGTAGAAACACCTTATACTGCAATAGGATGTTTTAGCATTTTACGATAAACTGTTAACATGTAGACTGTGTGTATTTGATAATCCGTTTGTTATCCGAACCCTCGTTAATTCTGCCAGCGACAGATAAAATAGTATACCTTTCTTTCTAAGAGGACGGGATTTTTGTCTTTTCGTCCGCAGGCCTCCACTGCTGGCCCGGGTTGTTCGAAAGGTTGATAACGCCGGCTATCCACCGGATAAATTACTATCCAGTAGATAGCGTGGTTCATTTTGTTAACGCTTATCTACTCGATAGCAATTTATCCGGTGGATAGCGTTTTCCAACCTTCGAACAACTTCGGTCCTGGTCTCAAGCATTTTCCATTATCTGCACCTTCCCTTTTCCTGATTTGCAGGTCTCTAGAGGAGGACGATGACTTCTGGGCGCGTACAAGGCAGGAAGCTGCCAATCTGTCTGCCACCATTAATGAAATACTGGGATCATATGATCCGAAATTACGCCCTAATGCTGGTGGTGAGTCGGCACTATAACTCCCACTCCACATGCAATGATATCCACTGCATGTACTCCATTGTACTGATCAACTGTAATGTTCAGCACTGCACTGCATTTATATTGCACTGCACCCCACTGCACCACTCCTCTCCCCTCCACAACACCTGACCATACCCTACCATACTCGCCTCTACGGCTCTGCTTACTTCAATTAATTTCAGCTCGTTTCGCTTCATTGAGAACGTCTTTGCCAAGTAAGCGCCGTATCTAAATCATTCATCATTCGCCCATCCGTTGCTGTGCATCAGCGAGAGTAACCATACGAAAATCCTGTTACCTGTGGTACAGTAGGTAAAACGAAATAAATTTAATTTGAAATCCAATTTGTCATGACAATATTGCTAATTGCGACTTGTTCCTGTTATGTTACTTCAAGGTGAGCCTGTTGAAGTAACTGTTGAGATCAAGGTTGTCTCCTTCGGAGAACTCAACGAGGCAAATATGGTATGGTTATGTTATGGCTTATTTCTGTTGTTTTATGAAGGACTGTTTTTTCTCATTGTTTAAGGCACTCCATCATTAGTATCGGTGACTGCCGTCAAAAGATCAGTAGATTTCTTAGTAATTTACTGGCATTGTTCTTCACAAGTACATCTTCCACAAGCGAATTTGGTTTTTGTTTTGTTTTGAGTACCACTTACGCAAGAACACATTTAAAGCAATTGTTAAAGGTGAAGGTAAAAGTCTGCATACGACTCAAGTGAGGGCACTATCTCCGGTCAGTATACATTAGTATAAGGATACAGACATACGGATCATTGTACAGACCTTATACATATACTTCAGTATACATCAGTATACCTTTCCATACACATAATGTATACGGGTTCATTAGACCTCCTTATACATGCCATTTCATGCAGTGTCTCAGTAACATGAAGCGACCAGGAGTATTTCTACGCCTCCCTGGATGGCATGCTAGTCCATCACAGGGTTAACCCCAAGTATTAAGTTTGACGGCACCAATTTATACACCTGGATGGAGAGAGGCACTGTGAGAGTAAATTGACTTGCCCAAGAACACAGAACAAAGTCCCCGCCTGGAACTCGAACCTGGTCCCCTTGATCCGGAGGGGAGCGCACTAACCATAAAGCCGCCGTGCCACCAGTTCGGTCCCGAGCAAGCTTGGTCAATAAGAGATTACACGACTGAAAATGCCGCAATCAAGGACAAGAGAAAAAATGCCGCGATCAAGGACAAGGAAAACATCGCAAAGTTCAAACAATTCAGTTTGGAAGCCGACTAGACGGACACTCCCATCTGATGTTAAACAAAACAGAAGTGAAGGAGAGTTGGAAGAAAAAGAAAAGAATTCAAATCTTTTGTGTGAAAACAAGTTCTTTTAGAAACGTAAGCCATAAAACTACCCAAAATATTCAAGAGTGATCTTGAGGGATCATTCGGGACATTTCCCGGTCCAATACTTAGAGAATATTGGACCGGCAATGGAACAATGTGATTGGTTGATTTTAGTTAGTGGCCCTCTGAGCTAACCTAGTAGTGTAATAAAATGGCAGATAAAACAGTTTCTTTAATGGTATTTGATGAGATAGAGTAAAAAACAATAATTGCTCTACACGCTGCTGGGACTGTGGGAGTGGTTATAGAGATGAAATAATAAATCGTCATTGCCGGATTACCCAAGCATATATCTTTCTCTAATCAACAGGAATACTCACTGGACATTTTCTTTCGCCAATGGTGGTATGATCCAAGGTTCAGGCATAATTCTAGCACACCTTTTAACATGGCGGCAGATCCCTCATTGCTTTTCTGGACTCCTGATACTTACTTCTTTAATGTGAAGAGAATCAAGTATCATTTCGTGACTCGTGAAAACATGCGCGTGATGATTCATTCGACAGGAAAAATTTACTTTAGCGCGAGGTAAGCATTAAACTATTTGCCCCAAAAAATATATTGTAACCGTGAAAATATGTGGTGAAACGTTTACATACAAGTTTAATTTAGTGAAATTGTACATTCACTGCTATCTTTGGACCTATCATTACATGTTTTACTGGCAAAATTCAGGTTTATTTTATTATGAGTATTTGGACTCGTGATACCTTTTTCAAGCAACTAAAAAGCTGGTTAAACAACACTATTAATACAGTAGAATCTACGATAAACGTACAGCCTTGAAATTATAATAAGTTTTCCTTAATAGGAAAACATTGTGTAAATTGTACCGCAACTGAGTGCAAGTCTACTTAGAAGTGATGTCTGTTGCCTCATGAGAAGTGTCCCAATGTAGAGGTGCGACTTTTTAAAGAGACCAGAGCGGAAAAAAAAAAGAGGCTCAATTTTACAATCTTTCTCTTCTGATAGTTAAAATGTGTTTCATAAACGAAACTGATCATATTGCTAATTGCTCCATTCATTGAAGTTGCATTTACTGAATGGGATCAGTGCTATTATCACTAAAGCACTTGCAAGTGTTGTGAGGAAATCGAGAGTATAAAATCGAGGTTCGACTTTCGAGACCACGATTTTAGTGTGTTGTGCATATGACTAATGGAATGAAGGATTTAATTCAGTACTTTGCCGTATAAATTGCATTTGTTACAAAATTTCTCAACGATCTACATTATGACAATATTTGACATCTAGTCTGCATTTGTCACTATACACCACAGGATAACTTTAACGGCTCAATGTGACATGGACTTTCGTTTGTACCCAATGGACACCCAGCACTGCCCATTAGTTATTGAAAGCTGTAAGTACCTAAGATGTTTCACTGCATACCTGCTATTGATCACCGCTCAGTACACTGTGAAACACAATGCGGCTCAAGTATTATTATATGTATGTTTTATATTACTAGATTATCATAATCGGTTTGGTCTAATTCATCATCCTTGTCTTGTGATCTTTGACTTCGTTGAAAAGTTTTTCTTAAAAGATGCTGTGATAGTTTACCATCCCTGAAATCTCAAGAGAACAATAAATGATGCATTTTTGTGACTTTATGCATATTATAGTACCATACCTTAATTCCTGTATATCGAGTTCCACTCAGGTGTTGATGTCATCGTTTTTTAATAAAGAAAAACAAGAATAATAGGTTTTTATAAACATGCTCAGATTACAAATGGCTAATGATATGGATTCTCTACAAAATTCAAAGTATAGTCATAGGAAATAGCATAAATTGTAGTAAATTATAGCAATTGCGAAATATCACTTTGACAAATAATTAAACCTGAGTAAAGGACGAACGTTCTAGAAGATTCGGAGATGTACTCAAGTTAAAGCTTCTTTTTCTAAACGGCTATCTAAGAGTTCTTTCAGTACGTCTAAGAGCACTTAGTTTCCTTAAACCTTAACCAAGAGTTGTTTTTATACGCACTATGCGATAATTTTCGCCTGTGTTCTATACACACTTAATGCCTATTTTCGCCTGCAGCTGCGTTTTAAAGATTGTTATGATGATGGAGACACCTCCCTTATGTTGTACTATTATCACATAAAGCAACTGCAGCCAGTAGTTTGATAGGTGTAATAATAAGAAGCAACAGTCACGTGTATCATTGTAAGAAAAAAATTGCGTCCGTGATACGTCGGTGGCTGCTTGTTCAATTTCAGATGCACACACTACTGATGATATGGATTACAAATGGCGAAAGACTAAAGCGAACAAGGGCAAAGGAATTGAGATTGTCTCCAAAGAAATGGCGCAGTTTGAACTGGTTGGAATAGAAACTAAGCTCAGGGATACAAAAAACAGCAAAGGTAAATGGTTTCGTGGATGGGTAATGAATTCTTGCTGATAGTTTCATTTTGTAGAATTCAACTCCTTCACTTGTATTTGATCTGTATCATATTGAAACTTAACGTTTCGATTCCTATTAGATCACTCGATGGCATGCAAGACTGGAATTTTGCAATGATATTGAAAATAAAGTAATACCGTGTTTGCAAAATTATACGAGAAATATCACGTGAAAATCGTCTTGTATTCTCAATAATTGGTGAAATTGTCAGAATTCAGAATTGGTGAAACTGTCAATTTGTTTAAATGCAGGTTCATTCGCCAGTCTGAGCGTGGTGTTCTCATTCAAACGTCGGTTGGAATACTTCGTCTCCTCAGTGTTCTCTCCAGCAGTAACACTAGTCGTTCTCTCGTGGTGCTGTTTTTGGATTTCCCGTTATGCTGTTCCTGCGCGCGTGTCCTTGGGGATCACAACAATTCTCACAGCTATTGTTCTTTTCGGTTCCGTGAATGAAGCTATGCCTCCAGTCAGTTACAGCAAGGCTCAAGACTATTTCCTTTTGGTCAGTTTCGGATTTATCTTTCTTTCATTTCTGGAGTTTGTGATCGTGTTGAATACAGATCCTGATCCAAGATGGCTTCAATGCCTTAGAAGGTGCTTCAACATAGAATCTGACAAGGTATTTATTACAATGTCTGGTTACAATTAAAAATGCCGAGATCCATTTGAAAAGTGCCACAAATGCATAAATAGCTCTCGTTTTGACCTGGTATACGTTGCTTATATTACTACCTTAAGCGCTGTCCATATTAATTTGGATATCGTTTGTCGAATGATCGTGTAACCCTGCTTCATACTGCATATCGTATATCATGTCATACTGCATCATATCATGAAAAAGTCATATCCTGTCATGACATAACATCTCATAAATAATATCCATGATAACAAATCATATCATACAGTTCAGGGTGTTAGTTCACAATAACACAGTTTAAGTGTTTTGACAATGTTAAGATATTTAATTTTTTTTGTACCAAAAGGAAGAGAAAAAGCCACTGAAACCTGCAGAAGCGGTGCTCGAGAAAGAGGTAAAGATTGTGCTTTATATAAACGGGAGCTTGTTATAAACTTGCTTTATGATCTTGCAGTGGTTTCGCAGCGTATAGGAAAAAAATCAAAAGTGGTTAAGGCAAAGAAATATCAACTAAAAAGAGGAAACTATAACTAAATGATTCTGTCATAGAGTCAAATTTGATGAATTTTAATCCTCTCCAATCCTTGTAGCCCTGCCAGTGCTTCGTCCTCAAAGAACTTGTTCTACATCTACATTTATTAAGTTGGTAAAATCATGAAACATCGCATCAACTAAATTGTAAAAGTTGATTCATTGTTAGTTCAACTTGTTCTGTAAAATGTTCTTATCTAATTTATTTCCATCTAGGCGGTCATTTGGCATTATAATATGGAAATTATTAGATAGGACGACTTTCACTAATCTACTGGGACACTGTTCCTTTCAGAAATATTTTCTGTTTTCTGGTTTGCCGACAGGGCTACAGCTGTGAATGTTAGATCCTCAAAGTATATTCTACGGTCTCATAAGGGATAAATGAAAATTTAATTTTGACCTTACAGAATAGCTCCAGTACTGAGCCAGACACGGAACTCGAAGCAGAGATCACTCAACCCCCTGAAACTGTCCTGGCTGCGGTAAACAATCACGTGTCACCATGCAACCACACCCTACCCCGGCGAGTTGTGGTGTCCAATGGACAACAAGGGGCTACAGTTATGCTGCTAGATAAGTCAGGTGAAACGCATCATGGAAACATTCAAGTGAAAGCCACTAATCGTGTAGAACCTAAGAAACGGAAATCACGCGGTACCCACTGGGTCGATATAATGTCCCGTATCATATTCCCCAGCTGTTACCTTACTTTTCTGGTATTGTTCTGGCGAAAGTTCGTACAACAGGTAACGCTGTAAAAATTTAAAATAAAGATCTGCGAGACCTGCTTATTTTGTAAAGACTCTGAAGCTTTTTACAAGTTTAAATTACTCAGGCAGGTCAAAGAACTCATCACATTGCATGCAAGTTTGATACATTTCAGATAGCTGCTCTTTTGCTACGATAGCACTAGTTGTAAAAACTACTGTTTAAATTTACAAATTAAGAAAGAAAGACACAATCAAACCTGCGTATTTGGTAATGCTTCAATGTCAGGAACCATTAGCAATAAGTCGCACTATTTTCTTCTGCACCCTGAAGATATTACCTCCTGAATGTAACAAGAATGCAAAGTGCATCCTCTGTCCGCGACCTTTTTCACTTGCATTTAGTCGTGTTGATGCAATAAAACTCTACTTGATCGTGTGACTTAGAGGACGTATACAACGGAATTTGCTAAAAAAAAAAAATCCCCTAGCTCGCTGAGTACAGTTGTATCATATTCAAAATTGCCTATTTAAAATCTCATTTGAAATCTAGCATAATAATGCTACATTGCTGCAACTGTAGCAGAATTAATGTAGCGTACGTAGTCAAGGTTCAATAAGATGCATAGTATAGTACAGTCGTATAGGATTTAAGTGTGCTTGTGGCCTTCGGTGGGAACCTGCTGGCAGTTGTGTAGGAGTTGAAGCTTTATCTAGCCATCATAGGATACGTCATAACAATAAACCTTTGTATGCAGACGGATGAATGGTTGTTTTTGTTAAGCTCTGGCCAAACAGACTCGCAAGTAATCGCAAGCAGCCGGAAGTTGAACTTGCGTAGAGAGTTGTGTTAGGTGGCTAAACGGACTCGCAAGTTTCCTCGCAAGTACCGCAAGTCGCTATAAAAACCATTTCAAGTCAGAAATATCCTGTATTTCATTGGCTAATAATAGGTTAATGGACGTCTCTCAACTTGCGTTGACTTGGGTTGAGTGGCCAAACGGTGAAAAACTTGCGTCGACCTGCGTGCAAAATTGATCTCGACCAGCATGACCGCAAGTCATCGTAATTCAACGCAAGTGTACGCAAGGCCTGGCCAAACGGAGTCGCAAGTGGACCCAAGCTTTCAACTTGCGTCTACTTGCGACTCCGTTTGCCACCAAAATGTGGAGATTTGAGGTGTTATTCAAAAGTGTACTTGGGAATGTATACATCGATGTTGAAATTGTAATAAAGCAACAGTGACTATCCAGGAGTGAAAAAAACTGTTTCCTTTCGTCATAGTTAGCTTTAATCGATCAATTATTAAATCATAAAATTCATGTTTTTATGCTTTTATTAGCAGGCATTTATATAAAGGCTGTACAAATAAGTGATTTACCTCTTAAGGCAAAGCAAAAGACGTTAATTTTTAACCTTATTATAACTTAAGAAAGTGAAACAACGGCCATTTTTATATTACTGCAATTAATGTTATGGCAATATAATTGCCGAATAATTTATCCTTTCGTGGTATTAAATTGACCACAAGGAAACCACTAACAAGTTACCATCATTTTTGCACAGTGGCTAATAATATTAATAACATTCATTATTTTCAACTCAAGCAATTGCTCCTTTGGATATGATGTACATAAGTTTAACAGTGAGACTATAGCTGTGAGGGTGAAACTTAGTTACAGATGATTAAGTGAAATAAATGAGACTTCGGGCAAATAGTACATTTGTGTAAATTAAATGATAGAAGGCCAATTTTGATATATTAAAATTCTGATTTGGCTCCGGGGCTTAAGGGAATAAAGCAAAAGAAATAAGTTATTTATCTCTCATCACAAACAAAGTTACAATTTTAATGTATCGAAATTGGCCTGTTTCTACTTATAGTCAGATATTTTACCCAAAAACACATCGCAATGCATTTAATTAATATTACAATAATATTAGCGCTTATATTTTTTGTACTAATTTGACACCTATCATGATTTTTTCTTTTATTCATATATATATAAGCCACTCTCTCTGTCTCCATGGGACCGGCTTTATTTCATTCATTCGTTTTTAATGCTTGCAGCGTTGTTGCAACTATGTGTGGAAAACCTCCATAGCCATTAGTTATATTGTGTTGCGGATCATCTTTAAGTTGTTCGTTTGTTTGTTTGTTTGTTTGTTTGTTT
>Ga0126338_10002437_pt1 | contig 12791 bp, 8 predicted proteins | sample OrbCmetagenome_2_FD_92529 | JGI IMG/M metagenome (GOLD analysis project Ga0126338, IMG submission 92529) | Coral microbial communities from Petempiche,Puerto Morelos, Mexico - Orbicella C C metagenome | ecosystem: Host-associated > Invertebrates > Cnidaria > Coral | place: Petempiche,Puerto... | reverse complement strand
TCGGAAACGTGAATTTAGCAAGCAATCGTAACTACAATCATGGTGCTATTATAAGGATTTATATGGGTATAAACAAGGTGCTTTTGCTCCTAAACGAACATGGGGACCCCTCATTTTTATTTCGAAATTTAAGTTCCTATAATATAAACAATCGATAGGCAAAGTTCCACAAAAATCTCAGTGCAGGTTCTATTTTAGCGGAATGACCTTAAGGTCCCTATTGTTGACTGGGTGCCGACTTTAAACCTGGGCCTTAAAAAGAATGTGGAGAGAGGAAATATCGAACAAGCATCGCAAAGAGGACAGAGAGCTAATGAGAAAGAAAGGAAACGAAAGGAGCAAGAAGAGAGGGAACGCGTGCTTGCAGAGGAAATCGCGGCGAAGAAGCTTAAGTTGAATCAGGCGGGTGAACAGATTTCAGATGTTTCCTTTGCCGAAGAATTTCCAAAGTGTGTCGATTCCAGTACACAAACAGAAGAGTTTGACTATTTAGTAGCTTGAGTGCCACCGCAGCGACCATTTTACCAAGATGAATTTCGGAACGACGAAAAAAAAGTACATTTTTATACCGGATTACCTTCGCCTGACACGTTGCAAGCCGTTTTCCTTCGACTTGTTCCCTTTGTAACTCAAAAGGCCCAACATATGACTCCTTTTCAAGAATTTGTTATGACATTGTTGAAGCTTAAACTGAATATTCCTTTGGAAGATCGACCTCGCTTACCGATTTAATGTCTCGGTTTCTACTGTGTCAAGAACATTTCAGGCGTGGATGGTCGTGATGGACGTAAGGCTGCGGCCATTAATTAAGTGGCCAGAACGTGAGGAATGTTTTCAGTACTCGTTCGGGAAGAAGACTACAGTAATCATAAGTAAGTAAGTAAGTAACTTTATTTAATGAGGGTAAAAACACTTTACAGTCATTGACTGATAAACTCGTGGCCCTCCCTTAAACAATTAAAAGATGTGCTTGTGTTTCGGGGATAAACGAAAGAAAGTTAAATCATCGATTGTTTTGAAGCCTTTATTGCAAACGTGACAATTTATCCCTTCGCGCCAAATTTGTAACTTGATACTTTTGTTTTCCTCTCAAAGGTATGTAACATGAAACCCTTGTTTTCTCCAAAACACACGGAAGATGTGCTTGTGTTTCGGGGATAAACGAAAGACAGTTAAATATCCTGACGAAGAAATGGAAGCGAAAAGATTTTGTTTTTCTCAAAACGCAAATTTTCTTATCATCGATGAACAAGAACTAATTTAATTATCAGACAGTCACGGGATATCTTTTTCTTTTTCTGTTGCGACCTTTGTTGTTAACAATAAAACAATTCAAAATTAATACGCAGCAATATTAATTGATACAACTGAGACGCGCTACTTGGCCGATATTATCCTACATCGGTGAACGAGTTTCCTCAAAGACTGATTAAATTAATTTGTGTTTTCATTAGGTGCCACGGAGTCTCCAGCAATACTTGAATACATTCCTGGTTTCTTTTGTCACAAATTTACAATTTGCAGAATATTAAAGCCACTAACTGGGGAACTTTTTCGTCTCTCATACAGACGCAATTAAGGTAAGAAATAAGCAAGCCGCTAAGCTATACATTTCCCTTCTTTATTTAAACCCTGACAAACATACTACTGTAGATTGAAAACAGCAGACGATATTTGTTGAGCCGACCTGTGGATAATTCTAAAAGATACGTTTTACTTTTGCACTAAAAAGGGACAAATGGTGCTACCTGACATCATATGACATAAAAAACCGCGTGGTTCTAACGATGCTAGAACGCATGCTTCTTACATGTTGGGTTCCACCATAGGGAAAACCACTCAACATTTGTGTGTGATCCCGTATGCAATGTATCCTCCACCTAATATGTAGAAGACACGAGCGCTAACTAATCTGCGCATGCGTTTAGAGCAAATTGGTTTTGTTCTAAAGAGAATAGTGCCGCAATGAGAGCAAGGGGTTACTTGAAACAAATATATAGCTTTGCGATGTTCACACCTAACTGACGTAGATGGAACATGTTTTACGTACACATGTTGGGTACACATGCACGTTTCCCACCTCACCCCCACCACTTCCTTGCCTCTAGACTAATTAATTAATTGAGATTAACTAATTCAACAAACATGTTGCCCTGTGCGTTCAGAGCCACCTTAAATTTTCGAAATTTTAGGTGGCTCTGAACCCTACCGTAAAAGTTCTTAGGAATTACTTAAAATAGTTGTTTGTGCCTAAAAACGAAAAGTTTGTTCTTTTTTTTCTGTGATGTGTAGTGACAGAACGTTTGACATTTCTATGACAACGTGTTACGAAAACGTTGGCTCATATCTGTCAACATTTTTAGGTGGGGTTTGTAAAGATTAGATAACCTTTCGGTCCTTTTGGCTTGGTCATCGGAGAAACTAACTTTGAGATAGTTTACTGTTAGGATCTTTTGTTTTTCTGAAGGGTTCACAGATACATTTGTGGGTATGTAAAAGGATATGCAAAAAGTTTACGGCGATTTACACGGGCCCGCGAGTTCATAGGGATATTTACACCTGGTGATGGGCTCCTGTCATGGGTAGGGTAGGTATTGATGGTTATCATCACACGTACACATTGTGTACCTATTTTTATTACACTCGTCTCCAGAGCCCTTGCGTAAAATCCACCTCGTCCCCGGGCGGTTTGAATTCCAAGATGGCGACCACCCTCACTCTCTGGTAATTTTGGAGGTTTTCTCAAGAGTCCTAATCGATGCTAGGAGTTGAACAATATGTGGAGGCGGCATGGTAGCAATTTTAACATGGATTCAGAAGCATACGACATCGCTAGAGGTCTTTATGACTCTAAAGGTACACAACAAATTAGAAAGTTTTATACACTGGTTACAGTCTTAGCTTACGTTTTAGCACGGTTGAAAGTAAACAATCTCAAGACCATGCTTACCAAGTGATCCCAGTATAACGATAGGAGTCCTTGGAACCCGATCCAACAAAAAGGGTGGTAAACTCGATCGTTTTTTTGTTAGAATAATAGCGTTTTCAAATTATACAGAAGATTATAGCCAATGCGGACTTAAACAGAGTCTATATTGCCGTGTGCCTGGTCAGCAGCCTAAATCTGCCAGCACTCTATCACGAATGCTGTTCTCTGATTGGCTACGCTACTCACTATCTATTAAACAATTAGATTAGGAGCTCAAGATTTCTAATTATTATTCTATCATGGATAGAAATTGAGAGTGAATAATCTAATTGTTTTAGTATAAATCTACTGGTAGTTCAAAACTTTATCTAAATCCTCTTCACAGATACTTTGAAAACGCCAATAAGCGGCCATTATTTTGTTAACAAAGGTACACTGCTACGCTACTCACTATCACAGAATAGATGTGAGTAGCGTAGCCAATCAGAGAATGGCATTTGTGGTAGAACGCTAGTAGATTTATACTAATCTGTAATAGATAGTGAGTAGCTTATCAGTGTGCTGTTGATAACAAAATGGCGGCCACGTCTTTGCATTTTCAGAGTGTCTTTGAAGAGGGTTTAGACAAAGTTTTGAGAAACCAGTGGATTTATACTAAAACTATTAGATTATTTGCTCTCGCTTTATATGCATGATTAACTCAGGCTGCGCCCTAGTCTACTATTCTATGATAGAAATCTTGAGCTTATAATCTAGTTGTTAATTAGATCACAGATGACATCAAAATGTGGTAAGAACAAGAAAGTGGGGATCATGTATCTTATTAGGGCCCTGATCGTGACATTGGTTGATATATCAGTCGATACATGGGTCAATAGTCGCTCAAGTATTGATCGATATATCAGTCCATACTTGGTCAGTTGTGAGCTGAGTATTGACCAATACTCCTATCAGAAGATCTAGTTGGCATTCACCGATACTTTACCAATACTCTGCAGATTATATCAGTAGATATATTGCTCGATACTGATATGTCAGTCAATAGATTGGTTGATACATCAGTTGATACATGTATATTGGTCAATACTCAGCCGATACTCAACCGAGTATTGGTCGATACTCGCTCTAATATCGCTCAATACATCAGAAAATGTTTAGCTACCTCAACCAACAGTTGACCAATACACCATCAACAATATTGCACATGATACATGGACCCGATACCACAAGGACCATTAAGGTCTTTACCTCGGTACAGTATTAATCAGGTATCATCGATTAGTGGATACATTGACTGAGTATTGTCTGGGTATGGGTGAAGTGTTGGTTGAGTGTTCATTAAGTATCAACCGATATAGCAACCAATATAGTTAAGAATTAGAAAACAAGTAACCATGTACTGTGTTTCTGCTGAGTTATTTTTTCCTAGTTCTCCCAAAAATTTGAAGTAGATGGAGAATGTTTTGTAGTAGTCGGCACTAAACATTTTCAGAAACCCAAACAAAAAAAGAGACCTATCATTTAGGTTGTTATCAGACACATATGAAGCAAGTAAGCACTTACTTGCCGTTGATTTAAAATCAATAAAATGACAGCAAGGACAGGGTTGTGCATGAGCAATAACAAACTTTTGTAATTGATGAATCTGAACAGAGGCCACCGAAAATTCAGTAAAGAAAAATCATAGACCGGATTACAAAAAAGAGAAAGAGAATGTATATCAGTAGATATGTAGGGATCTTTCTTTAAAAGCTCAAGAGAACTTGCTGGATCAACTGCCTTAACCAAGTAAAACAAATTTTATGCAGATTAAAATTTTTCAGTGGCAAAAAAATTGATCGGGTTCAAACAAGTTCAAGTTAGTTTGAATTTTAGCTCGCACATTTAAGCTCATTAGTGTTACTACATATAAAATTAACTTAAGTGGATAAAACCTTTTGTCAAATGCGTATCTAGACCAAATTAAGGACAATAAAGTACTGTATAATGGTTACCCCTTAATAATGTAAAACCAAGGATACCTTATTATAGGAAATTAATGCTTCATGCATTAATTTAAGTCGCACTAATTTATGTTAATGTTATTTTTCATGCTGTTAATTAAGTTGTGTGTTAATTTCCACGATGTCTATTACCATTATTTTCCCCCAAATCTATGACACACTCCAGACATTCTTGATACATCCAAATATTAAATTTTATTTGCATACTCTACATTTGACATCAATCTTTCACATTAGTAAATCGTTTTCTGTACTTCAACTGAATTTTCTTTGTGTTCACTGTCAGGAAAAAAGCATCATTTTGTCAGGGTGGAAATCTTTCAGTATCATGGACACTGTGAAGAACGCTCAAAGTGGTCAGATTTCTTGGATTGACCCATACGTCTAGGGACAATTGGATGATCCTTGTTTGTATTTGGAAGCTTTACAGTGTTAAAATAAATTTGTTCCTGTTCTCAACAAAATTAATACTGATTTTCTGTTTTTGGTGTAGTAGTCATGCTGCTTTCCCTCATTTTGAAATTTTACCACCTCTCTCGCGTTAATTTCCTTTATCGTGTAGCAAATTTATTTTCAAATCATGTTAATTTTAGTCACGTTAATTTCAAGTACGTTAATTAACACAAGCATTAATTTCCTATAATAAGGTATGTCTTAATTTCAGCAAGAGGATTTCAAGTTTGGGTTCTGGAGGTTTATTGAATCAGTTATAGGCTAATAATGCACCTGCATGATGTCATCCTCTTACTAGACAGTGCAAAAAGAATTCATTTTGCTTAGTTCTTTTATTATTTTTAAATTTTTCCTCCACAGTAGGGTTTAGATAACAATTTTCCTAGCTAGCATGAGAAAAAGAACCTTAGCTTCACTCTGCTTACAGCCTTCTGTTTCCTTTACAGAGTTCACTTACAAGAAGCACGTTTTTACTTACTGATAACATCCTGCACACTGTAACTTTATTACTTTCAAACAAGTGTCTTTTTCAACCAAATTATATTAACATGCTTATTTCAAGTCAACGTCAACAGACCACCATCTGCTGCTCAGCATGGTGTTTATACCGCCAGCTGCAGAGGACCTCCAACACAGGCAATCACTGCAATGAAACCACGACCATTCAGTGCGAAGGCTAGAATAACAACAGAAAGGGTTGCCGAGAAGACAACCACAGCACCTAAAACAAGACCCCCCTGGAGGCCATTCTCTGGTCATGCTGCACTTGGCAGACCAACTCCACTGATCAACAAGAATCCTGACAATGCCAATGTTATGACAAAGGAAGAACTTCATTATGACTTACCTTCACTTTCAAAAGTCTATCAAGACAGGTAAATGTCCATGTAAGGTTACAGAGAGGGAAATAGATTCTGCATGCAACTTGCAGGTGTAATCTGTGAGGTATTTTAAACTAGAATAATTTCCCCAGTGTGTATTCAAGGTGCCAGCATTTAAAGGGGAATCGTTGCTGACAGCATTGTTTAGTACATATTGCCTCATTGGGCAGCATACAAATTTCCATAGAGAAGGCATGATTTAAATTGAAGGCGACCTACTGATTAAAAACCTAAATTATATAGCAATGTAACCTTAGAAAATGCACCTAATTTCTGGGTGGCAAAAGGGACTCGATCAGTGCATAATTATGTTCTTTACAACATTTTTTTTTTTATGCTGTCACTCAATATTCAAAGTTGACTTTTTATATCTGGATCAGAGACTGACAATTATACTAAAAGGTAAAAATCATAAACAAGATTCTCCTATTGAAGAAAAAGCAATGATTTTTATCAGTCAGTGGGTTAGTTCATCATTTACTATAATGTCCTATATTATCATACAGTACATTGCTGGAAAAACTTGCACACATGCAAATTATGTCATCTAATAAACTTGCAATTGCACTTTGTTCCTTTCAAAACAGTTCATTTGTTATATCATTAATGGTTAATGATATTAGCAAGGCTAACAGGACCCAGCTACAAATTTGTGCTATTTCCTGATTGTCTCTCAGTTTTCAGAACAGATATCAAAGTGCAAGGGAAACCACTCCTTGTAACCTTGAGGGGTTGAGTCAGGCTAGGATTTTGAGATACTGATGGTGGCTTACATGTATAATTACAGGTGTCTACCCAGAGGTCTTGTAACTTTACAGGAGTGGCTGACAGAAGATGTTCCTAGTGACTGGTGGGTACAAGATGGTGTTTCCTGTTCATTTTTGTCATTAATGATGCCATGACACTTGACTAGACTAGTACGGTGGAGAATGCACAATTTGGGGATCCTGATTTTACATACCTTTTACTTTGACTCCTGTGTTTGTTTCTCTTGCAAATTTCATCATTTACAGCTACTGTATTAGTACAGCTGGTTAAATATTTAATTACTAGGATCCTGGGGTTTGGGAGGGAGGAAAGCTCAGGCTTATAGTACATGTAATGTGAATAAAGTAATTTTTCTTACATGTTCTGACTTAGGGCACTAAATCAAGTGTGTTTTACAGGCCTGCTCAGCTTACAGCAAAGCACAGTTTTGTATTCCTTGAACATGTTCAGATGGACAATCTGCAAGCTGTTCCACCTGTTCAGCAGCCTGATGATTTATTGATCTATACTCCAGTACCGCAAATTAAGGTACATTATATATTAATAAGTTGACTTATTCTTAAAGTTTGATTAGTTCTTACTTATGATCTATTAGAGGACAGAAAATTCTAGATTTGTTTCTTTATTATATAAAATACAGTGGAACCTGTATATAATGGCCCTGTATTAAGCGGTCACCCTCTATTAAGTAGCCAGTTTTCAAGGTCCGGATTTTTCGTTCACACAAAGGCTGTAGTTTTTCCTGTAGTAGGCAGCCACCTCTATTAAGCAGCCACGACCACCCTGTAGCAGTCCTCTGTTTGTCTTTCTTTGTTATTGTTACCTGCATTAAGCGGCCACCCTTGAATGGAAACTAAGCCACATGTCATTTTATGGGGTAGTTTCCCTTATTCCCTCTAATAGACAACAAATAAAACACAACTTGTTACTTGTTAAATAGGGGAACTGACTGCTGCACTGGAAAACGGACTGCAGTGCTTAGCCCAGCATTCTGCAAGCAATGAAACCCCATTTGAGTTTATTAAAACCGAAAGATACATATGTGAAGTTAGACTAACAGAGGTACAGATAATGATAACGTGCCTACTGTCCATCAGGAAAAACCCCCTTATTAGAGGAAACCTGAACCCTCCTGAATGCAGAGCCAGGCACTTAACAAATACCCTAAGGGTGAGGGGCGACAAAGCCAACAAATGTAGGGTAACAAAGCAAATCAAAACAACATTAATAAAAAATCTCGAAACGAAAGCAAGTTGGCAGCGACATCAGCATAGAATGGCTCAAATCAGCAAAATCCCGCCCTTATAGTACTTCCGTTGCCATGGAAACTGTCAAAAAACCAGTGAACCGTAAAAACAATGATTTGCTGCTATTCTTCAAATCGCAGCAAATAACAGTTTCATTGTGTTTAAAATGTGATCCATCATCATTACAAAGAAAAACATGTACAAAGCTACTGTAAGCTGAAAACTGGCCGTTTAGTATCGCTTTCCAGATGTTCATAATGCTGAAGTACAGTACCATATCATTACACCATGCCCAGTGAGTAATTTCAGAGTGATCCTGTATTAAGTGGCCATCTGTATTAAGCAGCCAGTTGCTTAAGTCCCGAGGGTGGCCATTGATTCCTTGTTGTCATGCATCTGTTCAGTAATAGATCACAGAAGACATAAAAGTGTGGTAGGAACGGTACTGACACACTCACCTACTGGCTTGTGTGCCACTTTATTGGTCTTACCACATTTTGATGTCATCTGTGATCTATTAAACAATTAGATTATTCGCTCTCGATTTCCTCATCAACTATCATGCATAGAAATCAACAGCAAATAATCTTAATTGTTTTACTACAAATCTACTAGTCATTCAAAACTTTAACTAAATCCTCTTCACAGACACTTCCAAAATGCCAAGAAGCAGGCAGCTGTCATTTTGTTAACAAGGGCACACTGCTACGCTACTCACTATCTGTCACAGAATAGATAGTGAGTAGTGTAGCCAATCAGAGAATGGCATTCGAGATAGAATGCCTAGTAGATTTATACTAACACTGAATAGAAAGATGCACAGCAACATGGAATCTATTTGTTAACTGTGTTATTAGCTGGTATTTCCTAATAATAATATCATTATTAGCTAATGAAAATAAGAAAAAATTATGATATTTTGCGGTGGGTTAATGTTGCTGATGGGTGATATAGTGGCTAAATGCTCAGACTCCATAATTAATTATACATGTCTGATGCCCTTCTCTTCCTTTTCCTTCATGTATTTCCACCCTTGTTTTAGATCTTGTTTGGGAGCAGCATTTTGTCTAACTATATTGTAGCTCATGAAAATGTGGATTATTTTTATATTTAAACATATCTTTTGGGTAGGCTTGGCAGCTTGACAAGTACCTTATTTTCAATTCTGGTACAGCATGTCTAAGTGGTTAGGGTGCCAGACTTGAACTCCAGAGATTTGGGTGCAGGAATGCATTCTACTTGATTTAAAGTACATTAGTACATCTATTGGGCTGTTGTCACATTACTGTTTCGATGCCTTTTCTGCCCAGTTGTTTACTGGGCACCCTTCACTTATAGCCCAGGGTCAATTGTTACTCCAGTCAACATACTGGACAACAGGCAACATACTCGATCTATAGTTCTTAGGTTCAATGTACATGATACCACAGTATATTTAATGCAGCTTCTATTGTTTTTATTGACAGAAATTTAAGCCTCCAAAACCAAGATTCCAACCATTCCCTCAGGTATGGTACAGATGCATGCATTTGAAATAAAATCAAAATGTATTGAGAGGACATTTCAAGGAATGCTTTAATGTTAGCTTAATACAGGGTGTCTATCTAATACAGTTCCCACAGAGCATGTTCTATTATGTGTCAATAGGTATGCCAATGTATGTTAGATACTTTTCAGGTTATTCTTGGAGCTACAGGTACATTGCTGTGTTTGCAGCTTTTTATTTATTAAACTGGGCTGGAAATTGTTTGAAGTCAGCCACACAGATTGATAATGCAAGGTTCATGTAATCCAACTAGAAGAAAAATATGTGAACCAAAACAAGCCACTCAGACATGAAACAGGTCAAGAAATACGTTAGTTAGGGGACCCTCTACCAACTGTGGTAAAAAATGTAAGAGAATTATCTCATAAACTGATAATCAAAACTCAAAATTATTCTATCTAAAGAATCTGTCTATTTGTAATGCTTGTAATTAGTTTCTGGTGCTTCATTATCAGACCAAGTCGATTACTGCAAAAGGTCTGCCTTTATGTGATGGCAGTAATTTATGAGCTATGTATCATGATCAGCCGATTGTAAAACCTTGTCAGATTTTTATTGGTACCTAGCCTAGCCTGCAGAACAGGGGGATTTGTGAGGCAGAGCGTGATACATGAGTGCAGATACATGAGTGTGGAGTAATCTGGGCTTGTGCATCATGCATGTATAGTGCTGTACCCTTCTAATTTTTCTGTTCTGCAGTCGAATTGTTATTAAGCATGTTGTGTGGTATAATCTAAGTATATGTTCACGTGTCTAAGTCACATTTTAGGTGTCTGTGTATGCTTAATATTGAGGTATAGTTTACAGCAACTAGAAACTAAGGAAAATAAGTTTGGGAGCTTGGCGACGGTCTGGTCAATACCATGCAGGTTTGACTGTAAAACACTAAAATGCACATCACATCTTCTTGGCCTGCCACCGTCATTTTGTACATAAACTTCTATATGTACTTTACTTTTGTCAAATGGCATCCATGACACTCAAGGTTAGGTTTGAAGAAGTGCACTGGAGTTGATAATTGATTGTCTAAGGGAGGACCAGAATTATTTTAAACAAGCACACATCTATAAATACTCCTTTCCCTATGCTTTTTACATGTATTATGTATTCTTTAGGTTTCTTCAATTGCAATCTAAATGCAGTAAGTAAGAAACCCTTTTTTTCTTGCTAGGTTTTTCAATCATTTGATTTATTGATTTTTGTTTTTTAGGATGAGGAGTTGAGATGCAAGCACAGGTACATTGTTATTAAGAACATAAGTTATGAATTATCAAGAAAAATGAATTGATTTAGATATTAATTTTATTTAGTCTGATGCAAACATGACAGAAAGTTTGAGGGTAAACTCAGGCTGCAGGCCACTACAAGGTCTTCTCAGGGTGCTCTCTTTTTACCCTTGTGAAAGGAGGGCTGAAAAGAGAGGGTCCTGGCTACAAGACTGCGTGCAAGCAAACATTTATGACAGTTTTAATAGTACAAACATAAACATAAGTAAACATACCCAGACGCAGTGAGATGTTGATAATTAGTACTTTTTGTAGGGAAATTGTCCTAACAAAGGGCGTTACTTACCAGCACCTTTGTGCACCTGCGTTTGTTGCTTATTTATACTTATGTGCTAGTGAAAACTAACCTTAAAATAAGGCTCGGTGTCTCTCCAATCCTGCGCTTAATTTTCATGCTGGTTCTTTTCGTTTCTGGGAACGCATTTCACCCAACCAACTCATGGTGAATTACGATTTTTTTTGTCATATTGTTTCCTGTAACTGATAGTTTTAATTCTTTTTTGTGTAAATCCCTTTTACATGTTATCAGTCGACGTCATCGTTATCTTGATACACCATGGGATAAGCTGTACTGATCTTAATTTTATTTCAGAAGTGACCCTGTGGATGCAAAGTCAATCCAGCCCTCTTCACATGAGTAAGTACATGTATTAACATAAAGAGACTGTATAATAGGGTTGTAATGTTCGACAAAGGAGAACGCTTGCTAATCTTATGGGTGTCCTGCGCAGTTTTTCGTTGTCGCCTTCGTCCATGACGTCACATTTTGCTTACGCTATCATGCGGACGACCTCGTCGTAGAGACAGGTAAACAAAATGGAGGGCTTTCTTTAAAAAAGGAAAGTCAGAAGGTTTCGGCGTCTCGAGAATTGAAAGAACGTTGATTTCACATCAGGATTGGTGCCAGATTTTTTGCTTTTTACTTGAAGGGTAGAAAAATGTGGCCCTGGAATAAGTTCGGAAAACAACAGTCAGCTAATTTGAATTGCGGATAGAATTCACGTGATCGTTGATAACGATGTTAAACATTACCCTGGAACGCGCCAGCGAAAATACTCAATAAAGTGCAATACTCAATAAAGTCAGCAGCGAGCAACTTAAGGGTACATGTCCTAAAGTGGACGATCAACTCAAGTCAGCCATTACATGTTGAGCAATACTCGTATTATGTGATCGTCATCGATATGCGCCCTTGTAGATTCGCGTATTCTCTTCGGAACGCACTAGCAAAATTTGGCAGAAAGTGACCTTGTGTTTGTCGGCATTATCCATGTGCTTAGTTTGACAAACCACTGATCAACTCAGCCATTGCACTAAACAATCCAGAAGAAACTGATTCTGTAGTGCTTCTTGTTATATGAAGTCAAATCTAACTGAAACTAGTTCGTGTGTTCAGCAGACTAACTTTATTACGAACGCGCTTAATTTCTCTGTGATTACTGCTTGTTTTTATTGCTTATCTTTTGTTGATGTGGTAAATAAAAAAGAGTACTGAGAATTTAGGATTTAATTGAGTCAGTCCATTACTGAGCGCAACTTACCACATCTTAAATGAACATCGTGTTGTAAAGTTATGTGTACCCTGTACTTAGCTATTCTTAGTTTTGGAAAAACAAAACCAACACGATGAACCATTCTCATACCGCCATATTGTCAATTGAAATGTTTCAGTGCTTTT
>Ga0126338_10002435_pt1 | contig 12799 bp, 7 predicted proteins | sample OrbCmetagenome_2_FD_92529 | JGI IMG/M metagenome (GOLD analysis project Ga0126338, IMG submission 92529) | Coral microbial communities from Petempiche,Puerto Morelos, Mexico - Orbicella C C metagenome | ecosystem: Host-associated > Invertebrates > Cnidaria > Coral | place: Petempiche,Puerto... | reverse complement strand
AGAACTAGAAGCGACGATTCGTGACCTCTAATTGAATTTACTCCTTGTGAAAAACAAAAGTATCAAGTTACCTTTGTAACTAAAAATAAAAATATCTTGTTGCATTTGCATACTACTAACTCACGCACTGTTTCAAACCTGGAGGCTCATCTCGTTCGTAACTAAAATTGTCAACCTAACCCACAGAAAATGTCGAAGTAAGCCCAATATATGAAGACTTCCTCCTCTTTTATAGAAGAATAAATATGGCTGTTCTTAACTGTGTCCGGATCAAATCTTGTCATATACCATTTACCTTTACAACAAGAAATTTGATTGGCTGTTTATAGTAGATCCAATCTGATTGGTGCGACATACATAAATCTCTCACTCGCTCACTCGCTCGCTCGCTCACGCACTCACTCACTCACGCACGCACTCACGCACTCACTCACTCACTCACTCACTCACTCACTCACTCATCCATTGACCCGTCCATAACATACTCGATGCGCCGTCTAAGAGGTATTTTTTTTACAAAAATAAATAACTCAAAAACAGATCAAGTATAAATTGTCAAATTTGGCGGGTATGATGTTTAGTAAGTTTATTCTGTTAAAGAGCTTAAATTGTGGGTAAGTCTCTGAAGTGCTTTTTGTTTCACTGTTGTTCATTACACAGGAAAGGCTTTGTTATTGATGTTGTTAACTGATGAACTTTCTGCATAATCTATTGTGTTTTGCACATACATGTAAATTGACACATCTTTCCACATTTCTCCTCCGAAAATATCTGCTTTTTTGGATATTTTTTCTACACCCCGTCAGGTGGCATGTTGTACTCTCCTTGGATCGCATTTAGCTTCTTGAGAACTAAGAAACATAGTACGTGTAAAATACCATTAGTTCTTGTCTTACATGTAGGTACTTTTCTATTACAGGTTGTAGAACCTGTTGCATACAGTGCTCAACAAGAGACAAATTCACCGTTTCCTAAGTCTTCAAAGTTAAGTCCTTATTTGCGATTTGGATGTCTGTCAGTGAAATACCTCTTTCACAGAATGAACCAGGTTTACAAGGAGGTGAGTTTTGGTATAAAATGCGGGTTTGACATTGCAATGTGTGCTAAGACTTAAACTTGAGAAGTTCTGCTATAACCCTTCAAGTACCAATAGTGCCATATGGCACAAAATGTTATAATAAGCTTAATATTTGGCCAATTTATTTCAAATTTGGACACCAAAAGGATCTTTGAGAGATCTTCACATTGAAAGCATAAAATCATGCTATAATGGTGTCAATTTGCAAACTTTTGAAATGCAAAAGGCAGATTTCAGACTTTTACATGTACACCCTACATGCTGTGAACTCGGTAATCGTGAAGAACAGCTCCCAAAACAACCTGCCGGCTGTTTGTCAGCTGACTGTCAGCCGTTTGTTTACTGACAGTCGAGAACTAGCGTGTTATGTATAAAGTAACAAGTTTTTTTAGGGAAAGTGCACATAATATGAGCAAGTAAAATTTAAGATGCACCCTTTGTGTAGTTTGACAAAGGTGAAACCTTTTGCTATTGTTACACCTGAAGGTTTTTTTTTGTGGGAAAGTATTAATCAGCTTACCAAAATCAAGGCTTTTTAAGGATAATACTGTAGCATTGTAGCATTGTACCATTGTATTTTTTTTTCAAGGCTTTCAACATATGCATGTTTGAACACAGAATGCTTTCATCCCTTTTTTGTGCATTGAAAACTATTCCAATATCATTTCAAAATATTTCCAATTGTCAATGAATATCGGCCTTTGTGAGAAGCATGAACAACGCTTCAAATGTTGTAACTGTGCTCAGCTGTTATACACCAGTAATGCTAAACAGTGATGCCACAACATAGAGATAGTGCAACATTGCTGTAAAATCGGGCAAGTCAAGTAATACTGGAATCCTTGTTGCTTGTACTGTTGTCTGTTTCTAATTTATTTTTAAATGCATTTTTATGGGTCTGTGATTGTTTTCTAGGCGCATGGCAAATCTGCCCCTTTGTCAGTTCACCAGCCACTCCTGTGGCGAGAGTTCTTTTTTGTTGTGGCTAGCAGACACCCCAACTTTGACAAGATGAGAAACAACTCCCTTTGTTTACAATTTCCATGGGAAGAACATGCTGATCAACTGGAGCGATTTAAACAGGTAAGAGTTGATATAAAACTTAGGCTGCAATAAATGAAAAGTTTCTGATCAATTAGCTGACATTTTCAGTGTGGACTAGAAATCATCTTTTATGTGATAAAGATAAAAACTTTCATTACATGTACCTTGAAAACATTACAAAGTTTGTGAAAATTGTAAAACTTAGCTTTGTTTCAGCATATATGTAGCTGTGTTTATTCATGGAGGTTGGTGCCTGTGATGGTTGTGATTTCAGTAGTACAATTTGTTTAGGGCAAGACTGGTTTCCCATGGATAGATGCCATCATGCGTCAGCTGGTTTCAGAAGGATGGATTCACCATCTCGCTCGACAAGCCGTTGGATGTTTCCTGACCAGAGGAGCTCTCTGGATATGCTGGGAAGAAGGATTCAAAGTATGTGTGAAGTCATTCAGTCTTGCCCCTTGATATCTTCAGAGAGTTTATAACTGGCTTACAGGGGTAAATGTTAGTGAACGCCTCTAGATTTATAGGAATACTAAAAAGTTGTTACCCATTTGCCAGTGGTGTGGTGGTTAGGATGGTTCATAACACATATTGATGTGCTTTTCTAAGCCCAGCAATGAGGCTGTGTGGCAGGTTTTTCCCAGGTTTCTTGCTGCAAGAGATGCTGTGGTAAACAATAAGACCTGATATTCTGTCTCCCATACTTTGTAATCAGCAAACATGCATTTTAGTAACCAGAAAGCAGCATTACCCCACGACAAGCAGAAAGGATTACAGAATTAAACCGGTTTGGAGGGAAAATATAACATTTGGAGTAAGGGTTGCTGCGTGCCCTGAATTGTGGTTTTGTGATCCTGAAGAGTGTAAGAAATTTACAGTCTGAGCTATTCCAGTTGAAGGGTTTCGTGCAAAAAGGGCGTATGTGACGTTTTGGGCTGATTTTTATTTTTTGCAGGATCGAGCTATTTTTTGGCAGACTGACTTGTTTTGACATGAAAAGCATCGTTGTGTAATTGTTTTTGTTGATTTGCACTTTGTTTTTGAGAAATAACGTATGCAAAAAAACTCAGGTTTCTAAGGGTATCTTATGGAGATCTTTTGTTGAGCGAAAAACAAAAGAAACCTTTGTTTTGCTAAACGATGAAGTCACCGAAGCATGATATTTGCCGCTAGTTTTATTATTCATATAATTACGCAATTCTCTTACTGTTGCTTAGTTTAGCGCAAGCGAATAAGGCGCTGAACTGGCCAGATGCGAGTTTGTTTTGTCGTGACACCAATTCGATATAAGGTCGGTCAATTTTTTTTTCCGGTCTATTTCTCTGCTTCTTTCAAAAATCAAAACATTTATTTAAAGAAAAACTGTGCTGTTGAAGCTGCTGAAAGTAACTGTTTAAGTTTGTGCCATGTCAAAATCCACCTTGGAAGGATTCGCTCCAAAAGATGCCGCTCGGAAAACTGAGTGTTTTTGCATACGTTATTTCTCGAAAACGAAGTGCAAATCAACAAAAACAATTATGCGACAATGCTGTTCATGTCAAAACAAGTCAGTCTGCCAAAACTTAGCTCAATCCTGCAAAAAAGAAAAGTCGGCCCAGAATGTCACATACGCCCTTTTTGCACGAAGCCTGTCAATTATCATAGCAAGGATATGTGTGTTCAAAGGAAATAAGTCAGCCTTTCTGGGAAATAGCTTAATTAATTGTGCAAGTAAAATGATGGCTAAATTCATCGTTCATGTCATGTTGTAGATGTTACATTGAAGTTGATGTCTGTTTCAGATATTCGAGAAGTTCTTGCTGGATGCAGAGTGGTGTATCAATGCTGGAAACTGGATGTGGTTGTCTTGCAGTGCATTTTTTGCAAAGCATCCTCAGTGGATGTGTCCAGTTGGCTTAGGAGAACATTTAGACCCACAAGGCAACTTTGTGAGGTAAACACATGCCAATAAATGGTATTCAGTACTGGTCAAAAGTAGTTACCCACAAGGCCCCATTTGCATGGGTTGATTTGCAGATTGATGGCCATCGCTACAATATATGTGGCATGCCAAAATTTTACCCAGGTTTTTACCTAGGTTTGTCAGGGTGAGGGATGCCACTGTTAATGGTGAGACATGTTAGAGTTTGAATAGGCTATTGTTGCTTTTGGTTTCATGTGCATTAACAACAATAGCAAATGTTTTTTCATTCTTTGCACCTTGGTGAGAATATTTGATGCCCCAAGGGCATGATTGTTTGTGCGGCATTAAAAGGATTTCTAAACCAACCAACTACCCCATGGAAAGTGCAGCCTATAATTCAATTCAAGCACGCAAAAGTACTAACAGTTTGGGCTTGACACGTAAGCCACACTTTGAGCAAGTTGAGATTTCTTTGTTCTGTACCAGGCATTTGATTGACTGGATTTAAAAGTGTTGGAATCTATTGTTTCAGTTCTGCCATCTGATTGGTTTTCATTGTCTGGTTGGCCTGGTTTCAGTAAATGCACTGTAACAGTATATTTTTTATCTGTATTTGTAAAAATTTTTCAGTAACTAACAGAAGTGCTTTTAATTGGCACCATTCATCCAACCTGGCACTTTTCAGTTGCTCGACCAGTGATGTCTTCACTCAACTTTGATCTCACTGTTCCCTGCTTTATCTGAGTATATGAGCTCCACTGTGGTAGAGTTGCTTTGTAGTGCTTGTTTTGTTTTATGGAATTCCTCTATAGCAGAACCCTTCAGTAAGGACAAGGGTTGCTGTGTGCCAATGGGTAAATACCTTTGACCAGCACTGTTGACCATACTGGAAGGGAAACAGGCAGCTTTTGTTGGCTGAGGTCAAGGTCTAATTTTGTAGCATGCTGAGAACTGATCAGTGCAGTAGCTGAACCTTGATACTCAGTTGTTTTTTTTTTTGTTGGTTAGTTTGCATTATATACTTATGTTTTTGTCTATCTCGAACAAGTATCCAAACTTTTATTTTCCCTCTTTCCCAGGAAATATGTCCCTGAGTTGAAAGATTTTCCATCTGAATTTATATATGAACCATGGAGAGCACCACTGGAAGTACAAAAGACAGCCAACTGTATTGTGGGTGCTGATTATCCACAGCCTGTCATCAATCATCAGGAAGCACGACAAGATTGTGTTCATAGGCTGAGAGGAGTTTATCAAAATCTTGTGAGCAAGGGTGAGTTTTGTAAGGGTTGTCCATGTATGCACACATTTCACTTCCACCACTACTGTGCACAGACTAAATAAACTCACCATCTCTCATCTTCTGTTTGCAGTTTCTTCTAATGTGGGACTGGGCCACAATGCCATGCATTGGTTCAGAAAGGATTTAAGGCTTCATGACAATCCTTCTCTATGTGAGGCACTAGTAAACTGTAGAACATTTCATGCTGTCTACATCATTGACCCAGTGAGTGCAAGAGCGGCCAATGTTTCTGCTAATCGCTGGAAATTTCTCTTGGACTGCTTAACTGATCTCGACAAGAGTCTTCGTGAGTGTGGCTCGAGGCTTCATGTTATTCGTGGACAGCCAACATATGTTTTGCCGAAACTTTTTCAAGAATGGAATGTTTCCAAGCTGACATTTGAATGCGAAACTGAGCCATTTGGGCAACGGAGAGATGTGGCTGTTGCAGTCCTTGGAGAAGAACATGGAGTGGAAGTGATTTCCAAACCATCACATACTTTGTATGACCCAGAAAAAATTATTGAGAGTAATGGTGGGGAGGCACCTTTGGTGATTAAAACATTTGAAAATGTTGTTAGGCAAATGGGTCCTCCAGAAAAGCCTGTAGATGCAGTCAACAAGGAAATGTTCAAGGGATGCATTTGCCCAGTGTCCAGTGATTACAACTCAAAATTTGGTGTTCCACACCTTAATGAGCTTGGTTTTCAAGAGAGTGACGTCACTTCAGGTGAAATGTGGGTTGGTGGAGAGCGGGAGGCTATCAAAAGATTGACTGAACTTGAGGAAAAGGTGAGGCTTCAATATTGACATTAATTCATGGGAATTGCAAGGAGTTTTACTGGTTCCTGAGAACTATTTGTTTCATCACAGTATTGCTTGAGACCTACATGTAGCCTTTTATTGGTAACTCTTGCGGCCATATTGTTTGATGCTTCCTGTTCCATTCCACAGTTAGAGGAAAAGTCTGAGAATTGATTGGCTTCTGGGAAATTGATTCATTTATTTTAGAAAAAGAAAATATTGGGAAAAGGGCTGAACGCCATGTTGCTGAACTAGACTGGGAATGAAAAAGGGAATAGTTAAACCAGTTACGGCTTGTTGTGACAGTATCACATTTGATGTTGTGCTGATAGTGATGTATATGTACCGGTATTTACTACCAAATTGTTAAAGAACCTGATTGTTCTTCAGATCAGAGGACAGGTTTTCTGGTATTTAATACTCATATTTGGACTAAACTGTCTAAGCAACTGTGATAACTTGTTTATCTCTTTGCTACTATTATCAAGGTCCTCATAGGGAATTTGAAGAAATCAGTAGAAGGACTAGATGCATTGCAGCCATCAAGGACGCAGCTGAGTCCTTACCTTCGATTTGGTTGCCTGTCTCCAAGGCTTTTCCACATGCGATTAACCAAAGCATATATGAAAGTAAGTCTGAAATGTGCTGTTCCCAAGTGCCAAAAATTTAAAACAATCGTGCTAACTACCTAAAAGAAAGAGTACTATTGAAGAGCTTAAGTATGTGCTGTTAGGTTGCTTTTAGTAATTGTGGCTCAATGGTGGCATACAAATAAAAAACATACACGATCTGGGAACATCTAGCGAATAATTGTGATACAGAGTAAATGCATTGTGTCTATAATACAGGCAACAAATGCATAATTATTCACATTGGTGGAAGTGATCTTTAGAAAGTTTAAAAAGCAGTTTTTTTTGCCACAGATATTGTAGAGGGAGGTGATGTTAATTAAGTGAGTAATACATGTTTTGTATGGGATTTACCGTCTGTCGTTTTGTTTTTTCAGGTTAAGTGCCAGCCCCCACCACTGTCGCTCTACAGGCAGTTGGTTTGGAGAGAATTTTTTTTTACCCTTGCCAGTCAGAATCCCAACATGGACAAAGCAGTTGACAATCCTCTTTCTCTGAACATTACATGGGAGAATAATGAGAAGGCCCTTGAGGCATGGAAAAAGGTATGCAGCTACTAACAGCACCCTGTACATGTAACTGAACCTGTCTGACAAGACCATATAGTAGCCTAAGTACAGTGCAGTGGTAACTTCTGCACCAGCTTACTTTCAACTGTTCATTTGGAAGTCAATATCATAGTTCCTATGTGTATATTAATAATATACATGTATTTTAAAGAGATATTGTCTTGATGTAAAGCATTGCGTCAAACATTAGAAGGTGGTTCATCACATTTCTAAACATCAGGAAGAAAGCAGAGTTAGTGAGACAAACTTTTGATGTTTGAAAACGTCTGGAAACAATATTTGTAGTGTTTGATATATTTGTATCTTCTCAAACCAAACATCCCAACATTTTTCAAAAATACTGTGCTGTGTGTTGTATTCTTCAACTCTTTTGGCATTTGGAAACACAGTAAAACAGGGTCTTGTGTTTGGTATATATTGTCTTAAACTTCTTATATGTCTGATACGAAATGTGCTTCACGGTAATCAGCAAGTGCTATGACGTAGATGTCATGATTACCGTCAATATAATTATCAAGTAGATGTATTTAATATTATTGGTCTTTGTTCTTGAGTCTGAAAGGTTTCTACAACTTTTCTCTAATTTAGGGCTTGACAGGCTTCCCTTGGATTGATGCAATAGTGCGGCAATTGCATACTGAAGGCTGGATTCACCATGTGGCTCGCCAAGCAATTGGATGTTTCTTGACCAGGGGATGTCTTTGGATCAGCTGGGAAGAGGGTTTCAAGGTGAGAGAGTCTTGTTTATCCCAGTTTGTTGATGGCACATTACAGGCAAATGTTACTTGCTTGGGTAAGTTGCCAAGTTCTATTTGAGTCGGTACACTGTTTGTTGACACAATGCTAGAAGTAGTAATGAGTTGAACTCATCAACACACTGAGGATGGAACTTGGCGACTTGTTTACATTCAAGTTGCAAGACCCTTGCGCAAAGTGTCATGTGAAATGGAAACATTGTTCTGCAAAGTTGCACAGGAAGAGCCATTCAGTTGGACTGTTAGTGAATCTCCTTGCATCTTGTACATGCTTGCAGTGTTCCAGTGGATGTTAACCTTCTATGGTTCTTAAGCGTACAGCCTGAGTATTCCAATCGTCGTGCTACTGCCGTACCGAACTAAATTTAAGAATTGAATTCGACTTGATTGCGACAGTAGAACGACGTTTACAACCACTCAGTTCGGCAGGATGGATTAAATTCGGCACAACTACTTAGCACGGCAGGGTCTGTCATGCGGCGTGGCAGTACCATGATGTTTCTTCAAACGGATTGATAACTAAATACAAAGAGTGTTATTTATGTAAGAGAAATATATTTTGCATTTGTTTCAAAGGTGAGTACAGGATAACATAGTACTCACTTTCTGCATATGACAGGTCCGTAAAATGAGTTCTTTTAACTGTTAACTAAAATCTGTTTCAGTTGTTTGAGGAGCTACAGTTGGATTCAGAGTGGAGCCTGAATGCTGGTAACTGGCTGTGGGTGTCTTGCAGTGCATTCTTTCATGGACAGATTCCATGGTACTGTCCGGTTAATGTTGGCAAGAAACTTGACCCATCCGGAAATTTTATTCGGTAAATTCTATTGTAAACATTTGAATGTAAACAACTGCTTCTATAAAGGCTTATTGTAGTTAATGACTGTGTATGGTGGTGTTTTTAGAGTGATGTTCTGTCGAATTTAGGCACTTAAGAAACATACGTAACGATTATAATGTGCACGTTGATGTAACTTGATAAGTTTGTAATATCTGAGTCTAGAATTGTGCTTAATATGCTGAAGCTTAAGAATCGAACTTTGTTAACAGGTACTATTTTACAGTTTCTGAAATATTTGTTATGTAATTAGTTTTAAGTGGCCTAAGCGTGAACACGTGATGTAAAGCTCTAATTGGGTGTCAAACGTGGCATGATTGGTCATCAAACATTTGAAGTTTAGTAGACCGTGGCGCGAACTTTCGCGCTAAAAGTTAAGCAGAAAGATTGGACATTGAAGGCCCTTGAGTTTTCGACTTAAATACAGCCTTGAACGACTAGTAGATTTACATTAAAACAATTAAACAAATTGCGATCGATTCCTATGCGTGATCTTTAACAAATATTTATTACATGAAAAGATCAGTTCAAAGCGTGATGATCCAGTTCCCTCTCGTGATTTTAACTTTCAGAAACTATAGATATCACCTGTAGGATACCGCATTCTCACGTTAGTTTATTTATAACACGTTGTTTAACATTGATCTTTCAGGAGATATGTACCAGAGCTCAAGACTATGCCCACGAAGTACATCCATGAACCGTGGCTGGCACCCATAGCTTTGCAGAAGGCAAGTAACTGCATTGTCGGTGTAGATTACCCAGAGCGTCTCTGTGACCACAAGGAGAGACGGAAAGTTTGTCTTGACAGGCTCAAAGAAGTATGTCAGCAGATAACGGGAACGCAGTCGTCCTGCCAAGAGAGCGCCTTCGTTGAGTGAAAGAGCTTCCTGAACATTCTTGGTTAGCGCTGGAGACAAAGGTTGATTTAAAGGATTAAATCATTTTGATCAAAATTTCAAGTCGTAAATATTGTAGAATACAAGCCTTAGTCCAAGATTCGAGTTGTGGCCAGTCGCAGCATCTAAGAGATTCTGTTCAAATCTGGCATGTATTTTGTATTACCTTACTAGCTACGAGAGTTTCAATTATCTTCACTTTGAACAATGTACGAGGCCGCTCTGAAGTGACCTTGGTGTGGCAATATGGCGGATTGAAAGTGTTCTTGTGACTGGAACGTTGCTCTTGTCATTATGGTTAGTCCATAACTATCCACCATATTTGCGTTTATTAAGGCAAATCCAGCAAATGATATTTTTTGAACGACTAAGGCCATGATGGAACGTCACCTTTCACATGAGCGGAACGCTAACGAATGAGCAAACGTTTTTGTTTTTGCTTATGTGCACTAGGTTTAATTAAAATTAGATCTCTCACCGTGGCTTAACGAAGATAGAATTGCTCGGCTTTTGAATAATGACAACAAAACTACTATTTATTTAAGTACAAGCCACCTACCTGTACACACGTGTATACTTGTAACAAGGTCTAGAAAGAGATTGGACCCTAAAGCGATGACATTCCAGTTTTCAGCAAAATCTGCGAGGAGTGGTTGTTGAGAGTTGTTAGTGTAGCTCGAGAATAAGAGTGTATGTCTCTTAATATGTACAGATTTAAAGTAGGATGAGACACAGGGACGGAAAAAGAAACCTAAAATTTTGTTAATTATTACAGTTAATCTGTGACGGAATGTACAGTACAGAATATCTTAGACGGTAGAGTAGTTTTTTTTTTTCAGATCTCGGAGGCATATAAATACTCGTTCATTTCAAGAGTTTAAGCCATGTTATTTTGTAAATATTGAACTTCAGTCGCTTATTTACTGGAATTAAATGCTGTAAATGCAAGTGTTCATGAAACATTTATTCTTCTCTGTCTGTTACAAATCCTCAAATCCTTCCCCTTGCCAAATAGAGATTTTAAAGTGGTATAGCTCCACTCTACTATATACACACTTACACTCACTCACATTCACATACAAACGACCCTCACCCTTAGAGGGGAGCCAACGACGACGGCTACGCCGAGCACGACGCCTAGTTGAAAAATGAATAATTTACATAATGTATGTATATTACCTTACAATTTCGCAGCTGTCTAGATCTTTTGAGTACGCCAGTGGCTCCAAACACGTACTCGGGCTAAACATGGATTAGCCGCCGTCGTTCGCGTTCCCCAGGCTGCGCAGAACTTGGTCATTTCACGTTGTTTTGCGGAGGACAGCATAGAAATGCATAAAGATTTATTACGGACGTGCACAGCCATCGTTTTACTCGTAAAACCTTAAGTTTGGTTGCGTTCTCGTTGCCGCCGTCGTCGTCGTAGTTTGCTTAACAGGGAGCTTAAACAACCACGACGACGGCCGGAGGTAAGACGAACGTCAGTGCGCAAGCGCGACCTGAGAATTTCGTCGTCGTCTCTACGTCGACGACGTCAAAAGGAGTAGTTTCACGTGGTCGTGAACTTAGCTGAACTTGAAGAGTTATAACTGCCTGAAAGGAACGAATTTGCTGTCGTTTGTCATAGCTTTTAACTGGTTGGAGATTTAATTCTTTTTTGTGGTTGTTTTGAATTCCTCTGTTCGATTTGATGAATACAAAATCGACTTAATTAATCAGTTTCCTTCCCTCACACAGACGCGACAGCTATCAGAACGGCCTATCCAAACAAGTCAGGCGGAAAAACCACCACGCAAGTGGGCTCAAGGGGCTGAACTTTATTTAAGCGGCTGAACTTCATTTAAGCTTACTGTTTTATCATTTTTCTTCCAAAAAAAGTAGGTTGCCATATAATATACCTTTGTGTTACACTAAAACGTGATTATATTATTTTAGAAAACAGTCCTATGAAAGTACGCGCGCTGATTGGTTAAAAATCGTGCTTCTATTAAACAATTTTTATATAAGCTCGAAATTTCAATTTTAATCAAAACTATAACAAAATTCTCGAACGTGATTGCCTATCAGCAGCCAGATTTGAGCATTAATTAGACAGTGTATACGCGTCATGCTTGTAATTGGACAGAACGCGTCATTTTGCGCGCGCTGTTGCGGTGCACTTTGTTGAGTGAACTGTGTTTTTCAGCATTCATAACGACGTTTTAATCGTTCAGCTATCAATCGATGGTTTGTTCGTTTCTCGAATTTTGTCATAGTTTTGATTAATTGGTAACAGGACATCGTGTCGTCCAATTCAGTCTGTAATCATACTCGTGATTAACAATTCACTCGTATGATTACAGACTGAATTGGACTCTACTCAGTCCTATTACCATTATTAAACAATAGAGTGTTTCTGTCGAGGAACTATCGGCGGATGGTTGCTCCGCGGGAATTTGATGTTCTTAAAACAATATGCTAGTATTAAGAACAGCAAATTTCAAAGGGGCAACTATCAGACCGATAGTTCCGAGACATAAACACTCTATTGTCTTTACTGTTCACCACTAAATTTTCTTCCGTGTGCCAGTTCAAAGCTCATATTGATTTATTTTCAACTTTTTTAGATGAAAGCCGTGACAGCTGGAATGTCTCAGATTCGGATATTTCGTCAATATCCATTTGTAAACAAGACGTTACTGATGGCATGTCTCGCTCGTTCTTATCAACAACAACAACAACTTTATTTGTTCTCATACCTAAAATTTAACTTCATCGTAAGGATGACGGAGCGTAATTTGAATTGGGGGGGAGGGGGTCCTTACAAGCGAGCTCTTAGTTTCTTTTTTTTTTTTTTTTTCGCTTTTTGGGTTTTTTATTTTTTTTTTTTTTTTTTTTTTTTTTTTTTTTTTTGTTGGGGGAGTGGGTGGGTGACCGAAGAAAGGTTGTTGTTATGTCGTTGGTTTTCGGCGGTAGGCACGGGTGTGTGATCGAGTGGCTCTCTTTGGCATTCTTT
>Ga0126338_10002434_pt1 | contig 12799 bp, 4 predicted proteins | sample OrbCmetagenome_2_FD_92529 | JGI IMG/M metagenome (GOLD analysis project Ga0126338, IMG submission 92529) | Coral microbial communities from Petempiche,Puerto Morelos, Mexico - Orbicella C C metagenome | ecosystem: Host-associated > Invertebrates > Cnidaria > Coral | place: Petempiche,Puerto... | reverse complement strand
GAACGAACGAACGAACGAACTTCATTTAAGTGTCCGAGTATTTAGCTTAAATAGCTAATTGTGCACACAGTTAAAAAAAGAAAATAATTGAAGAGATAAATGGACAAGAGATATAATTTTGGGTTCTGTCCTCGTGTACCGGTTCACAAGAACCGATACAAAAGACCCAACAATGTTCAACAGTTAAACAAAGGTTCGTTAAGAAAGGAGTACAATGGTTATTCCCTCTGTGTACCAGTACACCAGGACACAACCTAATTTTGTACACGTAGGTTAATATGTTAATTGGCCTAATTCTTGTACTCTAAAGGGAATTCCAATCGTAATAGTAAGTGCACCGATTGAAGTACAATTCAGGTGCTAATCAGGCGAGTAATTTCAAAATCGGACGGAGACCGATTTGAAATCAGGTGCTGTGTAAGTTACAGTGTAACAATTTTTCTCTTGTTTCTCCTCGCAGCCACTACCGATGTGTTTTCAGTGAATGAACAATTTACGTCCAAGTTACACAGAGTCAAAATACAAACAGGTAAAAGTCAGCCATGACTAGACTGTGATTTTCTGACCGGTTTTGTTGTTGCTTCTTTGTTGAACGTTTGTTTTTGTCCACAGTTCTCGCTAAAGGTGAAATGGAACCCGAGAGAAAGGAGACCAGAAGTAAAGTCGACGAAGACAGAAAACATGAGTATCCTTTTAAGAGTTGTTACACGTATATAGTTCCGGCATGCCCAGCCCATAGAGGTTAGCGTTTTATTATTTCGGACAAAATTAAACTGAAGAAGGTTTCCGAACCCTATATTTCCCTCGGTACGCAAGACATTTCGGTGCGAAGACATTCTTTTTCGCAAACCTACTTTACATATTGCATCCATATAAGCAAATTACTGAATATATAAGCAAGAGAGCCTTTCAGCAGGCAGGGGGAGACTTATTTTCTTAACAGTAAAAGGCCGAAAAGAATGTCATGCTTGCCCAAGTATAAATATATCAACCGAACGACATCCTCGCGTACCTTATTACAGTCCGCCGTTCTTTCCACCATTGCAAATCCCATTATTACCTGAGTCCGCATGTAGGGCTAGGGATGCACAGAAAGCTGCGCAGTATGTTTTTCCCCTCTGAAGGGGGTATAACTGAGGTACTGGCGAATTAAATGCTGGGGCACACTCGCCATTCGTCAGAGAAAAAATATCAATTTGTGCCCGGGCGACATTACTTACTTACTTAACCCTCTTCGTTCCTAAGTGGAACATAGGTCCTCAACTAGCGCGCGCCACCTAACCCTATTTTGTGCAGTGCAACATTACTCCCTCAAAACGTTTTTTAAGTTGTCGTTGTTTTTGTTTTTTTTAGCCCGCTACCACTTGTTGCTTCTGTTGCTTTAAGATTGTACATGTAATATTTCCAGGAGCACTGTATGTCCTTAACACGGTGCGTGCAGAATCGAAGCTGCCATTGTCAGAATAATGAAGGCGCGTAAGAAGAGACCACATAATCTTTTGGTTGCCGAGGTTAGTATATACAGTAGTTGTTGTCACTAGCTAACTCAAAAATGCATTAACCTCCTCAGTTTACAACAGGTTTGTAGTTCACATGCAGGACCATAGCCATAAAAAGATATGACTGAGGCAATGTCCATGGTTAAATTCTCTTCCTAGGTATTTAGCATTGTTTTAGTTTCCCTCTCCAAAAAATGTTCGCTTGTTTTAAGTTATCTGCGAAAGTCCTGTACAGAAATTTGCAGAGTTCTTTCTGTTATGTGAAATAACGAATTATAGAAAGGCTTGTACTGGGCTTCAACGGAAGAATTCTAAGAGTCTAGCACTCCGATACGCTGGACAACGCAGCGGACTGTTTAAAATGATGTTACGCGGCACAAGTTAATAACTGGGAGAGGGCGGTGGTACTCCCTTATATGGGCTACATAGGTATGTGCGGCTCCAAAGGGTATGGTTTATAGCCGTTTTGGTCAGAAATAGGGTATCGATTTTGGCCATTTGGGTCTCAAATAGGGTTTGGTTTTTGCGCTCTAGTCTTGTATTGGGTATGCTTTTTAGAAGCTACTTTTTCATCATTATCGATAAGACCGTTAAGAAAAGCCCTTCACAATGTCTTCAACGGAACATTGGTCTGAACTAGCGACTAGGGAACTAAGTTATCAAAAGACAGGTCTGAAACAGGGTATTGATTCAAGGGTCAGGTCTTAAATAGGGTGTCCAATTTTTAGTCAGCTCATAAAAAGTGTAGGGAAAATCGCAGATTTTGGGGTAAAGGTTTTGGGAGGCGGGTCGCACGCTCCTACCCAATTTTTCTGGGAGTATCCCCCCCTGCTAATAACTACGTTTCTACGCTATACATTAGAGAAGAAATACCTTTGGTCACACGCGGTGTGTCCTTGTTGTTCCATTCAGGTAACGGAACAGTTGAAAGCACGCTTCATGCCGAGCCCGCAAGTTATTAAGAAGAGAATAGAAGGTTTGATTGAGCGAGAGTACTTAGCCAGGACACCAGAAGACAGGTTAGTAGCAATCTGAACGAGAACCCTGTGTAAATAAAGGCCTAGAAGAGAAGTGCAAACTCAGTTGTCACAAAAGTATCCGAGTCCTTGACGGGAGGCGAAGCTACCGGTCCGACGCCCCGACGCTCCGACCATTGAGCCACCAGTGAGAGAGCTAGGGAGACTAGTGGCGAGTTAGGTCATTACTGCAAGGGGCAGCTATATGGAAAACTGGTGGTGTGGAGATAAACAAAGAGAGATGAAGGCTTACCTACTAACTAGTTCACTCAAAACATTTCCTTTCTTCAATACCCCTCCACACACCTGGGATGTTTGCTTTTTGTGATTGAGTGGAGTCCCTATTTTTAGAACCTCCTGGATGTTGGAAGCAATTTTGTGCTCCCTTTATGAACAAGGTAGTGGAGATGATTTGAATTCCCAATAGACTATAAGCAGCTGCTTTTTTGACCCAACAAGCTGAGCGAGTGTGAATCTATTTTATAGAGCCGTTACGAGTTCGTATCTACTTTGTTACTCTTGCAGGAAAGTGTACGTTTACGTTGCTTAAGCGGGATGTCTCGTCAAACACCATTCCAAACCACATTGTAGTTTGGTCGCCGAGGACATGACTGAATAAATCATTTGGCATCCATCTCTCTTGGGCACGATATCTTTTTAACTTTCATTCTGTCACTTGTTCAAACAAGTTAGCTTCATTTTAACACGAACCTCTGCTGGGGTCCATATTCATTCACGAGCACGTGTTGGTTCAGTGAGGTGCGAAAACGTTCTTCAGTCGGACCTCTGCTATTTTGAGTAAAACTCTTCAAAGGATGGACGAAGAATATTTGTAGCTTAGTATCACCTGGTTGTCTTTGGCGTTGTGTGGATGTGGAAAAGTCGTTAGAAATATTCGCGACGTCACGTGATAACGGAAAAATCACGCCACGAGGCCGTTCAGCGTTGCATACTGCGTCACGACTCACTGTCCTGTCTAAAACGAAGAGAACCAAACAGCTTTTCATGGTTTCAGTGTATCGATGAGCTAATATTATAATTAATTGCGAAGTGAAAAGCCACTTTACGTAAACAGGACTAAGCTACAATCTTGCTGAACTTAAGTATTTTTCCATCGTTACATTACAGTTTCCAAAATCGTTATTGATCTTAAGCTTAAGTTCTCAGGGTAGGGAAAGTGCTACAACCTCGATACTTGAAGATGCATCTGACTAACTAGAGAACAATTGCATTTGGGAAATTCAACGGCCTACGCCATTTTGTTACAATTATAGACTCAATTTGTTTTACTTTAATTTTGTAAAGATTGGGCGCTGTGCCATTTGTTCAGTGCTGTGGTAGACAGTGATACAAGTTACTGCAGCTTAAGATTGCAGATTAATTGAGTAAGGATTCTTAGGTAAGATCTACAGTATTCGATTTGTGAATAAAATAGAAAAACTGTGGTGCTGTGTTGATTTGTGGATATACACTTAAGAGTACAGTCGAGCCTCCACTAACGGCCAACTCCCTACGCAACGCGGGCCTCTTTGTTTGGTCCGGGCGGACTATATCCATACACTAATTCACTGTTATTTTAACCGCCATACAACGGTCACCTGTCGACAACGGCAAAGGCCACTTAAACGCGTCCCAACTGCCAAAATAACCTCTCGAAAACGGCGAGTTAATCAACGACTGACGAATGATGTGTACAAAACCCCATGCTATATTGTAAAAGGTCACCAGACTTGATCCGTACCGCGCGTCCGCTGGTCTCTGTTTCTGTTTGGTTTCTGTTTTATTGATATATTCTGATTGTGTTAGGTATTCTATACTACAATAAGCATTTTTTAAATATATAAATGTTGCAATTGTACCCGGGCCCCCGGAAAAAAACAGCTGTCATATCACCCTACCTGCCCTTAGTGGGGCCGTTGTGGAGAGGTTCGACTGTAGAATGCGAAATTCAGACGTGGAGAGCTTTTAAAAAAATTTTAAAAAAGTGAAGCCTTGGAGCCGACTGGCTCATAGCTGCCGGAGCTTATCCGGGTTTCTGTAGCATGAAGCCGCTAGGAGTATTTTTACTCCCCCTGGACGGGATGCTAGTTCATCGCAGGTCACTCCCCAGCAATTTGTTAGGTTTCCCCAACAATTCGCTGATACCCATTTCTACTCCTGGGTGGAGAGAGGCACTGTGAGAGTTAAGTATGTTGCCCAAGACCACAACTCAGTGTCCCCAGCCAGGACTCGAACCCGGACTGCTCTATGCACCCTTGCATAATTAGTTTTAAAGTCTTATGTAATATGCTAAGTAAGTCATCAGAGGGGATCGGTGATCAATATTGAATAGTGCATTTGTTGTGAAGTTTGCGTGTCCTTGCGTTTCGAGAAACCATAGTTTTCATTTCAAATCCACAAAGACAGATCTTTCATGAATAGTTAACAAGTATCAGCCTGTGATATCTTCCCAGTCTCGAGGTTCCTCACATCATTGGTTCATTGTTTCAAAACATACGCGTCGATATTCCCGGCTAAAATTGCTGTATACAGCCTTGGTCATGAGGAGGAATATGCGTGCCTTAGCTGTCATAATAAGCTGCATAACTCTTACGATCATAGTCAACTTGCTCGTGTTTTGCTCGTTGCCAGCTGTTCCAGATCACGTCAGTGAAGGTATCTTAAACTGATTTCACTTACCGTTACCATATGCTAAGCAAACTTAACATTGTGTTGTCCTTTCTGCTCGGAATAGATACTAATAATGGTCACACTTATTTAAATATTATTATTCGGCATTATTCTTTCTCAGTCTTTTCCCTTCCTTTCCTTTAAGAAGAAAACTTATCACCGAATGAAAGAGACGGCAGACGCCATTGAGACAAATAACTTGACTTTTGCAGAGATTTATGCTAAGCGGTGAAACTGACTGGTTCAATATTTCACCATTTCAGTCAATTCATCTTTCTCATTGAAAACTATTCCGACAGTAAAACCGCAAAAAATAGAAACCTCCCCATAATGTAAATGAAATTTAAAGTATCAGTCAGACGGTAATTCATCCATTACAAGCTAAGAACCTCATTCAGTGGATCTCACGATGCTAAAAAGTCTTGTTTAAATTAATTTCAAATGAAGAGAGTCAAAGTCAAGTCGACTGAACTTGATATACTGGAAATAATTCTTTTCACGAATAACTTTTAAAACAATATCATCTTAATTTAAGAAAACAACTTGCAAGAAGCGCCCGCTAAAGCCAAACTTCTATCTGTCAATTACTGGTATATTATGAGATAGAAATTTATAATTTAAATAAAATTGTTCCTATCGTGTTCCTTAAGTTGCCAGTGGAAACTTCGTCTTAAAAAAAACAAACAAACAAATATTGGGCCGAGAATGAAGTTTGTTAAAAAGCAAGAAAATTTCTAAGGGTAACTATTCGTGACAAACACCTCATAAACCGACATGAATTTATTTATTGAAATTTCAAACATTATGCAAATCTATGCAGGTCATAGAACTTTGTATTTTTGTAGGAAATCGAGAACATGTTCAGTGTTTCTCGCGAGTTTTAGTATAAATCTATTAGCCTACTATCACGAATGCCGTTCTCTGATAAGCTACAGTACTCACTGTTTATTCTGTTGTAGATAGTGAGTAGCGTAGCAGTGCGCGCTTGGTATTTAAACGCGCTGGCGGCCCCTTAATGCGTTTTTGAAGTGTCTGTGAAGAGGATTTAAATAAAGTTTTGAACGAGTAGTAGATTTATACTAAAACAATTACATTATTCGCTCGAGATTTCTATGCGTGATAGTTGACGAGGGCTGCGCCCTCGTCAACTGTCACGCGATGGAAATCTCGAGCTCATAATCTAATTAACAAATAGATTATGAGCTCGAGATTTCTACGAGGTGAATGAATGAGGTTGGCATTTTCGAAGTGTCTGTGAAGAGGATTTAGATAAAGTTTTGAACAACTAGTATATTTATACTAAAACAATTAGATTATTCGCTCTCGATTTCTCTGATGTCACGCGATAGAAATCTCGAGCTCATAATCTAATTAGAAACACGAGAGGAAGTTTGGGAGAACGAGAAATGTTATGGGAACACGAGCTGACAGGCGAGTGTTTTCACAGCTTTTTCGAATTGCATGCATTAGCTACATTACTAGAACTCGAAGGAAGCACAGATAATGTTGTATCTATTTCTGAACTGGCAGGTGTGTAGCAGAAGACTCGCGAATTACGCGTTTTAAGATTGTAAACTATTGTAGCTATTGTAGTTGCTTTCCTTTTTTAACGAGTTCCTACACCAATTAAAAAACTATTTTTGATTGTCTTTTACTGTGATCAAGCTTATGACGGAGATTCACAACAGGGCAAAAATCTTCAGACGTTATGAAAACAGGCGACTAACGGGCAACTCCGCACGCAAAACGAATAACACTAAGAATAACAAATAACACTTAAGAACAACGAATAACACTTTAAAATAACGAGTAGCACTTAAGAATAACGAATTCAGAATAACGAATGACACTTAAGAATAACGAATAACCTTTAAGAATAAAGAATCTTTTGTTGTATTCTTGGGCAAGGCACTTCACTCTCACAATGTCACCCTTCTCACAGGTGTACCAGTAGGTTTCTGCGGTGTAAGGCTTTGGTATCCCGCCGAACGACATGACACCCGTCTAGAGTGGACTGGCACAATTAGTCGCCCCATGCCACAAGATACTAAAGGTAAGTTAAGATATTTTTTATTGACGGACTTATTGGTGTTTTAAATCTCCGTTTGTCTTTAACAGACATGACCCTTAATAAATTGCCGTTGTGAACAGTTTCTGTACTCCATATATATATTTTCGAGCTTGAGTTTCAACTTATCATATTCAATCCATACCAGCCATAGTTATCTTCATAGCTTTACATTACAATGCATTTTATGCTATCGTATGACATTATTTTCCCGCTGCGTTGTGAGCTTACGTAAACGCCACGCTACTTCACTTACTCGCGTTCATACCAAATTTACTTAAATTGTGCGAAAAAAAGTTGTAATACAGCTATAAAGGTTTTTGTTTTGCCAGCGGAACCCTTGTCAAGTCCTGTTCTCTTGGATAACAATCCTTACGAGGCTGAGGTGAGTGTTTATTTTAACATAGAATCCTAATTCTACTGTTACTTACATTTTAATACGATTGTGCTATTGGCTTACGAGGTCAAGAAACATTAGCCTGCGAAGCTAGCGGAATTTCACGCATAAGTGCTTTGTCCAGCGTAACAGCAGACGCTAAGGCGAGGTTCTACTTAATCGATGGGATTTCGTTAGAAACTCTAAAACAGAGTGCTTTCGCACGACATCCCACCAGCCACGAAGGCAAAACAGAGCCATCCTCAGAGATCTAGGAGTATTCAGTAGAGGGAAAGTTTAAACCATTGAATTAGTAAAAAAAAGTCAAGAACAGTCTACTGTTCCTCGCAAATGTTATTGAATTATTTTACAGCCACTTCGAGCTTTTTTTCTCAAATGCTAACTGTCCCCGGGATATCCGAGGATCTAAAATCTTCTGTCCGAGGTCAGGTCTGTAAAGTTAGAAATTTATTGATATTGTATTCAACAATTAACTGTGGAAACTAAACAACACTACTAACGCTATTCAAATAAACTCATATGGAGAAAGATCACAAGCTAGTCCTTAGTCCTTTTCGATAGATATCAGCAATAGAGCCCTGGGTACAGTGCTGTAGAAATCGCATGATTTTTTACTGTCATTTTGAAGGGAGATGACGCGTCTTATTACAGAGGAGATGATGGTAAAAGAGACTTGGAACAGAAGCAGCGTCTGAGGCAGTTTTGCGGAGGAAGAAAAAAGAAAACACCAAATAACGAGACTTTAGGACACCTTTACGTTTTTGAAAAACACAAAGTGATCTTCTGTCTGGTACCAAAGGTAGCAAGCAGGAAATGGATGTCGCTCCTCGGAAAATACCGCTTATCTCAGGGTTATCATTCTCCGTACGGTCCAACCGTGGAACAGTTTCCACAGGAAAAAGCACAGAAAATGCTTCAAACTTTCTACAAGTTTATGCTTGTGAGAGAACCTTTCGAGCGGCTTTTGTCAGCGTACAAAGATAAATATTTACATCCAAGAGCCGCTGATAAAGATCCATTCATTACAGTGTTTGGAAGAAAGATCATCCGAAACTTTAGACCCAACGCCACCCAGGAGGCACTGCAGGGCGGGTATGGTGTGAGGTTCCCTGAATTCATAGAGTACATTATAAATGGGGGCGCGCAAGAGGACTGGCACTGGGCAAATTATGAAGACGTCTGCGGGTTTTGCGATATCAAGTACAACTATGTAGGGCACTATGAGACTCTACAAGAAGACGCTAAGTATGTTCTTGAGCGAGCCAATTTAACACAGTTGAAATTCCCATCGTTTCGTTCATCAAGAACTAAAAATGAACTAATAAATTACTACGCACACATACCAAAAGTTTGGATCAAACGTCTGGGGATTGTGTATCAAAGCAGTTTTAAAATATTTGGCTACCCTTTTCCCGGACCCTTAGAGAACTTACTAGGTTCATCCTTATAAGTTGTTATTTAAATAAAACTTCAGTTCATATATTTCTAGGAATTTGTTGTTATCTGGCACGATTAACTAATTTTACAATGTTCTTGTAGCCATATACGTCAAAAATAGTGAAACAATCTTGAAAAGACACATACTTTCAGTGAGGCGAGCCTTACAAAAGAGTGTAAAATAATAAAATAACACCAAAACTAAAGAAACCACTCTTTCCAATCACAAAAACCGCAGTGAAACAATCAAAACTTCATGCAAGTACATATCGCTGACGCGAAACCCGGGAAAACGCGTGGGCCGACCTGCACTGTTTTGAAGGGTTTTACTTCCGATTGGATGATAAAGTGGCGCGAGTTTTTTTAAGCCAATCACAGGTCAACGTAGTAATTAGCCTGCGAGCAGGCTCTTATTGGCTCTCATCAAAAGCATGGAAGGGACGGACCATTAGAGAAGTGATGGGGGAGGGGGGTGGGAGAAAAAAAACATGGAAGGTTGGCAGACTGAAAAAAAAGTTCGTGCAAAGGAGAAGTGAAGAAAAAAAATTCTTGCAGAGTCGATTGCACTGTCGGGCTTACGAACTTTACTCGCCTAAAGGGCACCTTGGCAGCCACTTTATACTGCAGTTTTAATTTGAATTCTTGGTCCTGGTGTAATCCCCATTTACCTGGTTTTCTCTACAATTAGGAAAACGGACATTTTTCTATTTCAAGGCTGATAAAATACATTTTGTGCGCAGCAAAACTACGAGCTATAAACAACCATCCTGCTTGATTAGTTTCCGATGAAGCAAGCACAGACCGTGTTTTGAAAGACTCGATATATAGGAGTGATTTCACAACTGACAACTCTCAACTTTTGACAGAGTAAACGACGCATTATCATTCAAGTCCAATCGATACATTAAATTTATCGGCTTAAAATCGTGGAAAACGCACCAAAACGCTTCAATTTTGCCAAATTTTCTGGGTGGCATACCCCCAGACTCCCCCAGCAGAATAGGTCCTTTGGCCCCACATTTGTTACTAGACGGCCACTTAGAGAATCCTAGCTAAAACCTTGATTCACTGCATGCCAAGAATGAGTTTTATTACAAGGGGAATGAAAAAATAAAATCAATTTTTCTCTAGACATCAAACAAAAAGTGTAACGCAGCTCCATCACTTAGGCAATAGCCGCTTAAATGTGTCTGATACCTTCAGTATGTTTCCCCTGCGGAGTATAATTTTAACAGTAAAGCAAAACGACTGTGTGAAAGATAAAAAAAAAATATTTGTTTGAAGCATTTTGCAGGCAATCAGATTGTATAGCGAGTGTCAAGATTAAGATTGCAGGGCACTTGACCCCGAAAAAAAACCCTGCAGAGGCACTAAACGAAAAAAATCCTGCAAGCTGAAAAAGTCCCACCCCCCATCACTTTTCTAGTGGTCGGTCCCTAACCTCTTTTGCTCTCGTACATTCTCGTCCCCAGAGGCCGCGCTCCTCTCATACACGGTCATACTGCCGCGAAGCTGCGAGAGACTAGTCAGCAAGTAAAGCCTGCCCCTCACTGACTCCCTTCGCTCACCTAAAAAAGTCTAACAAAGCGGTCATAGATGTTGCAATCAGAGATGCCAACCTGTGGAAGATTATTGAACACGATACAGAAAACACATTTTCCCTCCCATCCTTTTTGCTTAAAAGTTGATCCAGACACACCAAATACAACAGCTACATAGTTCTCTTTCCCAAATAGTGTACATTTGTTTATAGTATAATCATAAAGCTATTAATTATATTAGAGCTATAATTTCTAGTACTCTTTTCCAAACAGTGTACCTTTATTTATAGCATAATCATAAACCCAATTTAATTATATTAGAGCTAATAATTTCTGATGTTGTGTACAGGCTAGATTGATTTCCTAATGAAGAATTACATGGTTAATAAAAAGTCAGTTGCATTAAGAAACCAGTCACACTAGTCCTACTAGTGTCCGTGACTTCCAAGATACAAAATAGCCAACAGTAGCAGGATGGGAATTTCTCTTTTTCCAGCTATTATGTAATCCATTCATTGTTTCCTTTGTTCCAATCAAATCACACAAAAAAAATCACTTCACATTAAAATGAGCAAAATTTTAATGGAAAAATAACCAGTAGATCAATAATTGATCTGAATTACATGTATTTACGATTATGGCTCCTAGCCAAATATAATTTCAAAGGTATATGTGAATTCAAAAAATGTGATATAGTCACGCCCATGATAACAAATTGATCAGTCTGAAAAATTATTCTTTTTAACTGCTTTCGCCCAATCCCATATACAGTGCTGCTTTACAGTGCTATGCAGCTTACCATTGCCACCTCAGAACGTTTTTGATTAGTTTGACAACTTTTCGACAACTTCTGACATTCAATGGCTTCCATTCAAAATGGTTGATCAAACTGTGACGACTTGCCACCGATTCAATTGTTCACAGATTGAGACTTTTGAAATTCCCACACAAATGAATGGTGAATTTGACTGTCTATTATTTAATATCTCCACTCTGTACAGTCCCCACGATTTGATAGGCTGGTTCAAATAGAAGCCAGCAAAAGGTTGTCAAAAAGATCTTAAAATTTAATCAAACTTTTGCAAGAGGCAATGGTACAGTGTTTAGCATTGTAAGCAACTGCATATCATACAAATACTGTTATTAAGCCTTATTCTCCTAAAACATACACACTAACATCTTAAACATGACTTTTACCATAGATCAAGGGCCTGAAATGAGAGCACTTTAAATTTGAATGTTGAAACATAATAATATAATTGGTTTTGTATTGCTATGCTACATGATTGTTTAAAAAGACCAGCACCACTTTTTCATCCAATCAGAAGGGATACCAAAACCAACTGTTACGCACTCACATGCATTCCCCCATGCTTTGCATCAGGTATATGCATTTACTTTATGTTTTAATTGGTTCATTGGATTGTCTATATGTTTGGTGATTGGCCAGAGTGATAACTTTAGTTTTGGTTTTGAGACACTCAAATGAAAACCTCTACGCTCTTGTATGTGGAAAAAGGAAAGGTTTGGCATGCATTCACTTGGCTCGTGATTTTACTAGAATTTTAACATCTCCACATGTCAAGGTACTTTTAATGAGAACTTCAGGCGGGATCTTTGTATCTGGAGCAGCTTCCAAACGATATTTCTTCAACATTCGTGCCAACAACAGCTTCATTTCCACCTGAACAAACCGCATACCAATGCAGTTGTGGGGTCCGTGACCAAACGGCATGTAAGTGTAGGGATCGCGAGACTGTTTAGCTGCAGCTGAAAAACGCTCTGGGTCGAATTTTTCCGGGTCAGGATAAATGGACGGGTCATGGTGAATGCTGTATGCTGGTATTACAGCCATTATACCCTCTTGTATTTTCACTCCTTTGATGATGCATTCTTTTGTACATGAACGAGCCAGAATAAACCCTAGAAAACAAAAGCAAGTAAAGGAAAATTGTGAATCATGAAAGCTCCCTCAAGCGGTTTCTTGAAACATATTTAATACTGTGAAGTATATATGAAATAATTCATATTTGAACTGCGGTAGTAGATGAAAGTGAAGTATGATCATCGCAGTAAATTTTCCAATTTAAGCAACTGGAAGAAGAAGCCTGAAAAAAAAATCAGGGCTTCAACGGGATTCGAACCCGTGACCTCCGCGATACCGGTGCGAT
>Ga0126338_10002433_pt1 | contig 12804 bp, 4 predicted proteins | sample OrbCmetagenome_2_FD_92529 | JGI IMG/M metagenome (GOLD analysis project Ga0126338, IMG submission 92529) | Coral microbial communities from Petempiche,Puerto Morelos, Mexico - Orbicella C C metagenome | ecosystem: Host-associated > Invertebrates > Cnidaria > Coral | place: Petempiche,Puerto... | reverse complement strand
GCAGATAGGACTTTAAAAGTTGACAGGATAATCTTAACTTAACTGCTTCTTACGGTTATCTCTTTTACATCAAAGTCAGTGGTACTGAAACCAAATGGGATCAGTTTTTTTGTTACATTATTCAGTTAAGAAAAACATTTATTTAGTTGGGTACAAAAAGTTTTGACCGTTCAAGATCGTTGCTAATTTCTTCTGAATATACGTGATTCCCGTCGTAACTGAGTTTGCTACAAAAATGCAAAATTGCTCTAATTGTACAGGACATTTCGCAGCAAATATACTTCTGAAGTGGTACTCCAATATAATAGTCATAGAAAAAAACTCCTATTCTTAGTGAGTTGATTTAGTGATCATTAAACTTTTTTGGTGTCATTTTTCAACTGCTACTAATATATCTTTGTGGTTAATAAATATTAAAGCTACAGAAAAGCATTAAATTGGCTTCATGTAAAAACTGATAGAGATATGTTTTCAATATAGTTTGGGAGTTTGGGGAGGGTGGATTAAATTAATTTTGTATGAAAAACACTTGATTAATATAAAGATTAGAGGCGAGAAAGATATTTGTTTTCGAAACTGAGTTTTTTTTCTTATTACTAAAATTTGTCGACAGTTAAACAAAAGTACTCTGTTTCATCACCGATACATTTTTTTATGATATTCTACTTGTATGAAGGTGCCAAGTGCCCGTGGGACAGGCAAGTCTGTCTAATAACTCATTCACACCAACTTATTCTGTGTAATTAAACCAATTTATAAAACTGAAATTCGCTGACAGAGAAACGTATTGTTGAATTTCACGTTGTAAACAGTTAAACAAAAGTATTCTGTCTTATCACCGATACATTTTTTTTGTGATATTCTTCTTGTATGAAGGTGCCAGGTGAAATTCTTAACCGTGGGACAAGCAAGTCTGTCTAATGACTTATTCACACCAACTTACTCTGTGTCAAACCAATTATAATAAAGCCGAAATCACCCACAGAAAAACGCATCCTTGAATTTCACGATGGTTTCGAACAAGCTTATAGTAAAAATGTTCAGTTTTTAAGACTCAGTTGATCTTAGCACAAAACAATTTTAACTACAAAACTTTTAATATGCTTAACGTTTTTAAGCGAATAGAGTAATTGTCAGCTAAGCTCATTGCCAAAGGGTCATTCGGTCAAGGATGAGAGCGTATCCCATTTTCATAAGTTTAGTTTAACTCTTGAAACTTTAAGACAAAATATTATACAAATATTATAGGACTGGCGATAACTTGGAGACTGGGTCCAGTTGTGGACCGTTTTATCCAGCATCCTGGTCCAGTAGTACCCAGTCTTTCGCATCCAGAACTGCCCTTAGTTGTTGCTTCTCTCGAACCGAGGGTATTTTTGCAAAAAAAATTGCCTTCAATTTCATCACGTTAACTGTTTTAAAACTTTCATATCCATTGCTTTTATTTGGTCACAAATCTCAGCAATTTTCTGAATAGTAAAAAAGACCACAACATCTTCAATACATAATATAGTGGCTGAAGCAGATAAGGACATGAATATTCATGTGCTGGCGAACATTTCGACTTCCGTTGCATAACAACTGATGATGACACAGATAAGTAAGAACATCACAAGGGTAAAAGAAATAGATTAAACACAATCAAATTATTCAGTTCTGTAAAATTCAAATTGAGAAAGACTTTTTTTCCCATATTGATATGCACGAGGAAAATACCATTTCTGTGCAGTTTGTGTTTCCGTGCCTTTTCAATGACCAATTAACACAATACCCTTTGACGCACTTTAAAATGGCCAATAATGCAATTTTTCACTTAACGTTCACGCAATATTTCCGCGGATTTTTCAATGGCTAATAATTTTCACGTTTTTCTGACTGATTTTTTATGGTAAAACTTAGGGAGAAGAGCAAAAGTACTTCTGTACATATTGTCGTGGTTGTTTTAGGCCTCTACGCATTTTACAAACTGATCAAAAATGCAATACCTTCACAGTCTTTCTTTTTCAGGACAAAACTTATCAGAGAGTATTGCAGTATTGGGGAACTTTTAAGCACGGACGTTACTAAACCAGGCATCTATGTTCTTGCTTCTGGATTGTTTTCAACTCCAACCAATGGGTTGGAAGGCTCTTATTTTCATGCATTTGGCATTCACGGCTTGATCATTTTTTACCTAAAGTCGATAATACGCCCCAAAGAAGACAGCATTTGTCTTACGGTTTGACGTCCGCCTCTTAAAAATGTCTTGCTTAAGCTTCCTAATATTGGAAGAGTTCCGCTGTGGAAATTGTTGATATTGTCTGGTAGTATCTGTTTTACTACCTGTTTACAATTATGGCCTCCACGTCGGCGTGCTAAAGCAATACGCCAAAATGGTGGACGCATTTTTGGCTCTGTAATTTTCCAAACATTCTTTTTTCAAAGACAATTTCTTTGAATAACATTTTTGGCCTAAAAGATTCTTTCTAACTACTCTATGAACTTTATTTTGTTTTATTATGACGTCGTCTAGGCAAACAACTGATAGATTTTGACGTGTTGAAGTCAAACCATCACATGGGATCATCCGTCTGATACGTGCTTTAAATCATGAGTTCGTAGTTCAGTTGAGCTTTAAGCTTATGTGATGAGTCAGTTGTAAGGCCACTTCTGTGATATACAAAATTGCTTCCAAGAAGAGAAAACCTGGAATAGAAATTTTTAGCTACTTAGGTAAAAACAACAATAGTAAACAGGTTATAGGAAACAGTAAAAGAACGAGGATAGTTAAAATAGCAGGATTGAGACAGTTAACGAACAGCGGCTGACATTGAAAAATTTCGGCATTTTTTTTGTTTTGTTTGTTTGTTTCTTAAGGTGCGCCAACCACGACTTGGCTCCATTAAAATAAGCAAGGTTTTATGGCTTGAAATTCGAAAAATTTCAGAGAAAAAAAGGCTTTTTCATTGCTTACAGCATTCACAATTTAACTCCAATTGAATTATATACATGTCTAAACACACCTGGTGTAACATGAACACGGAAAAACGTATAGAAAACTCTTCAGGAAGTTTCAAAACTGGGTTGTAACATATTTTCAAGGCTGGGCAGTAACATGGTGTCAAGAATGGCCTGTAAAATGGTGTTGTAGTTGAAAATAACTCATTACGAGAGAAACTGAATAATAAACGTTAACCTACGGTCTGACACGTGAGTTGTCATCTATATCCTTCACCCGACATATTTTATACTCGCGGGCTGTTTAATTAGCCTACAACTGGTTTTTACCTTAACCTATTTTATTATCTTTTTTAGAATAATCTCTTTAAAATTCCAATTGTTTGAAAAGTCAGAGAACTCTTTGCAGGTTTAAAGGTACGAAGAGTATAAACTTTTATGTTTATGTATTTTGCCTTCGGAATCCCATGGTGAGTTAAGCTAAACTGACCATTCAGTATTGTAATCAAGGGATTTTGGCCTCACCAAATATTGATACTTTCGCTGGTGTGTAACGAATCTTTTCCGAATGAAGTGTTGTACGATTTTCATTTCTAGCGGAAAAGTAAACAATATATTAAAAATTGTAGAGATAATAAGACTTGCGGATAACAATTTGCTTTTTTTTTACATATTTATGTGCCAAAAGGCTTTTTTTTTGACAGTTAACTTTAAAAATCGAGGTGTTGCTTAATGCCAGAATATTATGTTATTGTTCTGCATAGTTTTTAGGCAAACGTGAAATAAGAAGAGTATTTTCGTGCGTGTGACAGTGAAGGATAACCAATTACAACAATTTCCAAGGAATATTTTACCTCATTTACAGCGCGTGAGAAATCTCCATTTTTTTGTGTTTGAAGTGTAAAACAAACGTCATTGAAAATTAAAATCCGGAGACCTATTTTCATGTTGTACAATTGAGGAAGAATATATAATTACCAAGATGACATATATGATTAGCTCCGTGATATTTTATTTATTTGAGATGAAATCAGCTGAACCGCAATTTGTTTTCCTTTCCCCCGCTCACACAAGTGTTAAATTTTAATTATTTTTGTGCAAATCATGTCACTAGCATGTCACAGTACACATTGCATCTATAAGCCGAGTTTATTTTGTTTTATCCCTGACAAAAGGTGTCTGGAAAGCAAAGAGGGGAATTTTCAACCAAAATTCATCGCTGAGTTTTTGCCATCATTCCAACGAATTATTTTAATCAGCCTGGTAAGTGAAGCAACAATTTCTTTTCCGTTTTCTTTTATCCCAAAAGATCGATTTTATTTTCAAATATGTCGAATTCTGGTTTTGTCAGGCGATAAAGTATTCACAGTTTACATATATTTCCAATATTTTAATTATTTCAGTTCAGTTATACCCCTAATGCTATTGAGACACACTGTGCTATAACATCCGCTTTCTATTCAGCTACTTTTACTCAGCACACCTTATGTTTCTTCCCTAGTTCTCGATCAGTTTCTATACAGTTTTCAAAATTGCCATTGCAATCATTCATTCTTTAATGTGGCCTTATTTTGAATATAATGCAAGTCTTGTCGAAATATCCGATAGGTGCCAAGCAAATATTGTCGAATAATCTCGCTCTTATGTCGGCTTGAACCTCATAGCTGTTTATCGAGTTGCTTAAGTATTTGGATTAAGCAATGTCATGGGTTCACTGGGAAATAATTTTAGTCATTCTGTCTTTTCAGTTGCAACTATTAAAGTTGTTTTAGAAAGGAAAGTATCGCTTACACTTATACTGTTTAGCTGCAGTTCACACGTGATATATTTTCTAATACAGTGTACGTGCATTAGGCTTTTTTCCCCTCAAATTGACAAATACGTTGAATTCGCTATCAAAATAGCAAACGTATAGCCTCATCTTCACTATCGTGAGCAATTCTACGCAACGAAATTTGAAAACTATTCCCTAAAGTCATCTGCTAATAAAAATTAATGTCAATGATTGCATGGATTATCTTGTTTTCAACAATCAAATCATTGACCTAGGACTTAGAATGACGGGAGAAGCGGTGGATAAAGATTAGCGTGCTGGGCATGGAACCCTTCACGACTATCCTTTCCAAGGTCTTGTGGAAGTAGAAATACTCCAGTCGCTTAATACTATAGAAACCGGAGTTTTCTCCAACAACAAACAATTTCAACTTTATTTACTCATACATTTACAGTCTTACAAAAATATATATAAATGGAAGGACAGAAAATTAATGTACAATGAGTCTGGAGACTGAAGTAACCCAAACGTTTTCTAGTCTGTCTCCAGTTATTGTAAGGTTTCTAAAGATATTGAGAGAATACAGAATTCTTAGAGAAGAGATGTGTACATGGTATAATAGAATGGAGTAAATCTATTTCACTCAGATAGATGTGGATCGCTCCGGCGATATGGACCACTTGACCGTGACACAGACTTTACCTTATCACCTTTAAAATGGCAGGAAATATTATTTTCCTTCGTATTAAAAAATATTGCTGTGGGAGGCGCGGTGGCCTCATGGCCGTGCGCTCGTTCCCGGAGAGAGCGGTCCGGGTTTGAGCCCTGGCCGGAGACACTGTGTTGTGTTCTTGGGCAAGACGCTTTACTCTCACAGTGCCTCTCTCCGCCCAGGAGTCAAATGGATACCGGCGAATTGTTGGGAAAACCTAACAAATTGCGGGGGAGTGACATGCGATGGACTAGCATCCCGTCCAGGGGGAGTAGAAATACTCCTAGCCGCTTCCTGCCACAGAAACCGGGATAAGCTCCGGCAGTTATGAGCCATTTGGCTCCGAGGCTTCACTTTATTATTTATTTATTAATGGATATTGCATATTTTCTCTGTACTTGAACCTGGCCTTTCGTAGTTTTCGATCTTGGTCGGTTTATAGTCTTTGAACTGATGTGTGACATAGTTCGGCTTTGCTTAGTCACGATCCGCTGTCAGCTTTGTGATAAAGGATATTTCAATCATGTCTGGCAACTTTGACAAGTGTGGCCACTGTACTTAATAAGGTTTTTACGAGTTCAGTTTTGCCTTTAAGGTAGCTTACGTTGGATTTCAATCGCAGTTGACATCCGCTCAATTTTGGTTTTGTCGTGAGAGATTATTCGGTCACTGTTAAAATTTGAAAAAGATGCTACGATGGCGTTGAAAAGTCAGTCAATTTTTCCGCTTATTTCTGTTCAAAAGTTAAGTTTTTTTTTTCAAAGGAACTGACTTGTAAGTTCGATACAAAGAAGCACTATTTAGAAGATGAGTATAAAGTAGATTCATGAATTGATGTTTAAGCTTTGTTTCCGTCTCTTTTGAGCGTTTAAGAGGGTAGCTTTGCCCGTCTTAAGGATAAACTTCACTTGGTATACTGTGAACTTCTACCTGATTCCCTCCCCCCCTTAACTATATGCATCGAACTTTCCAATGACAGTTACTTCCAACCCCATTGACAGTCCCATATCGATATTTAGGTTGCTAGACTATAACATCCCAGTTATTTAGAGCTGACTTGTTTGTCGCACTGGGAGAAGGGTGAGTATTTTGTCTTATTTTGGACCAAAACACAGAATATTCATGCTTATACGATAAGGTCTACTGAAGAGTAACGACTGATCCCCCGGTATTGAGCAGGTTGCCAGTAAATCTTGTTAATAGCGACCTCTGAAAACTCTGTACGTATGTTATGTCGGAAGGAGGCTCCCCAATCGCTCAGAATGCCATATAATATCAACTGAGACAACACAACTGATTTTGATACAAAAATAGACTATGTAGAGACTAGGCTGCAAAGGACAAAAACTGTGTCATTTGATTTTTTAACAGTCACGTAATATACTCTATTTATTGCGTGTATACGGTGTTTTGTAGTTACTTTTATGTCTGCCACAACTTAACTAGACAAGACAACAAGACAACAACTAAGGGTAAACATTTTAGCTACGGTAAATATCCTTGGCAAATGCTTAAGGAAAAGGCGCTAACAAACAAAGTAGCGAAGCTCTGTACCTTAGGAACAATAATGGTAGCTCGGTTGTATGAACGATTAAACACTAGACCCTACCCGACCGTTGAAATGATTTCTATTGCGACCTTTATCCTCTAGTCATGGTGTCGCCCATGACTGCGCGAGTTTCTATTTAGTATGAACCAGTTTGGTAAACCGCTAAAACTTGTAAACATTAGTGCCTGGAGATTCCTGTGAACTTGGAATACCTTAAGGTAGATTATCTTTATTACTGGGGTGGAAATCATTCGAAGTTTTTCGCTTAAACACTTTTTCACAATTTGTCTGAGGCCTCCGAAGATACCTTGCTTCACAAGCGAAATATCTGCGTGAAAATTATGATAACATATACAACCATCAATCTAGCTGTCACCATACTGACACCAATGACTGAATAAATGTTTAACAACTTGACTGCCGCATGAGAGCTTTTCTTTAGTAACAACAACTTTGCATAGAGTTGACAAAGTTAGGCTATTAAAACTTCGCACCACTTGAAGTCACTGCGGGGTAAGAGTTGTTGATTACTAATTTTTCAAAATGAATATGTATTTTACTTCATGAAATATCCGATTCCTTCCACGATGTTAGTAATCACCTCTTGTCACCAGCCAAATTCGCGCATATTATAAAAACAAAGACATAAATAATAAGACTGAACGGAAAAATCTCCGACGACATGTGAGTTTGCATGATTTAAGCTTCAGAAATCGAGTCTTGAGTGAACGATTCGTTAAGGAAGTTTTAATCGCCATACCAAACACAGAATCGTTTTTAAAATTGGTAAGTCTTGCTATTACAATAGAATGTTTCGATTCATTTTCAATTACATTTTGATGCATTTTTAGTTGGGGTCGATGAAATGGCGATGAATATTGGTCACTTGCTGATAAATAAGACCATACTTATGATAAACACTGGTTCACATTCGATGTCATGTTTTTGTTTTCGCCGAACTAAAGCGAATCGATGGAATTCCATTTTTTACCGCTCACAATCTTTGTCCAAAGGTTACCGGTAATTTGTTTGTTATCCTAATTATACGATTATGTAAGATTCCCTGTAATTAGTTGTAAAACAACTGGTTGTTATATTCTAGCTAGCATTTCTTAATCCAAATAACTACTACACGATGTGTGCTCGAGTAATAGATTATTTATCTTAATATGTGTGATATACTCTACTGATTTCCTCAGTTGCTTATGTTGAAAAATTTCGCCCTTCGATGCAACTTTATGGCGTCGACAAATTCCTCAGATTTGCAATAACACTCGAGAGGGGGCAATAAGTTATTGAACAATGAAATTTGACACAATGAGAATAAGTTTAAAAAGCCAAAATTAAGTGCTTGTACTTTTCTCGTTTCATTGCATCGTTCAAAGAAAATCGATTTTTTTTTAACGAAGGGGAGGTAAAATTTAAACCCAACACAGTGTTGTGACACTGACAATTTTCTTATCAATTATAATGCGATAACTGAACCTGTTCCTTACGCTACTTAAGGTGTTTATATTAAATAGCTCAGTTTTTTTTCCCGAAACCAGTACAATTGAGAACACGAAGTTAACAGTTTAGGAAAGTCTGACTGATCGAGAGGTGCGAAGTCAACACGAGAATCCTCGGCGTCACTTGTGGTTTTTTCTGATTGGATAACAAAGAATCGGAAACTAGTCGGCTACATATACGACAATCCCCGAAACTTCTCCGTATTTGATTCTATAGTTTTGTTTGACTTTCTTCACCTAAAAAACATTCCGCCTCGAAATACCGCTCAAGGCACAGAGTTATCAAGGTCTTGTTTTCCAACAAACGATTGCTGGCTTGTGATCGTGAACAACAAAATATGATCTCAATTCGGTTCGCAGCGGGACTTACTTCATAATATATGCTAGTTCAGTGATATTATCTGTGGTTGCCCATAAAACTCTCACTGTGAAATGTTGTACTGAAAAGCTTTTGACATCCTTTCAAACCTCAACACCAATTTATTTTAAAACGTTTTACTACAAATAACGTTTATTCTTATGTCTAGCTGCGAGTTTTTTTTCGCCTGTGGTTATGATTAAAGCTTATTTTACAAATATATATATTTGTTAGTACTTGAAAACATATGTTACAGCAAAAAGTCGTTTTTTAATTAGCGTTATCTTTTAGAGCTTTTAGTGAGGGACATCTTGTCTCGTGTTTTGTTGTTCGGGCTTTTAAGGTTAATCACATGGTTCCCTTAAACTTAAAAACAAATTCTATTTTTTGATAACCTTGGTTGATAACTAGGGCGGACGGCGAAACTACACGTATTTATCAATGAAAATCAAATAGTTGAAGGTATTATTATCCTTTCAGTCGAGTTTTTTACAGGTAAACAGATATAATTCTAACAATAAAAATCTCCTGCGAGTGCATAACTGTAAGATCGAATATATTCGTCATTAAAAATATCGTTTTATTATCATCACGTGAGTATCTCAGATTCGCAACTCCCACTCTGAGACTCAGATTCACTCTTTTTTTTTTCACCCTCTTTACATGTAAGCGTACTCCTCCACATTTCAAAACAACTTCACCACAAGCTACTGAGTAGCCAGCAAATCCATTTATATCAGATAAACCCGGAATAATGGAAAAAAAAAATCATTGAGCTTGTTTTGAACGCTTGCAAAATCTAGCAAACATGGTAAACAATCTTTCGCTAGAACTCAATACTTTCCGTGATGCGTGAAAAACTTTTTTTGTAGTGAGCGTTGATTAATAATTAATTGCTTCAAATGACTGTCAAGATCATTGCTAAAATAAAACGGCCACAGAGCAATTTTTGAAGAGCAATACATTTTTTATCAATTTGCGTGTTTTATAGAAAGCCCTAAGAAGTAAAATTCGTGCTAAAAACTATTTTAAATCCCGTTTGGTTTTCTTTTATCTAAACCGCATTGGAAATATCGACAAGAGAGTCACGAGAGACGGCCCATTCTCTATATAACTTTCAGCGTATAACATACATTGCTCACGTTATTGTTCATGAGTTTCAGAGTCGCAAGCTTATCACTGCCTACCTTTGTTCTCATTTTCTTTAGGTGTGTATGTGTCATTGCTGGTGAAGAGGAGATAAAATGGACGACGAGGCTGGTGACGGGAGAATAACGGTCAGCATTGCGAAGCGCAAACTTGGCGGTGTTGGTTTTGTCACGAGTAGACGCAGCGCGAGTCCGTACCTCGCCGTGTCACACGTTGTCAAGGGAGGAGTAGCGCACGAGACAGGCTTGATTCAGACTGGAGACGTCATTCTCGAAGTGAATGGGAAGTCCTTGGAAAGCGTGCCTTACCACAAGGCATTGGAAATTCTCGACAGAGTTCCCACCGGCGAGGAGATGGTGATACAAGTGCGCGCCAAGGACGGATTCCGAGCGTATCTGGAAACGGCCTTCGATGACAAAGGTGCTGTAAAAACTGTGCGAAAGACGAGAGCAACATCTCCTTCAAAAGCTCTCACGAACATGAACAGCGAGTTGAATGGAGAAGCACACGAGCCAAAAAGCCCCAAAAGGAAGCCAGCTTCGACGAATGGACAAGACACAAGGAAAGAACCGCATGTTGTAAACGAAGTGCTGCCGACCCCAACAATGTCTAATGGCGGACTGGATCATGATACCAGAGCGTGTGAAAGCGGAATACTCAGCGAGTCCAGTGAAATTAAAAAATGTCCGGTGACAAATTTCATATCAAAACCCCAGCAGCCAAAATACGTCAGATTGCAAAACCTGCTTGACGGCCGGTACACGACTGACACACTTCATCAAAAGGCCATAGTCGTAAGTTAGAAATTTCTTGTTATTACTAATGATTTGCGTCTATGCAACTAATCTTTTTGTTTAAAAAAGTTGGTAATGAGGTCAAATGTTTTACCAACAGCTCGAAGCAGGACAAACGGATGGATTTCTCACCATGGTTCGGACGTCACTGGCTTTGGCACTGAAGGGATTTGATGCGCGTCAAAGTTAGAAAAAAATGTGACGCAAGTCAAAGCACCTTTACCACATCTTTGATAAACGTCAAAGGCGTACTACCTTTGACCAAAATCAAAAAAGGCCTTTACCAGATTTGATTTACAGTTAAATTAATCCAAGATCACTCGAATCATGGTGCATCAAAGGAACCGAAGAATCCTTACCCAGAGTGGACTTTTCGACCTCATGATCCTATTGATCTTGGATTAATCTGTTTTGTAAAGAAACGCAAAATCCGTTTTTATGATCTTGGATTTTCCCAAAGAAATGCACCCTAGGTCAAAGGTAGATGCGAAAGGCGATTTTTCGTGCAGTGCGCCTACTAAACTTCACTAATATTTTTTTATTTTTCGTTAGCTTGAAGCGATAAAGAAAAAAACTAACACGGCTGGTCTTGGATACTGAACGACTTTCTCTGCTTTAAAATTAACGGGTTTCTTAAAATTAAAACGTTTAAGTTCATAACGCGCTTGTTTGCTTTACACATGTACATTCTAGTTTTTTTTAAGTTTCCTCTTTGAAAAACATACATCCCAAGACGGCTAATTCCTGAATTCACCCGATAGTCTTCCTCTAAAAAATTCATTTCAGCAAATAGTTTATAGAGAAACTTCATTAACATGTCATTTTACGTTGACATGTTAATAAAGTTTATTCGGCGCACATCCATCCTTCCTTTGCGGTTTGAGGGATGACCTGGCTTTCTGCCTCCTACGCAGGCGCTCTTTAGGATCGTCACGCAATCTTCCTCGCCCACGGGAGGACGATCGCGTGACTTGCCCAAATATGGTCTGCGTAGGAAGCTAGGCTTATGGACGTCACGTTCGTTGGAGGAGTAAGTAAATTGCCTTGAATTTATTCCAGACTGTAGTGCTATCCTATGACAAGCATTCATTATCCCAAGCAAAGTTAATTCTGATATTCTATCTTGAACTAATGCTCTTGATTGCGCCTTTAGCCCATGAGCTGCACATCTGACCGCTGTATGGGTTCCTTGATGATCCCCTATGGAGGAGAAGCTCCACCCAAGAGGCTATATGGTGTACCAAGAGAACCAGAGGAAGTCAAAGTTCAGGCTAACGACTTCCTTCGGCAATATTACGGAGCTATGAAACTGTAAGTCACAGAGATACACATACCCTAAGAACGTGATTTCATGTGACCGGTGGCGAAAGAGGAAAGCTGAAGCAGTCGCGTTAAGAGTAGCCTGATTTACCACACAGTCCAATTTCGTGACTTTCCCTTTTCGGAAATTTTTTCGGAGATCTTCGGAAATCTTCGGGTGATCCTATAAGAAATTGTCTTTGATCGGACAAATTTAGCCCAGCGTTTGACAAGTCCGACAGGATTAGCAGGTTCTTTTTTTTAGATGGGAATCTCACTAAGTTCATATTTCCGTTCATTTATTTAGTGTTTTTCCTTCTGTAGTGAAGACAGTCCAGCCCATAAGCAGCGTTTGGCAGAAGTGATGAAGGAGATCGCAAAGAACGGAACCTATGACCTTACGGAAAAAGAACTGATCTTTGGATGTAGAATGGCTTGGAGAAACGCCTCAAGATGTATTGGACGAATACAATGGAATAAACTTCAAGTAGGTTCTCTTAACTCACAGTTAGCATGTCACTTTTGCAGCGTTCAAATTAAACTGAAAATAATAGTTTGGGAAGTACACGGCCAAAGGGATGAAGGTTCACTGTAACAAAAATTCTAAGCTAACTTAAAAACGCTATTGAGGGGCACTCTCGTTACATTGATTTTTCTTCTGTTTCAGGTCTTCGACGCTCGACATGTTAACACTCCTACAGAAATGTTCGAAGCGATATGCAAG
>Ga0126338_10002430_pt1 | contig 12808 bp, 7 predicted proteins | sample OrbCmetagenome_2_FD_92529 | JGI IMG/M metagenome (GOLD analysis project Ga0126338, IMG submission 92529) | Coral microbial communities from Petempiche,Puerto Morelos, Mexico - Orbicella C C metagenome | ecosystem: Host-associated > Invertebrates > Cnidaria > Coral | place: Petempiche,Puerto... | reverse complement strand
GGTTTATTCACAGATGATCTTTGATTCGCGTCACAGATCGTCAAAAGCGTGCAAAGGCGACCTTTACAAAACCTTTAACAACACATTTGACGCGCGGTAAAGGCGATTTTTCGTGCCGTGGTAGCGAAAAACGCATTTGTGGGTTGAGCTTTGAATTTTGGAGTCCGCATCTTATTGAAAGGCGCAGTAAGTTATCCGATTCGCACAAGCCAATTTGAGAAATACACGATGTTCACGACCACACGAGAAGTGGTCATCATGCTGTGACGTAATGAATGAGATGTAGTCAGAAAGTGGTCTGGGAACGAAATATAAGGAACACAAATAATTATGTGTGCATGGTAGCAGTGCTTAGCTATCAAGTTCTCATCATTGTGGAAGTACAGAACACCTGGACTTTCATTCAAAACTCGCGTTATGTAGAAAGCTAACTACTTTCCACTGAGTTTATTAGCTGATGATCAAACTCACAGTTTTATGATAAGACTCAAATGGCTGATAAGTATCATTCACATCTCGTCGGATTCTACAATCCCGGCCAAAAGTAGTTGGGACACTTGAGCTGTATCATGTATCTCCTTTCCTCCCTGATCAGTGTTGGAAAATATCGCGTTTTTTCCAAGAAAAAGGGAAAAAATCACCTGATTATCAACATTGAAAGTGGGGGGAAGGGAGAACTTACTTCGTGTCCCAACTCTTTTGTCCGGGATTGTAGTTCCTCTAAAGTATCAGTAAGACACTTTTCTCTCATATTGTTGAATGAGTTATTCTATATGAGCAGTCAACAAGACCTGACAACTCCGCGCTAATCCTTTTAATCTTATCTTGACAAAAACATTGTTAGTGAGACCATTAGCTTCTCAAGATCCTCAATGGTCTCCTTGTTCATCTTAACAAAGTGGAGTTCTATGTGCATTATGTTAAGGATTGTAAATGCAGATACGTTGAGCCATTTTCTTCATAACCGTCTTGGCTGCGAGACTTTGAAGAATAAAGCAAAATAAATTACTCATACAACCCTCGACTTCGATCTGATTTTTTCCCTTTTTTTTTTTTTTTTTCCTGAGCATGTCTTGGAGCAAACTTTGATTTTAACACATAAAAGGATATTAAAATATCAGAGATTCTTGTTATGTCTGTGCCGAAAAGTGTAGAGCAGCATCGAAACATCTGGCCATTTACAGGAAAAAATCCAAAGAATTGACGGAAAATAAGACCGGTTCAGCTGATCATATCTCGGTGTGGCCAACACCGCTCCGTATTGCAATAATGCCTGCACGCACCCATGCCAGTTATGCCATTGCGAGGTACGAAAAATTCGCTGAAAAGAGGTTGGCTATGTACTTTCAAATTGTACATGCTTCTTCGAGCCTGTCATAAAATATAACCAAAACTAGCCAACATTTACCAGTTACAATGCGTTCTATGAGCTATAAAAAGAAGTTGGTGTTTATTTATGTCTACAATTCAAACACGGCGCTGAAAGAGTGGTTATTTGTGTAGCATGTGCGCATGCGCAGCATGATCTGCATAGTTTCCTTTATAAGGCTGTGAGATCTGAGTAAAGACTAAATATGGCTCCACAAGATTGACTCTGGTAAGTATTTCACAATGAAGTGATCACAGCTTACGGTCTGATACCCTGTGACTTTAAATGTTTCGTCCAGCCTTCAATTTTTACCGACTTCTCTTCTAAATATTCTAATGAATTTTCCTGACTCATGATTAAAATTCCCTGAATTTTCCCTGACCGTGAATATAGTTTATTCCTTGACCATTTCCTAACCTGGGTAGCCCTGATTTTCGCTTCAAATGAACTTGTAAAAACGTTCAGGCAACGATACCCGCCTGATTCCTCCAAACTCACCGCCCCCCTCCTCGCCCTACTCCATCCCCTCCCTCATTTTCGGTAACATTAATTTCAAATCTCCCTTTTTTCTTGTCAAGTGCTATGAAAATAACATACCAAGCAAGAGGTCGAGTTTCCTTTGTTTAATCACTGAAATTGTATTTACTAACATAATACAAAAATATAACATTAGAGGAACACGTTAAAGTCTTTGACGAGCTAACGCACTGCAACTTAGGAAAGTGATCAAGACCTCACAGCTTATGAGCCAAAGTTCCACCAGTTCCATAACAAAGGTGAGGAATAGAAGCGATCGAACCATGTTAGGTTTTCTACGACATTCTGTCCTCTACATCGAGAAGATTTAGGTATACCTTTTTCCTGTTTTCGAGAATTAATTGTAGTCTAAACTGTCATGAGGTTTTTCTCCCTACCTCTTTTTTTAGTTTTTTTTTTTTTCAACTTCCCATAAAACTTGCTCATGCTGCCAAAGTTTTGATCACTTTCCTCAAAGTCAAGACTGTCAACTTAAACTTTACAGTGACTTGTTCTATAACGATTAGCAAGATACTTCCAAGAATCCTTTGCAGCCCTTACTATAGCCGTCATTTACAATCCACTCCAAATGACGTCTGCATGTAAAGGAGACTGGTGCATAGAAGCAGGAAATATTTTCCTTTTGGAAATTTCTTTATACTAAGTAAGTAACAGACTTTTTTTTTACAAGGCAATTACGCACAAACAGTACTAAATAATGCCAGCATTTTCTCTTTCTTTTCTAACAAGCCATTCAACGTGTAAATTCAAAACTCTTCATGCATTCTTGGATCGAATTCGAAAAAAAAATCCTACGAAATTTAAAAACGTCTCTTTCTACAGAGTTAAACTGCCAACATTTTTCGACAGCCGGCAACATTGTTAGTATCAATGGTCATAATTTGTGTATCACTTACCTAGGAATACACTAAAAGAACAGACAAGAAACAGACCACATGTACACACAACTGACAGCCAACTTGGCAACAGATATTACAAACAACTTGCAACCAATAAAACTATTTTAAGTACCAAAATAGTTTTTCAAAAATAAAGAAGTGACCCCGTGCTTTTCGTGGAAAAACATTCTCTGCAAGTAAATACTTATAACAAATGAAGCCATCTTCTTTTTTACACAGCCAACTTTGTTTCAATTCTCACCAGTGAAACAAATGTTATTTTCAACCTTTCGCATAAAGTAAAGGTAGTCTACAAATATTTCAAATAAAATCCTTCAATCTAAAGGAATGACACTTCTCATACCATTTTTATGTACTAACCAATGCATTTTTCTTTCTTTTTTACTGAAAAGTTACTTAAAAAATATCACCGGAGGAAGTTTTGTCTATTACTTTTGATTGGATGTTTCATAACCAAGATTTGACCAGTTTTGACTCAAAATTTCATACATGACACTATAGTGACTGTTCATCATAATTCCAAATAAACCAATCAGAAACTTGAACCTAAGAAGAGCCCCCGCCAGCAACATGAAGATTTTTGACTCGAATATCAGATGTATCTGTCATGGTAGATGTGATGAGAATGCCACGGAAAAAAACCTGCTTTTGCAAAGTTTAAAAAAATTAACGTAGCTCTAATGCTATTCAAGACTGCGATCAACAAATTTTTACAAATTAAAGAGGTAAGTCTATAAAATGTATTTTACCACATGTTGTCACCTGAAGAATGAGGTGATCTGGAAATAAAATTGCTCAACAACCTTTCGCGTCAATATTTACAAGTGCAGTGGAAAAACTTGAAAAAATACGGCAGTGGGTAGGGGAAAAAATTGACACCACTGACATCCATCTCTCTTTCCAAAAATAATAAATAAAAATACATATATCTTATTAACCAAATGCAAGAGAGAAAATCTTGGCCATAGGCATCGCAGTATACATGTAAATGGAGTAAGGCAAGTCCCACACCAAAAACACAAAAGGCCGATATTCTTCCAGTATGACCACAGAAAGCTTGATTAATAAGAGACTTATTACACAACTTTTTAGATAAGAAACAGATATAAAAACGTTACCAACACTAAGAAAATGTTGGACCTGCAACAGAGAATCTGATCACCTGCTTTCAGTTATTGGCCCTCCCAGCTGTCTTAGGGGTCGTGTAATCAAAAACGAAACACCACAAGTATTAGCCTGAGTTGCACACAGCTCTTGATATGCACTCATAGGTACATGTACATGTAGTCCTATTCCCTACGAGACAGTTGTTTGAAATTCAAGCTGAGAAATTCCATATTGATGTAGAATCACAGAGATCAATAAAGCTGACTGACTAGAAACTGATCAGACAAGACAAATTTAAATAAATTACGAGCAAGTAAACTATGAAAGACTTGGTTATGAACGGCTTGAAGTTAACGACAGAAGCAGGTTTGTGAAGCTGATGTTCTGAGCATTAGGACTTGGTCAGACCAATTTGGAACCTTAGATTCACAAACTCACTATGGAAGTTAATTTGCCCTTATCAACTTCAAGATGATGAAATAGCTAAATCTTTCACTCGCCTATTGATGCAGCCCAACAGCTTCTTTAGATCCTGCTAACTTTGTTCAATACTAAGAATGAACCAAAAGAACTTCCCCTCTGGAAGAAAAATTGCCCCATCCAATGCTTATGAACCTTTTTCCAAGTTTATTCACTGCATTAACATGGCATGCTCACACTATCTACCAAGAAAACTAAAACTATTCACTCGCATGGTGCATCAAAATTTCAAGTCTCAAAGACTACTGAAACCAAGGCCACATCTATCCTCTCCTTATAACTCTTCTCTTCCACCTTCTGTCATTACATAAAGTTCACTGAGCCAAACTAAAGCTTATTATATACTTCATAAAAACAGACTATAACTTTTAAAGCTATACAAACCACAGAACACTATCCATCAAACAAACTTGTGAAGCTTTCTGCAGTAAGCAAGTGCCACATAGGGCCATCAAACAGTGGCAATATCCTTTATTCCAAGCAGAGTCCAATCCTTCCATGTGGCAAATGTGTCCTGGCTGAATGGCTGCTGTCCATTTGACTAAATCAGTTAACAAAAGTAATTATACCGCAGCCAAATAAATGAAGAGTACTGTGCACTGAAGTCTACTTGGACGGTTTGATTGACGATAATTGACTTATAACCCGTAATAAAGAGCTGTTTTCATCCTTCAGTTTCTGGTTATCCCCACGTAGTTGTTCCACCTCCTAATGATGAAAATATAGAAAATAAAAATAAATTAATTTAATTTAATTATCACTAAACAAATATTACTGACCTCCAAACTTTTCCAATACTGTGGTGTGACAAAACAGAATCCCTTGTCACATATTCACTACTAGTGGCATGTCTGCAACATGTGTCTGTGCAGTGAATTAAATTTCAGCAATACAGTATATCAAAAGATGTCCATTCTTGCACTGACCTTAGCAGTGCCAAGAATAAGACATTTATCTCCTTCTAGCCTCTCACACATTTCTTTTATTTCTCAAAATTAATTTGGTGTCACTGTTCAGTTGGTGGGAGGTGCAGTGGCCTAACTGATAGTGTGCTGGACTCTAGACTCGGTGCTTTAAGGTCATTCACTTAGTTAACTAACGTTCATTCCCAGATTTGTTCATCATAATGTGAAGGTTTGTCATGTTAGGTTGCACTGTACATAGTTCCAACATCTCTGAATCAACTATATCATTTCCTGCTCTTTAAATGTCAGCTTGACAACGTAATGATATTTCAGTTATGGAGGAGGCCATGTTTACTGTTGAGAATAACTTGGTTAATAATAGCCCATCTGTAGATCTATGTGTAAAACCACGCAATTGCAGTCCCATTCAACATACCAAAACAAAAATATCAATACATATACCTCACCTTGTTTACTTTATCAAGTGCACTTTTATAATCTTCTATCTGATTTTCATAATCATCTATCTTTTCAAGCAGCTGCTGCACTTGAATGGTCTCACTATCTTTTTGCTACAAGGTTAAGACATAACAGATTGATAAATAAATGTAGGCCTCTTCCATATTTATAGTGAAGATCTAACTCAGGTCTTAAACCTAGAACAATAAATCAACAGAAATCGCATTGGGGTCGAGAGATGATTAATTTTTGTTTCATTCCAAAAACTTAGAGCCATGAATGAACTATAACATATTGAAAAGGCCGTTTGGGGTGAGATTATCCAATATAGCCTAAAATTAGGGTTAAAGCCGCAGTTTTGAAACCACAAATCTGTGAAAAAAAAAATGCAAGGCTTTGCCTGTAAAATATTCATTGTACAGGTGAACTGTGTTTCAAGTGAAACAAGCCATTGATGATAAAAATGATGCATTTTAAGCCATTACTTTTGGATCAAAAATAAAGATAAAATTGCAGACTACTGATCTAAACTCTTAGCAGGGAGGAAGAAGGGTCCACTATTACCAATTAATAACCAAAGGTTACAGGATGTTCAACAGCTATGTGAACTATTTACACATAACACTCAACGATGACAGTGGCCCAATCTGATGAGGACACGTCCACTGTCTGCCACCCTACTGATCACCTGAGCTGTTTCCATGCCAACCAGGCAACAAGAACAGTTGTGTATAACAACCAATTCACGAATGTCACCTTTGACACCACAGTAACTAAATTTATTACTAACCAGACAGAAGAGTGTACTTACAACTTTTTGTTCTATTCTTTTGTTTGAGCTAGGAAACAAATAGTATCAGGTTGTTAGTTACTAATCAAGAGGCATATGGTTCAACCTTTCAGTACTGTGGCCAGATGAAATTCCTGACTTGATTTCCAGCAGTCTAGAGTTAATTTTCTAACTTTGAGCTGGTCTGATACATGTACCAGTGCTGTGCAGCTTGAGATTGTATCACATTTGTAGCCAATTGAAGGAGAATTGAGATTCACCAGTAAAACAATCTATATTAATTTTACTGTATCATGATTTGCAGGCCTATAACATGTATGTATGACCAATTTCAAGCACAAGTTCAAGTAGCGGTACCTTAAAGGCACAACAAAATGCCCATTTTCATCATTTTTTGTTCACCCTGTATAAATTTCTCATGTTTAAAAATGCACACTTCACAGAGAAAATGTCTTGAAAAATTGCTGTCAAAACACTCAGGCTGCTCAAACATTGAAAAATACTTGAGTTATGCAAGCTACTGAATAATGTAACTCGAGTGCAAGATGTTACATGTATCTGGGTCAGGGGAAATGTACTGGGCTAGTCGAAGCATATCATAAACAGTGGAGAAATGCAACTTAAAAACAAACAAATTACACTAAACTTACCCTTTGCTTTTGGGGGAATCCTAGAACAAAGAAAAGATGCACAAATATTTTAGTGGAATAGACTAATAAAGAATACATTACCTGCAAAGTCAATCCCTAAAACATTTGGAAACCGAACCCAGTTTCACGCAATCCTTGGACTGAATTTGATTTACAGTGTACAAATAGTTTGGTAATCAAAGGTAAACAAATGCAGAAATTCAATACAAACATGGGTTAACTCAATAATGTTTGTCTCACTCCATTGTGAAACACAAATTCAAGCCAAGAATCAAATGGATTGATTGAAATTTGGTTCTACTATTTATGGCTATGCTGAGTAATAGTGAACATTTCTTTGACATGAAAAACATTAAAAGCAAGCTTGGAAGATAATGACATTTAACAACAGTTAGCAATACTAATTTTCAACAATGAGTACTGTTACACTGTGGCCCAAAACTGTTACATTCAAAACCTTTGATCTTGATGAATGTACTTCAGCACCATTTGTCTATAATAATGTACTTGTATCACAGAGACAATAATTTCAGCAACAGGCACACTGCTATGACAGACCACAATTATCTCCTTTTCACCTTGCATGCATGACCTGGGATCACCCAAATTCAAAGAAACATCTAGACTAGGGTCAGATTCCAAAAGGAGAGAAGAGCCACTTGAGTTGCTTTTCAGTGGTAAAATAAAACTCAAAGATTTTTGATACGAAGTGTACATCTTTCTGTTCTACATTCTGGAGAATGACATTTCTTATGCTAGAATATTATTTTACACCATAAAATACGGTTTACTTTACACTAAGAAGGTACATTTTTAAAATATGTACTCTAATGTGACTGTTCTTGAAGCTGTTTACAACTTGAACTATGGACAAACACTTTTAACATGATGATTATGGTTTCCCAAATTAGGAAATTTAACTGATCTTCTTTATGAAAAAAAAATGTGATCAATCTGTTATAGTTTCTGCAATGCTCGAGCTGAGTTGTAACTGGTAAGGTACTAAGATCTACTGAATGTTTAAGAAGCAGACAGACAATCAAAATGTACAACAGAAACTTTAGAAGCTTTAAAAAGTCCAAAACTGGTACAATATATAAATAAACACAGTAAACCAGAAAATTGTTCTTCCAATACATGGACCATGAAAAGACAGCCAAAGGTATTGTGCATGTTTGCACACAGATGATAAATAACAAATCCAAAACAACACTTTCCAATAGGTAACACCAATTCAAATAACAACAAACTGCTGGCAAAGAAAAGCTTGTCATTACCATTTTGTACAAAGGGACTGCTGTTGCCACAAAACCAATCCACTTCTTTGGCTTAAGACAAGCAAAAGCCAACCAAACCAGGGTAAAAATGATACAGACACGGCTGCAAACAGTTGTGAAATTTGCCCTCTTGACAAAGAACTGTGATGGCACTCATTAGCAGGAGATATACGATATTTCCCACAGGATATCCATTTAAATTCACATAAGGTACAGTTAAATAACCTTGTTATCTCTCAGTGTCGCTTGGTTACTATCAAGTTTCCAACATATGCATTTCACTCTCACAACAGCCATACTTTGTGTTTAAATAGAATCATTTTACAACAAACACAAGATTTGTGGTAATGATGTTAAAAATCTATTTTAATACCAATATTCTAGCATTTAACAATCTAAACTGTTGTAAAACAAGTCTTTGTTGTCTAAAATAACTTGTCTGATAACCAGCTTCATGACTAAGAGAGAGTTTCAAGGGTTTTAAATGCCCAAATTTAGAAACATTAAGAATTTCACTGCAGGCATCTCAAAATTTGATCCCGTATAGTTTACACAGATTTGACAAGGGGATTTAATGTAACATTTCTCGCTTTTCAACCTAACTTTTCTATATAAACAAGGCAAATACGTGGAAAACCAAAAAATACACATGGTTGTACACATCGCCATGTCTGAAAACCTGCATAAAAACAAAAACACATTTTCACCGTCTCTGTGTATAAGTATTTGACTGTACGGAACTACATACCTCCAGCGCTTCATCATCGTTCGCTTGCTCGTTCTGTTGCGTGTTTGCCTTTACTTGCTTCGAAACGGAATCATCGTCCTCGCTCTAAAACCACAAAAAATACGATTCAATAATAAGTTAGCTGCTTACTGAAGCAGTCGTACGCTAAATACGTGAACACGAACCAACAACAGTCTTGAGGTATAAATGAAAGAAGACATGGCTCAGATCAATATAACCTCACTGAGTTAACAATGAGGAAAGAACCACACAGAATTTTCTGGTTCTTATTTTGTCGTAGTGTGATCGAACTTGAGCTCGCGAAGACAAACCTACGAAACGTCCATCTCAAATCTAGAGTAACAGTACGAAACAAAATCCGTCACATATGTTTACACTCGAAAAACCGAATCTAATACGGCCAGTGAAGTTCATGATACAACAATTAAGCTTAAAAATACTCTGGAACAAGTTCAAACACAATAACCAGGTATTTTTATGGCAATTACATTTCATCTATGGCTGATATCAGCCGAAATAATTTTTGGAAGCACTACACAGTAATTCAACTGTTAAGAATAAATTAAATTAACATCATTTCGCTGTGGAAAGTACAAAAGATGGAAATTCACGGGTTTAAGGAGTTTTAAGTTAGCTCCAGTCGTCAATGAATTGAAATTTAAGTCTAAATAGTGTCAATTATTTACAAAACAAAATTATGGTTTATAGAAAGGCTTCAAAGCAACTGGACAAAAATTTACTTTTATCTTCGTCTTGTAACAATAGTAATTACGAGAAAGAACAAGAAATTTGCCACCATTTGTTATATTGTCGTGAACTTATTAATTTCCACTTTTCTTGAAAAAGCACTAGAGCTGGATTGATTTTAATTTATTGTTTAGATTTGCCGATGGTAAATTGCAAATACAATTATACACCTTTTATCGAATTCTCTGTACAAGAATGTAAATTTCCAGTGTCCATGGTAGTGTAAAAAGTAAAACTTCTTGGAAGAGTATATCGTAATTTCAGACAACGCGTAACCAAAAAGAATACAGCCCTCTTGATGGCAAATGATTCAGTGAAGAGCACAAGATCTGTAACTGTAAAACTTCGCCGTGTATTCTGCATAAAAAGACACATCCTACATTGTTCGTGACGCCGAAATCCTATACTGTCAGAACTACTCGACAAATAACTCAAACAGATCGGATAGGGTGTTCTTTTAAACGACAAAATACCGAAATAGGAACACGGTGATCAACAGGCGACAAGTAAAAAACATCATCGAGATTACTCACATCTCCTTCTGCACCGGGCATAATAACAACTCCTGTTGATCTTCGTTTCTCTCTCAAATGTCTCTTGGCCTGTCTCTTATGCGCGCTTTCGCTCTTTCTCTCTTTCTTTAGGGTCTTCTTCGGCGATGTTTCTTCACTAGGAGCTGCTGCCCCTTCTAAAGGCGCCTCGTCATTGGCATTCGCTTCAGGTTCTTCTTTAGGTTTCCGCCTATCTCTTCTGTCTCGTCTCCCAGAGTCTCGATCGGCACTGTTAGCCAGATCATTCGCAACTCCACTGTCGTCCAAACCTGGACTATTGTGTTCCTTAGAAGGCGATGGAGTCCCATCTATCCCATCAGCATAACGATTAACCCTTCGCTCTCGTCGATCATTTCTATCTCGTTTGTATTTAGTCCTATGAGTTGGAGCGGCATAACTTTCATCCGACCCGTCCGCCATTACTATGACAAGGGAAGCCTTGCAAGCGATAGCTCAACTTCCTGCGATGGTAAATTGGCTAAGAAACCGTTTCGAGATGCCAGTTATGTCATTAGTTACTGCAGAAATACCTCAACTCTGGGCTGCAGGCTTTACCGTTTCAGTGCAGCGAGGTTTTGTGGAAGAATTTAGGTTACAATGGGGTGTAAATTCTTGAAAACAACCCAAGCAGGCAGCCAACGTGCATGAATATTACCCAGAATTTTGTGATTTAGACAACAGACATGCGCAGAGCGATCGCAGCCAAATTCCACCCGTTGGCTGTGATTGGCTGATTTTGAAGACAATATAACCTCACCAACTGACACACCAAACATGTAATTGGACACTGAATTGAAATAAAATCCAACTAATAAACACATTTAAATCGGTATATACGTCAATCACACTGCATATTCTACGAGATGCTCGAAATATTTTGCCTTTCTGGCTGTGGCGTGACTTCAGCGAAGTAAAATAAGCCGATAAGGGCGAATCAAAAACCTTCAGTCGCTTCCAACGAGGTCTTCATGGTTTGTGATTTCATCGGAATTCAACCAAGCGTGTCGGAGTGAACCCGGATGGCAGTAATTGAATTTCATCCTCTTTGTTTACTTAGAATATAAAATTTTACTGACATTGTCTTGATAGCATTGTTGTTTGAATCTTACCATTTACACTTGAAGAAATCGACTTCCAAGCTCGGAAACGTTAATAAGCCGATATACAGGGCTCTCTTGCAGTAACCCTGTTGACAAAGCCACGTCTGTTCACGGGGCGTAAGGGTAAGTGATCAGATTAAAAGGCCTTGCATGTAACGAAGGGTGGGAAAAAGGCAAAGAATGCACAAAAGACAGACAACACACAAATAGACGTTCAATTGTAGACAATTACCGCAGTCTCAAGCGTAGAATGAAAAGTTTTTCCCATTATAAAATCGTTAGATTTGCTGACAGGTCATTTCTCAGATTGACGGGGTCGAAGAAGGTGATGCTACGTTCTCAGTGAAAAAGAAAATAGAAGCATGTGTCACAATATTAGAGAATTTGCAACTTTTTCACTGTAAGCAAGCCGAAATCATAAATTTCCCTCTGCCGATTGATTACAAGAGACTGCCCTAAGTCAAAATGATTTTTTATGCAGCGTCCTCGAGTTTTTGCAATTTTTTTCGAACGGTTGACATAATTTTTAAATTATAATACATGTACAGAAAAAAAAAAGCCCAAGTATATAAAGTCATGTTTGTCTTCTTTACGGCTTTGCTCAGTAAAAGACCAGGAGCCAAAGATTGATTTGAACGTGAACATGGATCATAACGATTGAAAATGAACTGCAAAAAATGATTGAAAATGAACTGCTAAAATCACTTTCACTGGTGCTGGATGGCATCTAATTGTTAGCTGAAAGCAGTAATTGAATAAATACTTACCCCTTTGTCTGGTCTTGGCCCAGTTTCACGCTCTTTCAAAGGAGTATGCTGAGAATCAAAATATATCAGCAGTTTGTGTCCGCGAAAAAGAGTTCTCGTTTTGTTGAATTGGGCCAAAAAAACTCACTTTCCAAATAAATATTTTCTCGAAGTTTTAGTTTCAGCTATATAAGGGATGAAGACTCTTTTCTTAATCCTGTCTTTCCTTCGATACCGTAATGACGAATTTTCAGCATCGATCGATGGCATATATAAGATAACATAACATAACATAACATTTGTTATTTGTATTGCGCCTTTTCTATAAAATATTCAAAAGCGCATCACAACAGTAATTAATAACTAAAATTTTACAAATCTTCCTATCAAAATCATAAAAAATATTTACATTAAATGGGTAAAAGATAATTACAAATAAAGAT
>Ga0126338_10002429_pt1 | contig 12809 bp, 3 predicted proteins | sample OrbCmetagenome_2_FD_92529 | JGI IMG/M metagenome (GOLD analysis project Ga0126338, IMG submission 92529) | Coral microbial communities from Petempiche,Puerto Morelos, Mexico - Orbicella C C metagenome | ecosystem: Host-associated > Invertebrates > Cnidaria > Coral | place: Petempiche,Puerto... | reverse complement strand
TTTTTTTTTGTCAGTATTGCTATAAGTTAAAAAAAACTGCCACTAGTTCTAAATCTATATGCATTGTATCGAATGAATTAAGACATTATTATTATTATCATTACCATTACCATTACCGTTACCATTACCACTACCAATACCATTACCATTACCATTATCATTATCATTATCATTATCATTATTATTATTATTATTATTATTATTGTTAAATGTGTGCGCACAAGTTACTCGGGAAGTTTTTTTGCGCAGTGCAGACTGTGGAAATGCTCAGTCCTATAAATTATGTTTGTCACACAGAAAAGGTCCTGATGCCCTTTTTGGGTGGCCTATAGGTGATAAAATAACCAGATTAAGGTGAAACGAGGGCAGCGAGTAGGCTATCGGAAGAATGGAACTCCCACATATATGGCATACGGATTTGAGTCAGAAATACGTAAAAGTTTTCACCTTCTGGGTACGACGTCAGGTAACAGTTCATAAACTTAAAAGTTACATCCCTAGAAGAAGATTATACCTACACAACTGTGATGCTTAATTTTTCAACTGGATCAAATCAAGTCAAGTGGTTCGGTCATATTCTAGTGCATGCCTTACCCATTGTCCGGTTTGATATTTCTGCTCCATTGGTAAGACCTGCGTCGTTTTTGTTACCAGAATCATCTTGGACGCTGTTGTCGCCCTGTTTTACCGGTATGGTATCAAAGCTTAAGTGCATAACAGCACTACGAGCTGGAAAACAAATCCCAATAATAAATTTGTTTTGACAATTAAATGGAATAGAAAGCACAAATACAAAGAACTATAAATAATATAGTGTGCATCTTTTTAGCTCGCTGATAGCTACTGAATTCCACCAGGAAGAAATAAAACTTACACAATTTCCTGATAATTTTTTCTCTCATTGTCGTTGAAGTGGAACCTGAAGCTGTAGGTCATAGAAGCTTTTGTTAGTTGACTCAGAAGCGATAAACTAAAACCTTCACAGAACATTAATGCCAGAATAGGATAATTGACTCACACCAATAATCAGCTGATTTGGGCTCTTTTCAGGGATAACATTAATGTTATGGAAATTATCTCTTGGTTTCAGTTTATTAAGGTCACTCACAGTCTACATTGCCGGTTTCGGTAGTATATCATGGATCGCGCCCAGGGCCACAGCCAGTTTGAGGCAAACCGAGGCGCTTGCCTCAGTTTCCGTCGTTTCTATCGTTTTCTTTTCTGAAGGGGGAAATGAAAACACCGCTAATTCCCTAGGAAGAAAATTAAACCGTGGGCATTGCCTCAATTAAAAGTTTTTCTTCTGGCCACGGCCCCGGGGGCGCGGTTGTCTGTATTACTCCCCCTGTATTATTCGCATTAGGGTATCTCTTGAAAGTGAAAAATTCATGGTAGTTTGTAAGGTTTAATTTTTCTGGCTTGTAAAGAGGTATCATCCATGCCATTTTTCTCTAACAATACCGATTATGCTCTTTCGTTTTACTGATTGATAGCACCTCAATTAACATAGATGTAAGTTCATATTAGAAGTGGCCCGGCTGAGTAACAACAAACGTACCTGGCTTGGGTAACGAGATTGATGCAGTCGGAGGGAAAACACCAGGTGATTCTTCGCTTGTAGACTCTGAGGAATAAAAGAGTTGTACAAGTCTAGACGTAGGTTCGCATGGTTTAAAAACAAAGAACGATGAGTGAAAGGAAAATCGCCTCCACGCCCTAAACTGCTCGTTCGTCTTGATGTTCTTCAATTAACCCAATGCTAGGAGCATGTTATATGGAGGTAAGCATTACAGATAGGTAAACATAAGCATAGACATATATCTACTGTATATAAAATGCTGCCTAGTGGCAACTGCATATTTGAAAACGGGCCTCACTCTAAGTGTATAAAGACTGAATTATAATTACTAACTGCATCATGGCTGGGTTGTCACTGGTAGTAGTCACCACATAAAAGTTAGCTGAAAGGAATCAGTTTCGAATAATATTCTATCTATCAGCCTACGAGCAGGCTTACGTTTTGGAGCACAAGCGCGAGTAGCGTAGCCGCGAGCGTGGAATCGGGCGGCGAAGCTGCGAGACTGCCAGATCGCTTGGCTCTTCGGCGCTCGCGCGTGTGACTCAAAGGTGAGCTGGCTGGCAGGCTATCTTTCTATAGCTATTGTGCAGAGTTTAAAGCACAATCTTTTTACGACTTGTTTTTGCATGACGATAATTTTGGAACAAACCTTCTAAACCATCTTTTAGTTCCTCGTTCTTTTCACTCTTGTCATCCGAAGAAGGTGATTCAGCATGGGTATCCTGGTCACTATCGTCTGCTGTATCTGTCTCTGGTTGCCCTGTATCAGGCTCGCTGTCTGATACACCTGCTTCGGATTGACTCGTTTTGGCCCTTTCATTTAATTCGTCCCTCTCTTTGTCTTCTTTATAGGAACCTTTCTCTAACTGGTTAGTTTCAACCTGTTCTTCATCGGAACTTGGCCGTATGTGCTTTGAAGAGTGATAGTGTTTGCGATTGGGAGTTTCGTATGCATCATCTTTTATGGCATTTTCGGTTGTCTCACCTACACACAACAACATGTTTGAAACTGTCAATATCTTCTGAATCTTCATTATCCACCCTTGTGTTACACTGTAAGCTAAGGGTCTCAAACACTTTGCGATCAAGGGGCAATTGAAAAAGCTGTGTAGTAAGTGAGTTGAAAATGTCGTACGAAAATTGATTGTTCGTCTCGTGAGAATCGTTTGAATGAGAGTTACTCTGAGCTCTTGAGACTATTTTGATGACTTTTCATAAAACAGTACTGTCTTTCTTGAGACTGCTCTCACCAGAATTAACACACTAATGGAAAATTAAGTATCAACGCGGCTCATGCCATTTACTGTTACTACAAAAGGAAGAAAGGCTGTAGCATTGCTGTAAAATACATTTTTGTTACCCATGAAATACAATGAAGGTTGGCATGTATTTTGCACCTGCTGGGTGAAATGCGACGTCGTGCAACTCTTCATCGATTCCGTCGTTATGTCCAATGATGCCTTTTCCATTCAGTGGTTCAAGAGTATCTTCATTAGCCCAGTGATTTCTGTGGTGATGTCTGGGACGGTAATGTCGCCTTCCTCCAGTGCCGTATCTCAGATTAGAAGTGGAGTGCGATTCATCAATATCCTCTGGCTCACCGATGGATTTGTCGTCATCTAAATCGTCTGAAAGAATGGAAAAAGGGACACAGATTTCTTTTTATTTGTGGATTTCAGTTGAACATATCGCGCGTTCCGATTTGTTATTTTTTGCTTAACGAAATCACATGCGAGATATTGAGCGGGATTCGTTGTCGTTTGAATTAATCTTACTACTGATCACTTACCTGTTTTATTAGTATTTTTTCGATTTTTCTAGCCCCTTTTTAGCTCAATTTCTTCTTCCCAAGAATTCTGATGATTCCTAATTCGAGTTCTTACGAAGACAATCACAGTCGAGATTCTTGGGAGGTCAAAACAACTCTTTTCCATATCAATAAATGTATAATGATAACACCAATATCAAAATCAAAAAAAAAAAACTAGCCAACGACAGTTGTATGATTTATAAAGATCTCGCAAACTATAAAGAAGTCAGGAATTTCAAAAATTATCATCGCCTTTTCTTGTTAGTGATACAGTACCTGAGATGTAATGAAGTCTCCTTTCCTTCCTGGCTTCACCCCTCAAGCCGTCAACTCCATCGTTCTCGTTGAAGTTATTGTCTATACCCCACGTTTTCTTGTCATTTTCATAGGCGAATTTGTCGTATTCAGGCTCCTCTGGCAACTGATCATCCTCGGAGGTAAAATAATTTCTTGCGACGTCACCTCGTGACACTAAAGATAACAGAATGTTACTTTACTCCTAGAATCATATTCTTGCAATAGAACTTTCCACAAATATCATATATTATTATCCAACTGCAGCAAATACCGTCCAAATAACAGTACAAATATACAGCGATATTGTACAGTTATTTGTACAGTAGAGAACCTGTTTGCCGTACAGGTCGGCGCGCGCACGCAAAACTGTCATACTCTCCCTCTTTCATTGATAAATTTATTGACTACAGCAGTTAGATAATAAATCTCTTATTAGATGTTTTGTTGTGTAGTATCCCTTTATATTTTTACTCGTTGTTTGTATTTTACGGCACAACTCGTAAAAACATACAGCGATACTACACACCAAAACATCTAATAAGACATCATATCGCTTAAATATCTTTCTAGAAATTCTCAAAAAATCTTCCAACTATCACAAACGCTTTCTAAATATCTCGGAAAACCTTCTAAATATCTCTTATTTTTGTGGTAAAAATACATCGATTTTGAATCACATCGGCCAAAATTTTCAAAGTTTCCTTGTAGTAGAAGGAGTTGAGAAAGAAGATTTGGGCACTTCAATGTTTCCAGCATCCGCCATTTTGGAAAATTGCTGCTTTAGCGCTCTCAGTGATATGAAATACATTTTTCGAGGGGGAAATTGTTGAACTGGATTGTTTCAGGAATAGAACTAAGTATTGTTTCAAGAAAATAGCGAGGGGTACACAGGGATACGCCAAAAAACATATAAATGTTTCTAAAATGTCCCTTAACTGTCTAAATATCATAATATTTTCTAAATATCTCGGAAACGTCTTATTATCCCAGAAAATATTCGGATATTTGCGGAAAGGCCTATCTTGCAACTATGATTTTTGAAGTTTATTATAAACATTTTTTATGATATAGTTAGCAACATTTATACCAGGAAAAGGCAACTTGTTGCTGAATTCATTATAGTTTTTTTTTTTAAAGCCTATTAGTCATTTTAACACCTACTTTGGTTCCCAATGATATCATCAGACAGATGAGACCTTGAATTGACGTCTTCGAAGTCTCTGTACACTTGACTAGCAGCAAGAAAGCTGGGTATCTTCTGAGGCGCCATCATGGGGACATTTACTCTTACCGGGGATAAGTCTGTTTGACCAATGGAAGTCAGAGGCTCGTTCTGAGGATAGCCAGGCCTTTGTGGAGGAATGTGTTGAAGAGGTGTAAGTCCCAAGGTCTTGCTGAGTTGACCTAAGGTGGGTTGAGGCGCAAAACCGAATGTGCCTCCTGGATTCTGGAATTGCTGAGGTGCGAGTAGACCCTGCGAGATCTGATTGTTAAGTGTTTGTTGCAGTGGAAATTGAGAACGTGAATCTACAAGAGAAAAACTTTTTAATGACTTTTTAAAGTGAAATTAAAATATTTCATAATGCAATTCATCTGTTGTACCTTACCTTAACAATGTCATTTCAATAACCTGAAGGAATATTTGTTGAAATCAATTCAATGTGCTCCATTTAAAGTGTATGCATTTTGTTTAAGTGCATTGCCTCGAATCGCTTTTGTAGCTCAGTTGCTTTTATTCTGCTGGTTCAAGAATGAAGGGTATGTCATTGGTAGTACGAAAAAGGCTAGGTATGTCTTCCAAAAGGCACCCCGAACACTTGTTTAGTTTTGAACACTTACACTTGAACGGTTTTCTGCAAAAAAGGATTTGGAGCTGAAACAGTCTTGTAAACCAGACGTCTCGTGTTCAAGCTCTCCATGAATCCTGCCTTTAGCTGGATTTGAACTCAGCAGATAGTCAACTCCTTGTTTAAGCTTTGTAAATTGCCAGTAAGTTAATTAGCTTCTTGCATTACTGGATTCTCGACTTCTGAAATATTCCTGTGATATATACGGCCCTGTAGAAATAAATTTGCTCCACTTCTACTTTATAACTCTTAAACAGAAAATCTAAAACCATTTTACCTGGTTGTCCGAAAAGCTGCAAGGGGTCTAGCGCTTGAGGAGCTGGAACAAACTGTGATAATAATGATTGCAGCGGCTGCGTAGGTAAAAACTGTTGAACAGGTTGCTGCAACTGTTGCAAGTTGGACAGAAGTGATTGATCAGGAAGCTGACCAGCGAGAGGAATAAATGACTGACCAAATTGTTGTGAATTGTCATTTGCTTCCATAAGTGGTAATGGAACAAACACTTGCCTTCGTGGTCTGGAATGAGCAGGATATGAATCTCCAATGCGGCTGTTAAAAACGCGAGCTTTCGTCGTGTAATTTTCGTTTTCTAGTCCTGCTTTCGCGTGCAAATGAGGCGTTCCGGGTTCTTGTCTATCATCGAAGGTAAGTTGTGTTTCATGTGAGGACAATCTTTGCTCAACGAAAGCTGTTTTTGGTTTGTTTCTTGCTTCGTGATGTTCTGGCCACACGCCGTGTCTATATCTTTTAGTGTTGAGGGGGATAAATCCTGACTCAGTTGGAACAAAGGGTTTTCTTGTTGGCACGATTGCCTCCGCTGGATCAGACGGACTTGCTATAAATCCTGATTGAGTTGGAACATAAGGATTCGCCGTCGTCGGGGCGGCTGTAATCATACCAGATTGTGTTGGAACAATGGCAGGAGGGCTAGAGGGTTCTTTTTCTTCATTAATTTTTTGCTGTGGCTGGATTAATCCAATCTGCGTTGGTTCAATACTGGGATCGGTTTTTGCCTTCTGTTGAGTTCCGGCTGTTGTTGGGACAGGTGTTGAAGAGCTCGTTTTTAAAGGAGCGTGCGAAGATCCTAAAGGGTCCTTAAACACACTCCCAAGCGGTGAGAAAATATGCGCTGGGAGAAGTTTGGCACCAGCTTCTGTTAAATATCTGTAGCCCGGTGCCTGCTTGCCTGTTTTTTTCGATCTCGCCAGCAGCAAGTTCGACGCCGACGAGATGTATCTTGGTGCGCTAAGACTTTGCTTCACTACGGACCTCTGTCCAAGGTTAGAAGATGATTTTAACAAAGACATTAAGAGGGCCTTCTGAACTTTACGTTGCATCTCTGGAGAGAGCTTATTCGTTCTGTCATCTTTAAGAGCCAGTTTAATTAAAGGTGAAGAAGAGTTTTTGCTAAATGTTCCATCACTGGAGAGCAATGGTGACGAATGCAGTGCAACAGGGGATGACTTCAGGGAAGCCTTCGCGGAGGATGGGTTCTTTTCATCGATTTCAAATGGTGCTTTGAAGACTGATAACTGAGGATAAAGAGTTTGCAGATAATCCGCTGCAGTGTATGGTTTTAGTGATGATTGGTTTTTCTGCGAAGTAGCCATACTACTGTTTCCCATGTCTAACGAGGTATTCGTAAACCATTCATTGTGAGAATGCAAATCGGACGAATTGTTCTTCATCGAATCGTTTTCCACAAATGATGGGGTAACTGCACTGTGATTACGCAGTTTCGATGTGTCTTTTATCATAGCAGATGAGTTATCAGTTGGAATTCTACTGTCTGTTGTTGCTGACTTTGCGGTGTGATTTTTTTTATCTGCCATGGACATGTCTTCTTGCAAATGATGATGGAACACGATCCCGGCAGATGAGTTATCAGTTGGAATTTTATTGTTTGTTGTCGCAGTATAGGTCTGCTGAATTGCCTCACCTACCATTGACATTTGTCCCTGCAAATTATGATGGGGCGATAATTCTTGTTTGTGCAAGACTTCAGGGTGCACCTGGTCTAGTACAAAATCGCTAGGATTGGATTGCTTGGAAGGTTTTTCTTGAAAAACTGGTTTGTTCTTCCACTCGATATTAGCCAGTTGGTGTGAAGTGGTCAGACCCTCTGAGACAGCTTGTCTTGACGACGTAAGTGCGGTATCTGTTGAATAGATCTCAGTTACGTTACTACTTTTTCTTTACTTAACCAACAAAGTCCTAAATTAGAGAAATTACAAATAGGTATTTTAAAGCGTAAGACAGACTTAACGAACAAAGTTGTAAAATCAGAATAATTAAAAATAGGTAGCTCACAAAATCGTCAGACAGACAGACTTGTTTACGAGACTTCTTGGCTGAGTAAGACGTGCGAAACGCGAGCCTAAAATGCAAGTCACTCACGGAAATTGTAGGAGTTAATTGTGAGACACGACCGCAAGTGTGAGACACAGTATAAACTTTGAGGTATGAATGCAAAGCATGAGACACGAGTGCAAAGCGTTAGACAAGAGTGCAAAGCGTGAGACCTGAGCGTAAAGCGTTAAACAGAAGCGTAGCCTCTTCTAGACGTTCAGTTAGTTGGGATGCATCGCGAATTATGGCTCACGAAAAAAGAGGTTAACCAAGCCTCTTTCTCCTTTATTTCGCTCCACCGCTTTTACGCGCGCGCCCTAACTTGCTGAACTCCCCGAAGAGGTTAACCGAGAAGCGCAAAGCTTGGAGTATGCCACATGATCTCAAAGTGTGAGACACAATAACATGCAGCGCAAACTGGTGTTCAATAGACTCATAGTTAGTCCTCTACTAACTATGATAGACTAGACTCCCCTAAAGCCCTGGACCTTGTGCATATTCGCAGCTGTGGATATCGTTGTTGGGTTTGGGAACACTTCTCCGTTAGATACTAGTGATTAATCTATTTATTAGCGTTAGCCACTCTTTGGTAAACTGGGGCTTAACATACCTTGTGACCAAGCATCTTTGATTATGGCATTCGTGATGTCATTTTCATTGTCGAGGAGAGGCTGGATAGTTTTCAAGTCCTCCCTTGTCGGGCCGTTGTCCGCGAACTGCTTAGAATCTAAGTAAGGCGATGTTTCCTGGCTGTCGTTGGGCTCAAAGTATTCTACCTTTTCTCCAGCGGGTCGTGAATTCCGGGATTGAAACTGCCCTTGTAGAAATGACAAACTTGTAGAGCTGAGTTGATCCCGGTTTGTGGGATCATCAAACATCTCGTTTGTAGCAATAGGAACTGTTGGTGGAGAAGTGAGCGGGATCTGCTGACCAAACATGCTTGCTTCGGGGGACTGAGGTATTTGATTTCCGTAAAATGGCAATGAAGGCCGTGACGATAGTGCATCTTGAGGTAGTGAACCAGCCCACTGGGACTGAGTCACTTGGTTTGAGGCTGAAAGGGGAAGCTGAAAACGTTTGGCCTTCCCTAGACACAAAATCAATACATGCTTTAGATGAGATTTAAAGTCTTGCGCAAAAGAATACCTTGATTAAAGGAAAGAATTCGAACTGAGCCAAGTGGACACTGGTTTTTCTTTCAATAGAAAAGTGACGATTCTGTAGCTAAAATACAAAATTGTCTGACAAGATGAAAGTAAAAACGCATAACTAATTTCTGGTGATTACGAAGAAACAGATAAAAATTTGTTAAACAAAGTGACAACCTTCAGCATCTGGGTACGCTTTGTTCTTCTCCTTGATGGCATCAGCTGGTAATATCACAGGCGCAGGAGCTATGAGAGGAGCGGGTGCAATGGCCCCCGCTGCGGGGACCACTCCCGCGTCAGGCACTACCCCGGATGGTAAAACAACAGGCGCTGGAAAATCGCTGTTGTATTCTGGGAGTATTGAGGCATGCGGCTCCCCTAAGTACAACTGTCGCTTGTCCGGACCTTGTAAAGGAAAGTACAAAACTAATGCATGCAGAACAGGATGGGTGGGGATGGGAGGGGAGGGAAGGGGAGGTTCAACCGAAAACTAGCCTGTTAATAATAATCGCATTGAACTAGATAAAATTCTTATAACAAACCCCTCATAAGAACCTTTTCTCAGGCTTCTCGCATTATATCTTTAGAAGCCAAATCCCGTCCAAAGACAATCCTTGCCATGTTTTTTACCTAGTTCGTTTGTTCTGTGCATAAACTCCTTCCACCTATATATTAAGGCTTTAAATCGAACGAAAATCCAGAGTCTGCGATGGCAATATTAAGGAAAGGAATGACAGTATTTTGTATGAGAGATATTCTGGACTAGTTAATTGTGTTTTTCATCCCGGAAAAGTTGAAATCGCCAAACATCTATTGATTCCGACATGTTTGCAAGCTAGCGTTATTTATGATACATGCGCATTTCGCACTCGGCTGCAATCTAATGCAGTTTTACCTTCAAGTTCAGCGTTTCCTACACGAAAGAAGACACCAGAGGTGAGGACCAGGCTGAACAAAGCAACTCGCCGAACGAGTCTCTCCATTGGTCCAGGAACGTCACGTGATAATGTATACTACACACGTATAACAAGGAAAACATTAAAATGATCATACACATCATGTAAGGATAAACGACCAAGTAAAATAGTTCGAAATCAGTTGATTTAGGAGAGGCTATAAAGCCAAAAAATGACGCTCTGGCTCCGGTTGTTCGAAAGCTGGATAACGCTATCCACCGGCTACCAAAGGATAAGTGTTAACAAACCACACTATCCACTGGATAGTGATTTATCCGTGGATACTGAGCGTTATTTACCTTTCGAACAACCCGGGCCTGAATGTTGTTGTTGATACTTGCACGATGATAAGTTGCGTCCGGTATAAATAATACTCTTTAACAAATTTCAACCAGGAGAATACAATAAGCAGTTCTTCCCAGGTCAAAAGTAAGTTTTCTCGTGCTATCCGCCCTTCATCAGTCATCACCCTCGCTATTATTTTGCCTTGTCATCAGGCCGCCAGTAACGGAGAGATATTTGAATTTAGAACTATACCCAGATTGAAATACGATTCAAGTGGAGATTTAGTGTGCTTATACGACAAGTAAAATAACTCTAAAGAAGGTAGTTCAAGTGATCACTGAAAGTTGTTTTAACATGCAACACTATATACCAACATGTATACTTTCCCCAAACCTTTGCGTAGAACTTTTCGCAAGGTTTATCTAGTCTTCTTAATGCAGTGTCTGGAGAAGAACTGGTCTCTGACCCTGCTACATGTTATTTGCTAAGTTACGCCAGGGAACATGTGCGCGAAACATGCGCCACCCAATACTGCAAAATTCCGTCGATACCGTCTGAAGACAAGCGCTCCGTGTTTAATCTATAATTTTACTAACTATTTATTCAAGCTCGGATCTATATTTGAATTTCGGATCAGCGGTGAAGAAAGTAAAACAAATCGCAGCTATTCGAGCAACTCGGTGTCGCAGATTGTGGTATACAGTGTATGACCCAGAAAAAAAGAAAATTTCATGGACTGTTATTATAAATAACCACTCATCGGATGCAATTAACGAAATCAAATAATAGGCATCGAGTATTTTAGTTATATCAAGTGTTTAGACAAACACTAGACATAGAGTGCTTCTCAGGACACCGGCTTGAAAACATGTTTTCTAGTGTTTTGGTGAATTCCCTGCTAAGACGGCTTAAAAACTTAGCATGACTTAAACAAACAGCATTTGTTTCAAGTTCCGTGCAATCCTTCTTTGACCAAATATTTCGACAGTTCGTGGCCGAGTTGGTTTAAAATTCAACTGACAACAGGTAGTTTAATTCGCTGGTAACCCTAACAAACCCGACAGACACAACAACACAACAACTTCTGATAACAAATATCATGAAAAACTACAATAAACGCTTGTTACTTACAACGAATTTGAGTTTCCACCATATTTCTGCTATATTCTCCTTGCGGTGTGAGATAGACAAGCTTCACGCAGTCGCCATTTTGACTTCTTTAGAGATTTGTTCATTACATCACTGCAGCTTCACTTATTCATTTATTCGCGCTCGGCTGACTCTCCGATCTTTATTTTCATTGGCGCAATTAAAACTAGAACCTGTCGCGACACTTTTTAACGTCAGAGCGCGGCAGAAAACAAGAACGACAGTGGTTACAATGTTATTGTGAAAGAAACACTTACGGGTAAATACTTGAAAGACGGCGGCCTTTGTAAACTTTCAAGTGTTAAAACTCGCGGGTAAACTAAATCTTAACTGACAATTGTCCCGAAATTTATATGGCAACTTGGACTGATTATCCAGGACTGGCTTATGATGCAGTTAGGTTAGTAGTGTGATAGAGAAGCTGCTGAAACCATGCTCGCCAGGAAGGATCTTTACAGCTCAATGTGTGGGTCATTATTCAGCAAAACTTATCTGATTATTGGACACAAAGCCATTTCCCAGTTGCAATTTCACGAGAAACTGCCCTTTCCGCTTTACTTGTCGCAGCTCACACCTTGATTTATTATTTGCTGAAGTCGAGCTGAATCACAAATTAATCTTTATTGGAGGGGCGTTTTGGCCCGCAATTTGGCTTATACAGCAGACGGTATTAAAACCAGCATCGCACTGATTCTGGCATATACACCGGGGCCACCAGTTAAATTGATCTGAGAATTTCAAAAATCCTTGGCGCACAAAACAAGACACAAATCAGTCACTTCACAAGCCAGGTTTGGACATCAGGTGCGAAGAGGGAGCTCTCTACATTACCCTGAAACGTTTTTGTATTTAAATAAAGGTGAGATGAGATTGAGATTGTTAGCTTACTGCTAGCCCAACGCGTGCTTTAAATCTCGGAAAGAAAAGACATTGAAGTCCTTTCTCTGGTGATTTTGGATTCTGTAAATTCTGAGTATAGTGTATTATGGAGAACCTGAGGTCTAACTCTCCATATCTCCTACATCGTGTTCTCTTTTCGCACGCTCCCGAAAAGGTGACATTCTTTGGGGAGTGCGCTAGTCGAGAAGAGACTTGAAATTCAGGCTATATGCATACTTGTGAGTTTTTGTGCCTTGTTTCCTGCGTCAGTAAGAGTATAAAATGGTACGTATTTCTCGTCCAGAATCGCCGCTTGGGTCGCCATGCAATTTTACATCTCCCACGAAGGATAAGGGGTGGGAAAGAAGAAGGAAAGGGAAAATTGGCGAGATTTTGGTTCCTTTATTATACAGACAGAACTACCTCGCCGCTGAACATCGGCGAGATTTTGGTTCCTTTATTATACAGACAGAACTACCTCGCCGCTGAACATCGGCGAGATTTTGG
>Ga0126338_10002428_pt1 | contig 12809 bp, 5 predicted proteins | sample OrbCmetagenome_2_FD_92529 | JGI IMG/M metagenome (GOLD analysis project Ga0126338, IMG submission 92529) | Coral microbial communities from Petempiche,Puerto Morelos, Mexico - Orbicella C C metagenome | ecosystem: Host-associated > Invertebrates > Cnidaria > Coral | place: Petempiche,Puerto... | reverse complement strand
TGGCGGGGCGCTGCGCGGGGGTGCCTCTGTTGTGAGTAGTATACGGGGAGGCATACAAATACTATTTCAAAGAGGGAGCCGAATTTCACTGTTCGCAGCCCCCAGGTTCAACCGGCCCGAGCCAGTGAGGGCCGGACTTGATGGTGGGGGCTGCGATAAGGTGAAATGAGGCTCCCTCTGCGAAATGGTATTTGTATGCCTCCCCGTATACTACTGCTAAGTTAAGATTAAATGCGATGAAATGATACCTGTTTCTATTCTCTTTAATTTCGTTACTCCCTGTTTGCCGTGAACTAATCACCGTCTTTCCCTATTTACCGTAACGTAAACAACTAATCCCTCATCCTTATTCTATCTTCATATAATCTGAGTAAGACTCGTCAAAGAAAACTGAGAGGAAAGAAAGGGAAAAAAAACGGGAAATGAAGTCTTGAAGGCATTTTTAGATTCCACGAGACCCCAGTACAGGGAGATGGGAGGATTATTCAAACTCACCTCTTTAAAATAAAAGGCTTAGGTTTTAACTTTAAACATTGTATATTGCATTTAATTGGGCAAATGGTAGCTCCGCAATGTGACCCAATGTTTATGTCGGTTATGAATGCAAAACAATTCTGAGCACCTATAATAATAAGTGAATATTACTTCTCCATTGCCGAGTAAGACACGCAGTAAGGGTATGACTTGTAGATATGAGTGTAGAAAACGTTTTTGAATGAATGAATGAAAAGAATGAAAGACTTTATTCCGATCTTTTCCGCTTGTAATGGAACATTAACTGCTGCCGCAGTGAGTGAGCCTGAAGCGAACGAACGAGGCAGCTCTCTGATCGGGGAAAGGTCACACTATAGGGGCCGTGAACACGTTTTTGCGAAACGCAAGAAATTGTGGTAGCGGTAAGATCAAAGGCGCAGGGAATTGTGGTTATGCGCGAATGGCAGGATTAAGATGCGCAGTCTGATCTTGTACTCTCTCTCTATTGCATCGTTGGTCGCAGTGTACGATTTCTGCTGTGTATATTGCTATTTTTGACGCTTCTTTTATCGTTCCTGTTTTCCTTGATAAACTTTGCTTTGTTAACTTAGTCTTTTCTGTATTAGGCAGCTCTCCATTAAGATGCACTGTTCTCCATGTGCTCTCTTCGATCGATGAAAATAACTGATGATAGCAAATCGCGAACAACAGGAACATCAGTCTAGAATATCCAACACATCACTCTTGTGGAGTCTCATCTAATACTAACAGGAGTCATTTGGAAAGTTACAGCAAGGAAGAAGTTATTGTAGTTCAAAGGCGCTCGCCGTGATAGAGAACCAAGTCAGTTCAAAATTTTATCCGGTTAGCTCACCGTAAGTGTTAAAGCTCGCAAAACCAGAAGTATAGAGGTAAACCAGTTGTAATCACTCGTGAAAAAGCTTGAGCTACTGATGATGTTTAACTGTGTCAATTGATACAACAGCGAGCAAAATTTTAATTTTTAACCAGGCATCTGTTTTATAGTTGAAGCAGAGTTCCCTCTCATCAAGTGTTATTTGCGATCTGTTGAAGTTTAAAAATAAAAAAAATCACAGATTGTAGCGGTACTGTTTACATTTTTTTATCTGGACAACTGTAGTCAACATTTTGGAAATGACACGGGGGAAGAATACACTGCATCCCCTTCGCAAAAATTACGGCTTGTTGTTGTTTAAAATCGCGAAGTGGAAGTTATTCAGCCGTGGCCTAAAACCTTCAGGAATGTTCTATTTCTCAGGTAATATTCGCATTTAGAAACCTAGCAATAATGCTAGTTAATCAATATTCTTTAGAGAAGTTTCTGGAAATTCCGGATGTACTGGTATAAGAGCGTGAGTTTGCTCCGTAAGAGAGCAATGAAAAATGTAGTGAAGCCTACTGCTGCTGAGTGCTGTAATCCGTTAAGTTAAATTAACAAGTTTGTTACTGTTACCGACGATGAGGAGTTCTGTATGGGAACAACACTGCTCTGCATTGACACGCCTTACATCCTCCTTCCCTTCGGCAGCATTTTGTACCATTCAGGTAAACTAGTATATACAGGTGTCATATAAGGCTTTGATCATGACGGGATGCTTGTCTTTCCTTTTATGGGCGACAATGTAAACATTGTTTAGGGGTAAGTACACCTCCGCCCAATCGCTGTACATGGCATGGGGATCACACAATCACTTTTCACTATCACTATACACCCCGAAAGCGTTCTTGCGGGTTCCAGTTGTTCAAAAGGGGGATAACACTATCTACCCGATAGTGGTATCACCTTTCTGTTATTGATCCACTCGCAAATACTTGCATTGCTTCATTTGATTCTTTCACGGATTATCTTTACAAATTTGAAATATTCATCTCTCTGACGCGGATGCAAAAAGTAAGAAGTGAATTATATATTTGTAAACTGTGGAAGTACACGGTTTTTATAATTCAGCCTCTTAAAAGTTATTTTCTTGTTCAGCTATTAATGAAACTGATCATGAAACCCGGTCATACGGAAACTAAACGGTCAGTATCTCAAAAGAAATTTCATTATCCGTATTAACTTATGACTGTATTAAGCGAGCACAACCTTGCAATGTAAAGGAAAACATGGGCTTTCTGTTTCGAAAAACAAAACTATTCGTATTATTACATTAATGGATGTCCGTTATGATCGATTGATCGTAGAACTTGGTTCCACCATAATATTTTTAGAGTGCTTTTAAACCACTGAGTACAAATCAAGCAGCGAAATCAATCAGCGAACCGTGAAGATGGATTGGATCCGACATTTTCTCACTCTGAAACTCACTCTAATCACTCTGGCAAATCACAAAGGACACAATCCAATAAACCAATCGAAACTGGAAGTGAAGAAACGTATAGTTAATGCGAAGCGCGGGAAAACGTACGAGCAAGTCATGCTTGGTTTTGGTTTTACTTCTAATTGAATGAAAAAGAGGCGCGAACCTTGTAAGCCCATCATCACAAGTTTTATACTAACAGAGACTCTAATTGAATAAATTACATGGTACGTGTAAGTAATTGTGGTTGCAAAGTATGGAGGTTTGGCCTTTCTTCGTCAAGAGAAAGTGATGGGACGGTTTCATTTCTCTCGTTTTAGTTTTCTAACATATTTACAGTACTTCAAAGAGTAACAGCTTGTGTGAGACGGTCACACAATCCCAGCTACACCAAATATGAGACTTGAGAGGAGGGTTTAGTTTGACCCCAGGAAGCTTTCTCTTTCAAGTGATAATTTACAACATGGCGGGTACTAGCGTTCACAGAAATCGGTTACCTTCGGGTTATGACGAGGACTTTGTGAATGCAGTTGAAGATGAGAATCTCTGTTTAATATGTCATTTGCCACTCAAGGAACCATTTCAAACGAGATGCGGTCACAGGTTTTGTAAAGAATGCCTCGAGGAACATTTTAGAAGGTGCGACTTCCAGCTACGATTTGATTGTACTTTTTAAACATCTGAATGGCTTTCGTTAGGCCTAGTTTTGACTAGTGGTGTTAACAGAATTTTAAGGACGATCCAGATACAGTAAATATAACGATTGACAAATGTAGGGGGAAACACAGATGTGGCTTTTGATTCTGTCCTGCGTTTCTCAGCCGCTTGTTTGAACTCTTATCACTTGCAATTGAGTGCGCGTGCGGCGGTAAGTATGTTTGCCTTTACAATTTAGCTTGATATGTTCAAGTTTCCTGGGCCGATTTTGATCAACCGGAAGCGTTGCAGGCTATTCAGTTGAAAGATATATATGGGATATCAACTGAAATATTTCATTAACTAAAACAACTTGACACAATTATAACCGAAAGCGGAAGCTGTTTGAATTCTAATGATTCCTCAGCTATCATAACAGCAATTCATCAGGAATGAAGCGTTTAAATTAAGCTTGACTTTCTTCTATTAACTCTATTTAATTCCCTAAAAAGGCTCGTCTAGTCTCAAACAATACTCCTAAAAGACGCATTTTTGTAAAGAAGTGTTCACGAGATTGGGACATAGGCTTTATTTTTTGGACGTAGTTTTAGGAACACAATCAATATCAATCTACTTATTCAGTATTTGTTTCTTTCCGCTGCAAGCATCCTAATAATAACCAGTGTGAATAATTCAACATCAAGACGAAACAGTCGCTATTTTACTTAAAAACACTACACAGCTATAAATAATCAGTAGTTCTTCCACCAAGGTTGTGAGTTAGTATAGACCGATTTTATATGTTAACTGAATTCACCAGGCTTTTTCTGCGCTAAAATACGAAAGCATTTAACTCGTTTTCTTTTTATTAACTCCTTTGAACAGGCAAGGAGCTCAAGACAAACCTATAACTTGTCCCGCCGACAGGGAGGGTCTGGACCGAGACCGGGTAAATAATTAATCTTGTTTTACAGAAGTTCAGTGCCCACTATTAGAGGATACAAAATAATCAACTTACGTTGAACTTGAAGAATTCTGTGACGCTGGATCGGAGGAGGGCATGTCTGTTATGAACTTTTGCTATTTCTTGGTATCTCTTTATGTTAGCCTGTAAATATTTTCCAGTTGAAATTGGGAACAGCATCGAGCATCTTAAAATTATGACTCTGAGGTTGTAGAAATAGAAAACGATTAAACAGTAATGCATACCTTTGCCAGATGTTGGGATATTTTCATTGTTTCAAAATAGCATGTATCCTACCCCAGCTGGTTTTCTAGCTCAATAGTTCGAATGAAGCAAGATTTGTTATTTGCCCTCTAATTTAACAATATAGAATTCCAATTCATCCGTTCTCACTTTTACCAGTCTTGAGTGCTCGAGTACAGGATGATATGCTATTTTCACTCGTTGCTTAGGATGTTTTTCCTGACAAGGCAACAGAGAGGAAGATTCTTTCTTTTGCCATCAAATGTCCAAGCGATGGTTGTCAATGGACTGGTGAACTGAGAAGCAAAGAGGTAAAAAGCCTTTTCTACTTAATGGCTTTATAGAAAAAAAAACAAAAACAAAAAAAACACTGAACTATGTGCACAGTTCAGCATTTTCCTGGAGGTGTTGGTCAACCTTTCACTTCAGATTTGACTTTTATTTATTTTATTTAGCTTTAAGTTATTCTTATTTATTTATTTAGCGGTGCTGACTTGACTAAATGCTCTAATTTAAGAATATACTGAAACCGCTGACGCGCATATTTTTTTGTGCAACAGGTTCACTTGGCATCCTGTCTTTTAAAACTTGTCCACTGTACCAACGAAAACTGTCACGTGACAATGCAAAGGAGACATCTCGAGGAACACGTGACCATCAAGTGCACGTGGAGAATCCTTGCATGTGATCACTGCAGTGAGCCACATCCAGAGTGTAAGATGCAGGTAACGTATGATTTAATTTGATGAGAAAATTGCAATTTTCATAACAGCGTCAGACTTGACGAAAGGGTTTGTAGCATGTTATTTCTAGCTATCAATTACTCACCTGCCTGAATGAAATTAGTAAAGTTCGTTTTTCTCTTATAGAAATTATGCTGTTGCAAACCAAAGAAAGCAGTTCGTTTTGCATATCGATTGTGATTTGTCAGTTTGCTAAGATTGTACATGTTCACTTGTTTTGTGGTTACATAATTTATCATTAAGACTATCAAACCTGAAGGCTACATTCGCTGCACTTCTAAGCTTTAGTGTGTACATGTACTCTGGAATTCAACTGGATTTAACAAGGGAAGTAGCAGGTCACCCCTATAAGAAAAAAAAAAGGCACAGTTCCTACACATTGCGATTTCTTAAAAAGTTGTAAGTGGTTTTTCTCTTGCAGGATCACTTTGGAAAGTGCAGCAAGTTTCCGGTAACTTGTCCCAATAGTTGCGGGGCTTCAATTCCAAGGGAAATGGTAAGACTTTCAATTTTGCCTCTTTGGCTGACGTACCTGCATTAATCGAGCTTACTTGTCAAATTTTCGGTCTGCAGTGTGAGACATTTTAGTTGAAACATTTCTAGGTTTTGATCGACTAGATGAAGACAGTGCCGGAATTCCTATACGGCCAGGATTGTATGCAATTGTATGTGGAATATGGAAATATTGTAGTCTACTATTTGATTTCATAACCCGCACCCGGTAGTGCAGTCGCTGCAATATTTCCGATAGAACACTTGCGCGATGTTGCTAGGGAGCTTAACCAATGATGACGACGACACCAGAATTCATCAGGACGCCTTGTAGAAAAATGAATTTCAGTTTTCTCTCTGAATAAGGTTGAGCGGTGTTTGTTCGAAGTTGGCCAAACAGTTTCCTGCTTTTCTAAATGTGTTTTGTACTAAGTGTGATACAGTGAGCAGTCCCAATCTATTCTGTGGTTGGTCAGGTGGTAGTTATATTTAACCTCTTACCCAGATGCTCTTTAAGCTCGTCACGCAATCTTCATCCCCTACGAACGTCTGCTGAAACAAACAGCACATTCCTTAGCCTTTGTTTGTAAAGATCAGTTGGAGATCACGTAAAAATTACTTTGGAGCCAATCGACGCCGGCTCAATGTGTAATGACAAGCTAATAGTAAACGGAATGGCTCCCTTGGGGAGCGAACTACGACGCTAACTGTTTCGTGTCACGTCAACGGCAGCGCTCTCAAATAAATTTTTCTTTTCTCGTCCGAGTTCATGATCATAGATTTACGAACACTATCTTTTTCACGCCAAAATACACTACAGTTTCTCGAGGGCGATTTAAATAAAATATCGTAAATGTCTCAAAAACTGGATGACAGGCCAAAAGCCTGATGAGTCTTATATTTTGTCGTCTTGAGATCATTTATCAAGTTTCAAGCAGACTTCCCGCACGCAGGCTTTAGCATTTGAGAGGAAGTAGCCTAATTAACGAATGTTTTAATCCACTGTAGCGTCTTGCCGATAAGTTACCTAACTACTTGATGAAAGGTCTCTCTGGTAGCCGTTCAAGTCTCTGTCAACCTTCTCTGGGTCCTAAGTCCGCAGCCCTGATTGGGACGGGGTAAACAAAGGGAAAGGAATGTGCCCTTGGCAGCAGACTTTAAGCAGTGTTTGATTTTTTAATCCCATGTTGGTTGACTTGTTTCTTCGTTCGTCAAGTGATTTTTTTTTCCTTGTTCCTTTCAGAATCGAAATCATACTGAATATGATTGTCCACTAACCTTAATCTCTTGCCCTTATGAAAAGATGGGATGTGAAACCAAGGTGAGTACATCAGTTTTGGAGAACCGTCAAGCGTACAAATGTACGCGACAATGCTAACAAATTCTGGGTCGTGGTAGCTCACTATTGCTTGATCGTATGTTCATGTTACCTCAGCCAAGTCCAAGGAGAATCATATATATTGTATTCAACAGAATTTGTGATTTCTCCTTCGATCACGCTGAGATCATCCATGAACTTGGTGATTACGGAAAAGTGACTGATATCTCTTTGCGTCGGCCTTTTTACGTTTCGTTAAGAAATCCCTTCCCGAGATAACTGTAAGTGAAAACAGTTTGCGATTGTTATAGAGTGCTTTAGATTTTTCGTTGTGTTATACGTTAAGAGCAATTGAAACATCTATATTTCGTGATTTTACTGCAGCGCTGAATTCGTACATGCCAATTTGGCTTTGTCCGCGGCATAAGTACCAGGCATTTATTGCTAGCTAACTTGAGAGAAGAAGTTACTGCTAAGTTTGCAACGATCTTTAGAAATTTCATCTTTACTTGCAGGTTCAGCGAGTTCAGGTGGATTCCCATCTTCAGTCTGCCACGAGATTTCATCTTGATTTAGCTTGTGTAAAATTAACTAACACAGAGGTTAAGTTAAACAAAACAGAAGCTAAGTTAAATGACACTGACGCAAAATTAAATGATGCACATATTAAGTTAAATGAGACGCAAGTAAAGTTAAATGAGACAGGATGGAAACTTGAAGCAACACGGAAAGTTGTAGAGAAACTAGAGAGCCGAATATTTATCTGGAGAATTAACAACTTTAGTGTAGCTGTGAGACAAGCAAAGATCAGAGGAAAAATCAGTAAAGAAAGTGTTCCTTTCTATACAGATAGAACAGAAAGTTATGGATACAAGTTAAAAGTACGTATTTATCCTAACGACGATTGGTTTTTCAGCCATCGCCTGTCAGTGTTCATTGTTGTAATGAAAGGTGAATATGATGCTATATTACCCTGGCCTTTCAAAATGAAATTGAAATTTACATTGATTGATCAACAGGAAGATCCAGTTGAACGGCAAAACATTACGGGCCTGTTAATTCCAGACAATAAACCAAAAGCTTTTGCAAGACCTGTGAAAGAAGAAAACGAAGAGTGTGGGTGTGCTATATCTCACAAAACACTTTATTCAAGGCGTTACCTTGTAGATGACGTTCTGTTTATTCAAGTTGAAGTTAGCCCGCCATAACTTTCCGCGCCTACAAACGTGAACGTGTTTCGCCACAATAGATATAAAACAACTTTTACTGTATAGTTACTACGTGAATGGAAATGACTCGAAAGAGGAAATGGGGTCAACTTGTTAAGTAAATCCAGTTACAAATTGGAATTAGTCAGTTTATGGTCAGTTTAACAGGTTTGGGTACCGATTTCAATAGTTATTTCATGCGTGGCGAGCTTTCAAAATAGCAAAAAAATAAGACACTTAGATCCCATGAAAATACAGACTTCATTAAAAAAGCAAACAAACAAACAAACAAATAGCTTGTAAATAAACAAAATTGCTTTCGCGCCAACAATCAATGGTCTTTCTCAACGATTATTGTTGGTAACGGAAAAAACTCTCCCTAGATCGTTTTCATTGTTAGAACAGGTATAGAACATATAGCGATATTTCTATAATTTTACGCCCTTTATGAAAAAATAAATATTGACTCATGAAAAATCGCAACTTTCTTTCAGCAAACTGCGTGGGTGAAAAAAGGCACCTTGTAGTTTACAATATGAAGTAACTCCTGCCTCTGTTATCATATTCCAGCTAGAAGTCCTCTGTAAATGAGTACTCGTATTCAGTTGATGTACGATCTTGGATGTTGTTTAGAACTTAGTGTTTGGCTAAGTCAAGATTAAATGCAATGAAATAATACCTGCTTCTATTGTCTTTAATTTCATTACACCCTGTTTCCAGTGATCTAATCATCGTCTTTTCCTATTTACTATTACCTAAACAACTAATACCTCATCCTTACTCTGTCTTCATGAACATTTAAGACTCGTCAAAAAACAAAAAACGAAAAGAAGCAAAAAAAAAAAGAAACTGGATTCGCACCTTGCACGAGAGAATAAAGCCGCGAAGGCATTTTTAGTTTCCACAAGACCCCACAGAGATGACGGAGGATTATTCACTGGCAAATTCATCTCTTCAAAAAGCTTCGGTTTTAACCTTACATTGTATATTGCATTTGGTCAATCTGCAATGTTTGTGTTGGTTATGAATACAAAACAATTTAGAGCGCCTGTAGTAATAAGTGATAATAAGTAAACTTACTTCTCCTTGGAGGAGTAAGCATAATATATACATGGTTGTACACAACGTTTGTTATGGAACATTAAAATATGTATGTGTCACATGTGGACAGACGCAGACGCTTGTCTTTCCTTTTATCGGCAAAAAAAATCGTGTAAACATTGTATAGGGGTAAGCATGCCTCCACTCAACCTGTATAGATAGCCAGGGGATCAAACAATTACTTTTACTTTTATCACTGTAGCTTTCGGAAGCGTGCTGCAGGCGTTGAGGCCTTCGTGAGCTCTTTAACAGGTTCAAGTTGTTCAAAAAGAGGATAAAACACCCGCGATAACACTATCCATCAGATAAATCGCTACATTATCTACTCGATAATGGGAGCCGCACCTTTCTCTTATTGGCTTACATGTACTCACAAATACTGCGCATTGCTTTACACCTTTTGCTGTTCATTTACAGAAAATATCCATTCATTTGAGTCCAAATTTGTTTCATTATGGTCAATATACTCTCATTAACAGACCGTAATGACTGACACATTTCACGAAGAAGCCAATGTACGGCACTGATAAGAGACCACTAACCTGGGTTAGACCACGCAGAAAGGTAGTTTAAAATTAACCTCACTCGGTTAAATAATCTATTGTTCTTTAATTAATTTCCATGGTAACCGTTAACCCGGTTTAAGTTCAGTGAACTGCCGAAAATAGCGGCCACTCACGATTTTTCGGTAACCCGGTTAATCGTAATTGATTAATTAGAAATAACCCGGTTAACTCTGATAGTGCAGCCGCAGCCAGTATATTATTCTAGACACAGTGCTGCGTGAATTCATTAATTTCTTCAAATTTTGCTCACTGCTTAATAGACTTCATTGTGTTATGTTCCAAGTTAAATTATTTAAAGCAGGAGCCCGTATTTTCGGGAAGAAAAAATAGGGGGTCCAGATGGGGGTCCAGAAGGGGGTCCAGAAGAGGGTCCAAATGGGGGTCCAGAAGGGGATCCAGAAGGGGATCCAGAAGGGGATCCAGAAGGGGTCCAGATGGGGTCCAAAAGGGGGTCCAGTAGGGGGTCCAGATTGGGGGGTCCACGTTTTGTACCGACCCGGTCATAATTTACAACATGGCGGAAGCTCCCGGAAATCGGCTACCTTCGGGTTGCGATGAGGACTTTGTGAATGCAGTTGAAGATGAAAATCTCTGTTTAATATGTCATTTGCCGCTCAAGGAACCTGTTCAAACGAGGTGCGGTCACAGGTTTTGTAAAGAATGCCTCGAGGAACATTTTAGAAGGTGCGACTTCTAGCTACACTGAAATTTCATTGTGATTTGTAAACATCTGAATGGCCTTCGTTAGGCCTAGTCTTCACTAATGGTGTAAACATTATCTTAAGCACGATAAAGTGTACCTAGAAAGACCGGGAAATGCAGGTGGAAAGCAGAGATGGCTTTTGATTTAGTCCTGCGTTTCTCAGCCGCTTGATTGGACTCACTTATGAGTGAATGTGCCCGCTTATATTTTCCTGTGCAACTAAATGCGGCCTAATTTACCTTATTATGATATAATTGAACTTCTTTAAGTTTCCTGGGCCGATTTTGATCAACCAGACTGTTGTAAGCAATTCATTTTGCAGGTATGAATTGGATATCAATATTCAACCTTCAGTCAGTGAAAAAGTTAAGTTCAGTCTTGCGGTTCATGTAAATTTTAGATAATTTGATGAGTACAACCAACTGATATCAAGATCGGTTCATAATTGGGCTATCTGACTTTCAGCTTAACACGTCGCGTTTTCGTTGCGTCGGGCTTAAATTCTTCAGATCAACTAAGTTCTTTATGCGTGAAATATTTTAATTCATTGACTTAAGCCCGGTCCGAACGCCGCTCCACTCACGTGCCGAACCAAACTTGATAAAGTTCGACTTTAGAGCGACTTTGGAGCGACGGCTGGTTCAGACGGCGTACTTGCGTCGAACCTAATTTGGGAAGCCGGTGGTAACAATTTTCGACGAGAAAATATGTGTTCTGAATTCAAGAACTCTGTCCAAATAGAAAAGCTGTGACTAACATTTTGCTGTTATAGCAATATTTAGGGAAGCAAATTCAAACTCAAGGCTCAGTGTTTGTATTTAGACAGGGTTTCTCCCGGTTAATTCGACTTGTTAAAGGGAAATCTCATAAGCTGGGCTATTATCACGAAGAAAAAGCAAAAAATTAATTTGCGCTAAAGGAACTCCCTTATACAGTCCCGTTTCTCATAAATCGAGGTATACATTACAGTAATTTATGCATTAGGTTCAACACATGAGGAGAACACCGTATGAATCAGCTGCCGCTCCAACGTCACATAGTGCGACAGACCCTGCCGAATTTCATGTTGTTTGCCGCACCAAGCCTAACCCGCCGAACCAAACTGATTCAAACACCGCTCTTCTACCGTACTTAACTCATCAGTTAGGTTCGGCGCATGAATGGAGCGGCGTTTGGAACGGGCCTCAAACATAAAGTAACTGAAAGTGGAAGCTGTTTGAATACTAATGATCCCTCAGCTATCACAACAGTTATTAGCAATTCATATGGCATGAAGCTGTTAAATAAGGCTGGACTTTCTTTTGTTAACTCTATTTTCTATTTCTCTATATGATTCCTCAATTTTTTATATGTTTCTTTGTCTTAGTAAGCTTTCCAATAAGTATCAGTGTGAAGGAGGGAAGATCACGAGGCCGATGAACTATCGTTATATATTTTTGTTGAAACCACTATACAGTTATTATTAGAAGTATTCCCTCAAGGTTATGAGCTAGTGTCGACATTTAACGTACATGTTTAATTTACCAGGAAAGAAAAGAATTTAACCTTTTTTTGTTTAACAACAACAATAACAACAACAACCATTTTATTTTGCTTAATACATAGAATATCATATAGCAAAAAAATAAATTAAACTTAAATAAGCCAAAAAAACAAAAATACTCAGAATAGTAAGAACTAAACGAACTGAGTAGTTACAAGAATTATTATGCATTAAATCGGTTGTAGGAAAAATAATGTAAAGAGGAGAGAAAATAAATAAAATAAAATGAAATAAAATAAAAAAGTATATAGATATAACATGAGAAGACACAAGTGATGTCTACTGTTAGTATCTCCTCCCGCAGAGATTTTTGTTTTGCGGTTGTTGCAGGCGTTATAATCTTGTTAAAGCGGTTTCAGCGACTGTCACCTCATGTATCTTCGGCATCTGGAAAGTGTTGTTATTTTAACTAAGCATGGTTTCCCGTGACAGAGAAACAGGTTTTACATTTCACCTCGTGACCTGCAGCCTCGACCTTAAAGCGAGTTCACGGTTGA
>Ga0126338_10002425_pt1 | contig 12821 bp, 8 predicted proteins | sample OrbCmetagenome_2_FD_92529 | JGI IMG/M metagenome (GOLD analysis project Ga0126338, IMG submission 92529) | Coral microbial communities from Petempiche,Puerto Morelos, Mexico - Orbicella C C metagenome | ecosystem: Host-associated > Invertebrates > Cnidaria > Coral | place: Petempiche,Puerto... | reverse complement strand
TGATTGTTGGCATCACCATTTCTCGTGGCTCGTTTGTGTTCAGTCAGTCTCGTGTTAAGGTTTCTGCCAGTCTCACCAATGTAGGAAGCCTGGCAGTCGGAGCATTTGATCTTGTAAACTGCGATTTTATCTCGCAATGTATTGGTGGCCACATGTAACCGACATGTTAAAATCAAATTAAAGTGTTCATAGCTTTTTGACGTTCACAATAAGCTACAACCACGAGTGAAATACAAGTTACAATGAACAAAGTTACTTTTTTTTTTGGCGCAATCCATTGGTCCTAAGGGCTCACCACTCTGGGGATAAGGGGGTGGGGGTGGGAATCCCATATAAAAAGGGATGGGGTTGCTTGTCGGAAATTAGGAACCCCTAAGAGGCACCAAGATCCTGTTTTGTGGGTGTGGCTTGATATTTTTTTCACCCCCCAAACGGTACCAATAATTTTATTCAAACACAACACATATTATATACCATTATTTAATATTTTTTTGGTTCAATACCCTAAAAAGTACCGCAAAAGCTTCCGATGAGGACCGTTTGAGGCTGGACACCCTAAGAGGTACCAAAACCGCATTAACCCCTTAAGGGTACGACGAGCAACCCCGCTGTTTTTATATGGGAGTCCACCCCGTTGTGGCATGGTTTGTGTCTCGGTGACCCCTGGAGCTGTCAGCTGGAATCTAGTACTACTGGTAGGGTTACCCATGCCGAACAGGTCAAAGGGTAGAAACCATAGGAAGAGTGATCCCCTGGTCCTCCGGGCTGGGGGTTGGGCTGATAAACAACTACAGTAAATAACTGAATTAATACTTTATTATTTTTATTTTTCCTTCTATGAAGTTTTACAAACAATACCCTAAAATAAGAGCTTGGTGAAGAACTGTAATTCAACTTGCTTTCATATAATAATTGATACATGTCACAAGCCATAGCTATTGAGACTATAGAATTTTCATTGCTATATCCTGGTGAAGCCCACTACTGTAAAAATCAATGTTGCTTTGAATGATTTCAATTTTTCATAAACTGACCTTGATAATAACCATCTCCAGTTCTGCAGAATTAAGAGTAAGGACTCTGGAAATTGCTACTCCTGTTTCAATCTTTAAAAATGCCTTATTTTAACACCAGTAGATAAAAGGTAGCAACAGCATTTTAAATGGGATATGAGAGAAAATGAAGGGCATGAAAATACAAGCTTATAAAAATATAAGCTACTCAAGGCATCCACAGGTAGCTAGCTTAAGAGGTAGCTGAGAGGCATCTGTCTCAGTCTACAGTCAACATATACCTGACTGTAGTTAAATATAAAATATGATTACATATAACTTATTGATATCTACTAAACTGGGAGAGGCTGATTTCTATTGATAAAAGCACACCTGACAAATAGTTACAACTCATTAATAAATAGATAGAAAATGAACACGTTGTCATTTTTTGTTGTGTAGCAGTAAACAAAAAACAAAACAAAACAAACTCTGCACAGTTTTCAAAGTAGTCCATGCATGTAGGATACAGTGTACTTCAAAATCAAGGGAAAAAAAGGAATGCATGTGACATGAACAAGAATCCATGAGTGTTAAATGATGTACATGTAGATTGGATACTAATGCCATGAGGTTGGTCATTGCTGGACTAGTCAACTATGAGATCAAGCATTTCAACTTCCTCAAACTGTGACTTTATTTCAGCAACCCAGTCCTCATCTTCTGTATCCTAGAAGAGTGATCAATAGACTAACAGTGTTAAATCTAAGGAAGGGGAAACACGAGTGGGATTAAGTGAACAAACTGGGGTCAAAACATTGGGTTCATGAGCATGAAACTATGCCACTTTCCACCCTGGGCCTTCAGGATTGTCAAAAGTACAGTTAAGCTAATCCAGGATTAGCATGAATTTTGAAAGCAATTTTATATAATTATATCAAATTTAATATCTCCTTGGTGAGGTTTCACGTTTTTTGTCCTCCAGTTTTGACATCCACTTTAGAATCTCAGTCTTTACATCTCACATCGGCAATGATTAAGTCAGTTGTATTCAAGAGAAAATAAAATCTTGATCATGAATCTGTTAATCATGAATCAGTGATCGTTGACCTTTTTAGGTGACAGCTGAGTTCCGCTATTAAACCTGGGATAAAATATGTGTAACATCCCTTCCCTTCCACTCTAGAGAAGGTCACTTCAGGCTTATAAGAACAGTCAGAGTTACAGGCAGCAGTGAAGTGTCACCTGGCTTCCCTGATCATTTTGATTGGCACACACTATTTGTCCACTCAGTGGAATTTATTCTAAGTGTAATAATTTTTGCATCTACTGATTACTTTAATGCAATGCAGTAGTAAAGAATTAAAAGTAAACATCTCACCAAAATTTTGGTTGTTTTCCTCTTCTTCATCTTCTTACTAGGTTTTTCAATTGGCACATCAAACACCCTAAGATCAGCTTTCCTCTTTGCAGGTGATATAGAGGTTACAGATGATGTGAGTGAAACAGACCCAGGGGAACCAGGAACATACTGAGATGCCATCATAGGTTCTCCTACAGGGGAAAATTGCAAAGGCGAAGCCAATTCATCAAACCCATAACATGAACTGTAGAGGCCTCTGTTTGGCTGCAGGTTTGGTGTAGAATGTTCTCCACGTAATGACAGCAAGCCAGACTGCTGAAGTTGTCTTTCTAAAGGAATGTTCTGGTCAACAATCATAGATGTTAAAACACCAGTCTCAGGTTCAGAATCTGCATCATATGGGTCTCCATCTCTTTTCTGAATCAAACACTTTGACTTGCTTGGGGTACATGTATTTTCTTTATCCTGAAAGACATAAAATCCAAATAAATTACATAATTATATAATAGGTATTAAACATTACTGGTAGGCTAGTGACTGTCTCTTGCTCTTACTTAGAGTCAGCACTAAAATAATACAGGGCTCGAAAAAAGTGCCGTCTGGTCATGCAGGACATGTAGATTCTCCTTCTGGGAAAGTACTTTTTCATTCGCACTTGCCCAATGGGCAAGAGATAAGGCAAGTCATCTGCCAACTAAATCATTAAAAGAGCAAAGACTTGCCCAGGGCAAGCAAAATTTGAGAGATACTTGTCCTAAGGACAAGCTGGAATTCAAGTTTTTTTCAAGCCCTGTAAATATATAATTATGTACATTTACGTACTACATGTATTTTACATCTTTTAAATGGATGAACTTTACCATGTCACCAGTCATGGGAAAGCACAGTGATGTGCTAATTTATATAGTCTATATCATGCAAAATGAGTTTCAAATCTTTGGTAGGACAACCCTCTCTTAAACAGCTGTATTGATGTTAAATATGACATTACGACAACAGAGCTGATTTACGTACCAGTCTTGTTCTTGAAAGGTGTTGTGCAACTTCATGTGTTTCACTGAGTTTTCCTGATTCTGAAGATTCTGTGTCCTCTGTCAGAAAGGGTGATGGTAATTAATATGACATTTGCATGTAAATCAGACAAAGGATCAATTTCAAAGATCTGACCGATAAGGTGAAAGTGTCATTTAGCATATGGTGTGATAAATGATGAACCTCTCCAGGGCTACCTCTTCACAAAAGTCAGTGGTTGATTTTCTTGAACAGGCACCTATCCATATCATTTATTTAAAACCTTTCTACTACAAGCAAATCTCTAACTAAAGATAAAAAGACAAAGTTAATGCTTGGGCTAACTTGCCCCATGTAATGCCCAAGTTTATAATCTAGATTCAATCACACATACTGTATGTACTAGTAACTTAATGGACAACCCCTGGATATGATTCTTGTTCCATCCTTTTTCCAGTTGTTACCCTAATGGTTGTGTCAGTTTGCAGTCTTCACAAAGTTGCTCTACCATGGGACTTGCAAAAATATATAAGGGGGAGGGGGAGTGGATATTTAATGGAAAGGCCCAATGGGTATTAGGTTTGCCACAAGTTAATTTCGATGTTTGAACCGGGCCTTAAAAATTAAAACCTTGCAGATATATTTTATTGCCTTTTTCCACTCAGTGTTTCTCTCCCAAATATTTGGAGCTCAAGGAAACATGATTGCAGAATGAGCTACATTATATAAAACATGTGTATGACTGGGAAGCATTTGTTTGTGCTTCTATATGGCACAAAAGAAATTACATGCGCAATAATTTCAATACTTAGATTGCATGTTGTTATGTTTCCAAATGCAAGCTTATACTACCATTGCTTGAATCTAAGTGTGAACTCGTGATGCCGAAATATGCTCCAATTGGGTATCAAACATGGCACGACTGGTCATCAAACATTTGAAGTTTAGCAGACTGTGACGTGAACTTTTGCACAAAAATTTCAGCATATGAAATAGCAGAAAGATTGGGCATTGAAGATTTCTTCAGAGAAATTGACTTTCACGAAAGTAGTTTCATTCCTAGTCTAACGATGAAATATTGGCAGGAGCAAGACTTTCAGCACAAAAGTTCACTTTGCAGTCTGCTAAACTTCAAATGTTTGATGACCAATCATGTCATGTTTGACATCCAATAAGAGCACGAGAGCATGTTTTGGTATCACGTGTTCATGCTTAGATGCAAGCAACGGTAATAGATCGTTTTCACTGTCATGCAATAAAAAAATAAATCAAAAACCATCCAGTGGAAAAAGCTATGAAATTATGTTATAGAAGATAACTAAATAAGACACTTCTCCAAGTTTTAGACCTGTGCGTTTACCCAAACTTCAGATATTCGTCGAAATGTTTCGCAGATATTTACAGAGCCCAGTATGAAAACGCCATGTTGGTGTACCTCTGTGGTACACCAATATGGCGGCCGGAAAATAGTGTAAACATCTGGAACTTACTTTGGCTATCTAGGCAACTGATTATCAGTACTGATCAAACAAGCATTTGCATAAGCACTTTTCATAATGCTCTAACTTCTAAAAAGGCTCAAAATCATGGGATAAGTATACATTTTTCGACAAACTCGATCATAACCTTGTGTCATGCACCTCTATAACCCTGAAATTCAAAATGCTCTGGATTCCAAACAAAGCACGTTATTGAGCTGTAAAATTGTAAACAGATATAAATATACTGTCTCTTATGCCTGAGGAGGATAAAAACTTTGTTGGCTCTTTAGTTTTGGGTTTTAGGAAGTGACGACGTCACGTGAAAACCATCTATAGCTTAGGGACTGTTTACAAGGAGGGAGGGTTACCCTAGCAAGCGGGTTAACCCTAGCTGCAGGGCAAAAGATAGCCTGAGTTTACAAGCAAAATTTCACACTGGTAAGGTAACCCTACAGCCCAGGGCAACTTAATGCCCGGTGACACTCAAAGGGTCTGGAAACAAGTAGAAAGTTAACCCCGGGTAGGCGGGTTAACCGTACTTGGAGTGTTTACAAGGGTTCAGTTTACCTCTCTGCAAGGGTAGCCCTAGCATGCAGATAGGGTAACCCGCCTACCCGGGTAACCCTGGCTGCCTTGTAAACACGACCCACAAAAAAGTGGAAATGTGTGAGTGCTAGGGCCGGCAACCCGCTTGCTAGGGTAACCAGCTTGCTAGGATAACTCCCTTGTAAACAGGCCCTTAATTAAAACTACAGTGGAAGTGTGGAATCCCGCACTCTCTGCTGTCAATGACTTACAAAATATGAATGAAGTTGTTTTTTGCGTTACAAAAAGCTGGAAACAACGAATTTGCTGAAAATACAACTCAAGGCTGGTATAATGTCAATTGAATGCCTAACGTACGCTAAAGTTACTTGTCGACGAAAGCAAATAAAATATGGCGACGAAACTCACCTTGTTCCTCAACGTGTTTAGCCTTGGTTTTTTTCTTTTTCTTTACAGGAGGCATTTTCTCAATATTCTGCAGAGGCAATGTCGATATCTGAGCACGAAAAACTGAAGATTTACCCCATTTTTAAACGTTCATTTCACTATGAAAATCGCAACAAGCCAGACAACGTTGACTTCGAAAAACGCGCCTCGCGTCTGACAATAAGTAGAATCCAGTTCTCCCTCTCGTTTATACTTTCTTTGATACTTTTGGGACACTACATATCCCATACATGACGAACACACCAATTTGTTTCGTGGAGCACCTGAGCTAAGTTACCAGGCCGAGGCGATGAAAAAAATGTATGGCAAAAAACACGAATCTTGGATTCGCAAAATGGTTTTGAACATCGCAGGTTTCTCGAGCCATACATATCATTTCCGTATTAGTGAGATTATTCTCTTGATTGTTGCAATAGTTTTGGAGATCGGGTCATCTTTGTGTCTAAACAGTGTCAAGACTATCTGTGCCGGTCAATGTCTCCTTTTCGCTAAGTTGTTCGAAAGAGCACGGATTCTGCAAGGATCTGACACAACTTGGTGCTTTTTGCCGTTGTTTTTGAACTTTATTGCTGTTTCAAGTTTGTTGCTTCTACTCAGGTTTATAAGCGGGGGAAGAACTAGGTTAGTATATATACTATATCTGGTCGTGTTCGTCACAAAAATCACCGCAAGGCGCCACTTTGATTGTTCGAATTTCAAGACGTTTTGGACCTTGTGTGCTGAAGGCATTTGTCGGTCGATTTCGGTCGATACTCGGTCGTCAGATGCCTTAAGTACACAAGTTCCGAAATTTTGACTTTGGGTGACACTTAATTCTGATTTGCCCGTGATTTGTTCCAATGCCTCGGCTAGTTTAATTTGTGTCATTGTCTAGAAAACAGACGTTTGTACGTATACTTGGGAGGAAAAATCATAAAATGAAATTGTTTCACTGCACGCAGCGTAGAAAATCTCAGAGTAGTGGATAACGAGTCAACAGTGAAGAAATACAATCTTGGCCAGTTAAAATTGAGGTCAACCCTGACGTCCCCGTCTCCCGATCCCCCATATTAATTATTTCACTGATGGAAAATGGTGTGTTGGTTGTAGCACAAAATCATGACTGATTTGGGGGATAGGAGGGGTGGATTTATTTTTTGTTTTATTTTATTCCAACCAAGAATGTAGTTCCCAAAGGCTTTATTTATCTTGATATACCTCTTCACTGTGGTATTAAGTGCATCTCAATCTGGCGAGTGCCATTATTCTATGATTTTTGGAAATGTTCTAGATGATGTACCCTAATAGGCCATTTGTATTCTTGGTATTTGACTGGAACTAGCTTGCAATGGAAGCTTTGGGGGGGAATGTCATTAAAACAAGATAAATGTTGTTTGCATTTGAAAAGATTCCCTGCATTAGCCTCAGTTGCAAGCTAGTTCCAGTCTAATTATACTTAGTATCACCCAACTAGTAGACTAATGCAAATCCTGCATTTTAATTGGCTACGCTAGTAGAGGACTTTTAGTAATAGTCCTCGAGTAGTGAAATTGGCGCAATCGAGCGTGACGCTTTCTTTCGTTTTATTCCCAAACAAATATTTCTTCAACTTGCATTTGCTAACTTTATCATTGCCTTTTCTGTCCGACTAGTTGGGTGATACTAAAACAATTAGACCCTTCGCCCTCAAGGGCCACGGATCTAATTGTTAATTAGAATACCAATATGACCTATTACTGATGATCAATATTCCATAACCTTAACACGTGATAGAATGACCTACATGCCCATGAAGGTCACCTTTAAGCAATTCTTGCTAACTCAGTGCTTCCTACTGGTAAGTTGGATACCGAAAGTTTGCAATGACAGGCTAATTACATCGGTGTTCCTCAAGGCTGTGGTCTAGAACCGCTTAGGTGTCACTTTTGTGTTTGGGCGACTGGAGAAACTTACTTTTTTCAGTTAAGCTTAAGAACAGGCCACCCAGAATTTCATGGTTTTTCAAGGTTCTCACATCACTGTGGAAATTTAAATACAGCAAGAAATGTCCTTTGTTGTCATTTCATCTTTTCCGGCATGTTTCGATGCTGTGTATATCTGTTGTCAGAATTTTACATGACAGCTTGTCATCATTTTAGTTCCATCTATATGTATTTAAGTGGCTTTAGCTTTTTCATGGGTTTATTTGTGGTGTCTGTTTTTTATCTCTAGGTCACATTTCAGTTGCATCCAGGCTCTCAGTCTGGTGTCACTTTCTGCATTTCTGGTATTTCTTGCATCTGGGATAATTTCCTCTGGATTTCTTACATTTTGCAACTCTTTTGTCATAAACAGGTATTTTTACAGAGTTACATCATTCTATTGTTCAAGGGTTTTATTGAGGGCTGGGCACCGGGCAAATTGACCAACTTTGAGGATGATTTTGCTCGCCTTGTTTGAGCATGTAGAGGAAAGTTTCTCTTATAACAAACGTCAGTTCAAAACGTTTTGCCAACCTGTGAAAACCAGTTACCCTCCTGCTGAAAATGTTATTGAAACCACTGTATGTTACCACTGGTAATGGTATACAGTAACACATGCTTAAGTGATCTATTGTTGTACTGTGCATGCCACTGGATGTCTCTTACCTCTAATTCCTGCATGTGGAGCATACCAGCCTTATTAAATAAGTTCATTTGGATGATAGCTCAAGGCTGAGCCTAGGCACATGATCAAACACAAAGGCATGTGTGATAAGACTGTGTGATAGTACAAGAAAGTTGGGAGAAATTAAAGAACTGTTTTTTTTTTCTACTTTAATTTGAATTCCTTGAAACCATAATGTTCTCCTCATCAGAGGAAACACTACAATTCTCTGGAAAATAAACTTGTTTCCCCTGGGGCGAGTTTTAATTTGTCAGTTGTTCTTGTTGTGGTTGTAGATGTAATCATGGTCATTTTAAGGCAATGGACTGGAGGAATTTCACTCCAAAATACAGTGACTGTGGTAATGCCTATCTTCTACTACAATCAGCACAGGTAAATAAAAGAGATACAGCTGAAGCTCTCTTTGCAACCACTCTTGTAAGCAACCAGCTCTAGCTACGACCACTTTTGTGAAACTCCATTTCAACTGTCTTTGTAATGAAAAGCTCTTGTAAGCAACTGTTCCTGTAAGCGACCACAACCACTTTTGGAATTACCCAACTGGACTTTACCTTTGTTTTTAAAGTGTCTATGAACTGAAAAATAATTGGTATTTATTTGAAAGGCTTTTCAGAATAGGGAAGCATAGGCATATGGGCACCTTCGGACTTGGGGGGGGAGGGGGGGGGGCGGGTAGTGGTGACCTTATTGCCTGAAAAAAATAACACAATGCCTGAAAGCGTGAGTGTTGTTCAAAGGCACTCAAATTGCAGTAAAAACAAAAACATTTACAATTCTCACGTGTAATGAAACTGTTATCATTTCAAAAATAGTTATTTTGAAACCTCGTATGTACTCTATGACCTCCATTGCCAGCCTAGTAAAATCAGAAACTTATAAAAGAAACAGTTGTTTTGGTTTCCGATGGATTCGATACATAACAAACTGAAGGGAATTTGATACAATACCGGCAGTCTGAATTTCCACATTTAGAATTGCCAAGCAACATTAATGTTTTTGTTTTGTACTGGACAATTTACTCCACCGTGAGGCTCATCTGACTTCCTTTCAAATTGGGCTTAATGTTTCAGAAAAGAAGGTCAGCATATTTAGCTAGCGGAAAAAGTTCCGAGACCTCCTTTTTGGTTCCATTTTATTTCTTTTGTGATGTACATTTCTGGTGCCAAGTTTGAAGAACACTGCTCCAATATTTCTAGAGATATTCTTTATTTAAATATTTTACTGTTTTAGCTGCACAACTGATGACATCATCACTTTGATTCCTAATTTGCATAATACAAAAACGTCAATATCTCTAAAATGAAAACAGATATTCCAAAAAGGAAAATGCTATTCCTCTGTATTTTTCAGTTCATGGGTACTTTATTGTCACTTAGCTCTTGTAAGTGACAACTCAGAAAATCTTGTGATGTAGATCAACTCATTATTGCACTTTGTCTAGTATTTAGATTTGGGGTTATTTTGGTCTAAGAAGTTGAATGTTTAATTTAGCCATGTCTATATCAGACAAAGACACTCATTAAACATTAAACATTTCTTTATGAATTATTAATAAGTTTCTGAAGCTCTCATAAGCAACCACTCACTATTGTTTTACCATGCTGTCACTTATGAGAGCTCATTCTTGTAAGCGACCAGCTCTACTTACAACCACTTTTTCGAATTTCCAAGGTTGGATGATTATGCATGTGTGATGAGATTGTGTGATTGTACTAGAAAGTTGGTAAATAGTTAATAGAGGTGATTGGTTATGAAACCCGACAAAGTTGTTGTATGTTTTTGTGTGCTTTTTTGGCCTTGACCATGCACAAAACAAAATAGTTGTTTAACTACTCCATACTGAGGAACTAACCAATAGAAACATGTTGGTTACGTAATCCATGCATAGTGTATGAACGCAAAACAAAAGATTGTGTACGGTCATGGACCTTCCAACATAAATCTTGGCATCTTTGTTTGCTACTTTGATGTTTGCTGGGCTTCATAACCAGTGCCCTCTATTAACTATGGTTGGTAGAAATTAAAGATCTGATTTCTTTCTGCTTTAAGTTGGATTACTTCAAACCATTAACCTGAGCGCTATTTAGGCTAACCATAGTGCCATTTCATCATTTCGCCATTTTGTGATTTAAACACACCCCAGTAATAGTATTTCCCCAGGATTAGATGCTACTGCTGTCATCCATTGAGCATATGTGCCGGCACCTTTCCCCATCAATTGATTTTTTCGGCTTTACTAATCATTGTTTTGGGTTTATCTTTATTAGTGGTGTAGTTGGTTTGCCTTTGCCCTGCTGTTTATTTTGTGCATGACCCATGCTACACGATTATTCTTTGGATTACAAGGAAGCTCATCTTCATGACAACATGCCTTACACATGTAGGAAAACTGTTTAGAACATAAAACATAATTGTTTGTGAAGTACAAGGCAAGTCAAGGTTATTTTTGATTATAAATCATTAATCTTGGGCACATTGGCATGCGGTGAAAAAAGTTCTATGGCTGGTACCTTAAGGTACCCAGTAAGAGGACACTGAATGATGTTGGTGATGCTGATGATGTAGAGGACAATAAAGATGATGATGATGAATAAATGTTACACTGCTAAGAAGTTCTCATTATTTTGCATTAGGTATAATGTTAAGTAAACATATGACTGTCAAGAACGTTGATCAAATGTAAGTGCCATTGGCATTTAATCAAAAATAACTGTAGATAATAGGATAATTGTCCAAAAAGCATTATGTAATCGTTGCCTAATGATGTACGTTTTATTATTTAACAAGAGAATCACATTTACGTGATCTACAGACTTAACGTGTATAACAAGACTATGATGTACATGTAGTTTTAAGAAGGTTTTTCATAGCACTTGTCATTGATTTTTGTCTTCCTTTGATTCTGATCGCGAAAACATCAGACAGGGAAAAAAGCCAGTCAAAATCTTTCATTCAAAGCTAAAACCAAATTTTGACCTCAACATGATTAGATGCAAAATTATTGTCAAGGTAATAGTATTTATCTCTTTTAAAAGTTATAAAATTTCTGTTTTAAATGCATCATGGTAACCAGGAGTTTCAGTAAGGGCCAGGCACCATGCAAATTGACCTGCTGTAAGCACGATCTTGTCAGTCTGGTTTGACAATCTGTGGAAAGTTGTTCTTATAAAGAAGTTCAGTTCAAAATCTTTACTTGCCTGTGAAAACTAGCTGCTTTCCTGCTGAAATTGATGAACCCCCTGATGGTAACAGCCAAAAGTCAAACCTGTATTAGCAAGCACTTTGGGAGGGTTTGAATATAGTTTGAAATATTATACGGGGCCAATTGCATGGGGTGTTTGCTTGAGATAAGATTATTTTATTAAATTTAATAAATAAAATATAATATTTAATGGAAAGTAGTATTATGATAATATATCAACAATATTTTCTTGCTGATGTAATTTTGTGTGGTTATTTTTTTGTACTTTATACATGTAGTTAACACAAATACAAAATTAATACAACAATAACTATTAAATAGCATTAATACTGAACTTTGTTCAAAATGGTAATATTATTCGCCACTTTAGAAACAAGAAGAAATCTGGGGCAAGTCCCAGCTTGCAGTCTCTTGTGAGATCATTACTGAGGACAATAAAGCTTCTTGCCACTTGTGCCAGCTTTCTTCACCTTGCTGATAATAGTGTTATTATCAATATAGTAAATGGTTTGAACCGAGGAGTATCAGTAGTTCGTATAGTGTGATTGTCCAGGTGAGGGTAGTTCTGAAAGGAACTGTTGTTGGTAAATGACATTTTGACAACCTGAGCAGAAGTCATCTTCAGAGTCAAGTGAATAGTGTTTGTCAGTCGATGATGTTATGAAACTGGTCCGTTGAATGTGATTGGTCAGTTTGGCCATGATGGTATTGGCTGAAAGACTCGTGTAAAGTTTGTCATCAGTCATTGGTCAGTTTCGATCCGTCTATTGTTAGTCAATTTGACTAACAATAGACGGATATCAATAACTTACAATAGACGGACCAAAATTCGGACCAATTTGACTAACAATAGATGGATCGAAACCGACCAACAACTCGTGACAAACTTTACACGAGTCTTTCAGCCAATGCCATCATGGCTAAACTGACCAATCACGTTCAATGGACCAGTTTTATAACATCGACTGACAAACACTATTCACTTGACTCTGAAGATGGCTTCTGTTCAGGTTGTCGAAACATCAGTCGCCAACAACAGGTCTTGTCAGAACTACGCTCACCCAGACAATCACACTATATAGTAATAATAATAATAATAATAATAATAATAATAATAATAATAATAATAATAATAATAATAATAATAATAAAGA
>Ga0126338_10002424_pt1 | contig 12822 bp, 7 predicted proteins | sample OrbCmetagenome_2_FD_92529 | JGI IMG/M metagenome (GOLD analysis project Ga0126338, IMG submission 92529) | Coral microbial communities from Petempiche,Puerto Morelos, Mexico - Orbicella C C metagenome | ecosystem: Host-associated > Invertebrates > Cnidaria > Coral | place: Petempiche,Puerto... | reverse complement strand
TGGTACAGACTCCTCCGGGAATCTAATGACCGGTCTGGCATGTGAGATGGTGTCATCATCTGGTAAAGCAGTTATTAGTGGCCCACTCGTAGCTGAAAACAACGAAAATGCACATTGTCAAGGAAATTTAATACTGGAATTGGTTCATTTCCTTACTGAGCTAAACTTTGCTAGTCTGAACTCTATTGTGTACATTGTGTTGTGATTTAAAAGGAAACTGATCCTTTGCTTTGCCATTTTTATCAACATAATAATGTTTATTTAAGTTCATTGAAACTTCGCCAAAGCTCACAAGGAGCAGTTAAAATCTTATGGGAAAAAGTTCTGTGGTACATGTATCTAGTGACAAAACTAAATGTATACATATATGTTATATACAAGAAAAGAACAATATTAAAAATGTTTCCTGCCTGAGAAGTGTTTGCATTTAGTTTTTGTGAATCTTTGACAACTCATGAAATGAAACAAAATAAACCCTTCAAAATTTACTAAAGTAAAATAGTTGATTTTAAATCAATATTTTGTTATAAGTTGGATAAATATACAGGAATTAACAACAAGGCCTCCACAGGTCTTACAGCATTCATCATTAAAAGGTTTAACTTACAAGGTCCAAGACTTGATGAAGGAGCATTTGATATATCAGAGATTGTGAGAGTCTGAGTGCTTGGCTACAAAGAACAAAATTAAACCATCAGTATACAGTATATGTAAGCAAAGAAATTTCTTCTTGGTATTGGCATCGTTTATCTTGAACCATTCCAGAATCTGTTCATCAAACAGGAAAATACAAAGGTGCACTACGCTTGTTTTATTTATACAGATAGACCTGGCTAATTCAAACTTGGCTATATTGAATTTCCCTTGGTTTGCCCTTCAGTCATTTACTACCAGCTATTAATGAACCCCTGCTATTTTGGACTATTTTTCATTTCCCTTGAGAGTTTGAAAAAGTGGGGCTCAACAGCGTATAATTATACAAAACAAGTGACTATGCAATTATCAGGTATTTCTGATAGGAAGGAAGTAACAACGATAACCATTGAGAAACTGAACAATAACAGTCTGATCAATGAACCATGACTGAGAAAAGATTTAACAAAATAACAATCAAAGGTCAAACAGAAATTTGATTAAACATGCTATACCCTCAACATCTTCATGCAAGGCTCCACTTATGTACAGCATAATGAGGAAACTCACTCTCTGTGCAGTGTAGCTTGGTGGAGGCTGCCCACTGCTGGGTCCAGACCCATCTCTGTATTCATATCGTCCTCTCTTGGAAGAAGAGGAAGAAGAAGATTGCTCCTCCGTACTGTCCTGGAGCATCAACCTAAAAAACAAGTAAAGAGTTTTAATAAAATCCCATCACTCTTAGTTCAAGGAAAATAAAAACATAAATTATACAGTTAAATTCTCCTATCTGATACTTCATGAAATAATGGAGACTACAGTAAGGAGAATTTTCATTTTGACACCAGGGTTTACATGTACACTCACCTTTTCCTATTCATGAGCTTATCATTTTGATAAATCAGGCGCATCAGGTACTGGAACAGCTGCAATATAAAATGTAACATTAAATGCTAGGTTGCATCATAGAGTTAAGAAAAACCTATAACTACTGACAGTCGTATTGTTACTAAAATTGAGTTTAAGAAAACTCGGGTCCTACATGACAACGTGCTCTGTCAAATTCAGAGCAAATACTTCTTGTCCCGAGATTATGTCAAGAAATCCAAGTGCCTTACATCCAGTCAAGGCAGATTTCTCTCAGGTTTGGTCCAAACTATTCTTGACTTATTCCTCCAGATAATAATATTCACCTTGTTGACAATCTGCTGTTGCCTTTGATGTTTTTGTCTCAACTCTACCAGCTCATTCCACAGGGTCACATTTTCCCTGAAAAAGATCAAACAACACTGTGAGACCTTCACTGAGGCTGATACTTTTAATGCAACAACTAAAAAATGGAGAACTAAACAGTTTTGGGATTATTTATAATATATCATTATGAATGGCTTCATTTGGGTACAGTATAACGCTTGGAGGCTGCCCTGCATCCAGTGAATGGGACAACAGCTGGCAAGCATGTCTTCAGGTTAACTGCACTTTGTACCTCAATAAGACTTCCTTGCAGCTGTTTATCATTCCTGGGGGGATGGGTTTTTCTGTAAATTTAAAATAGGTGTGTGCTAGCAGGGTCGTAAACCCTGACCCTATTTAAGGATGAAGGACATGAAAAATGACACTGTATTCAAGGCCCAAACCTGAAAAATGAGAGCCTATTGAAGGCCCAAACCTGAAAAATGAGAGCCTATTGAAGGGAAACTCGAAAACTACGAACAGCATGAACGGGCTAGCTTTATTTCAATTAAGTAACATGGGAAGTTAACTGAAGGTTCAGTTCTAACAGATCATTTGTTTTTCATTTAGCTGGACATTTAAGCACGGCAATTTTAGTTGATACAATTTAGGTACCCTCTCTATGGATCACACCAGGAACACAATGCCAACAGGGGCAAAAATGATACCCTATTTAAGCATCGAGAACCTAAAAAACCCTACCCTATCCTGCAGCACACATCTATATAGCCCATATATGGAAGAATGCCCCCTCCCCCCCACCCTGAGGTTATCATCCCAAATGTCTAAGAAAAATTAGATAGTCAGTGAAGAGTTGGGGAGTCTCCCACCTCTTAATTTGGTCAAGCTTCATGGTCATTTCATCCTGTCTTCCTTTCATGTCTTGCACATCATTCAACACTTTAGACACATCCTCATTTTTCATTTTCTTTTCTTCTGGTGTAGCCTACCAAAAAAAAACAACAAAAAACAAATAAAAACTATAACCATTGTTAGTAAATAAATACATTATGACAATATAAATGCATGTTGTTTCTAAGGTGCGAAGTCCCAGAATGAGGGGTATAGAGTGATTTACAAAAGCCAACTTGAGGATAAAAGCCCTACATTTTCAAGTTGTTCCCTTCCCAAATTGTCTTCTCTCCTTGTCACTGCTACAAATCCTCTCTTTCTACTAGGTTCCTATCATTTGCAGACTTTTTTTTTACAAATGAAACCACTGCTACTGAGTTTTCTATGATTTGAGGAAAAGGTATGTTTAAGTTTGTCAAAATGAACTTGCTGTCACCAGAAAAAAATCACAGCATTTGCTGACTTTGAACAATGCACAAACCTTTCTCTTGACATTCTCCAACAATTCAGGATGATACTTGTTGAAATTTCCATTAAAAAATTCCCACTCATCCTTCTCTGATCGCAGACCTCCTTGCTCAGCACCAATGACTTTTCGAAACCCATCTGCAAATGTAAAATTTACAAGTCAGAATAACAAAGCCATTAGTCGCAGCCTAGAGTGATCTTTATACTAGCACAGAACTTGCAGGTATAATTAACCTTTGTATAGGGGGCATCTTGTGTGCAAATCATAATGCACTGAAAAAACATTGTTACTGACAAACTTTTTGCAGCAATTGATTCAATTCAGATATTAATATTATTATTACTTGGGTGATCGGGATAAAAAATACTGGCCAACATCGTCATTACAATTTCAACTTTTGTCTAAAACAAAACTAAGGTACCCATGCAGAGTATTGCATGTCTTCTTGTTACACTTGACCTATCAATAGTCTTGATGGACCCCCTAGTGAGTTTAATTGATTGAGCAAAAAATGGAAATTAACACTTGCGTCAGTTAAGCTTATTTACTTGTTGGGAAAATGCATGTAACATTGCTTTAGCTAACGTCTTATGCAGCAGTGGAAATTATAAGGATTTGTATGGGGAAAACGGTTATATTCTTAAGCCTAAAAAATACAAAGGAATGTGAATAAAAAATACACGTACCTCGCTTCAAGTGTGTATTTCCATGTTTCTCGTGAGGTTTCTAGGCGGCTTTGTCCTCTATATAAAAGATATATACATGTAGAGGACAAAGCAGTGAAGCTAAAAACCACCTAAATGACCGTAAATCGCTCTAGAAACCTCACAGGAAACAAGGAGACACACAGCTGAAGCGAGGTAGGTTTATTTTTATTCATACTCCTTCGTATTTTTCAGTCTTAAGAATATCACTGTTTTCCCGATACAAATCTTTATAATTTCCACTGTTACGTAACCTGAGAACTACTGTATGTACAAGGCACACTCATTTGCAAGCTTAGGCAAGCAGTGGTTGGATGCTTGAAAAATAATCTCAAGATCTGCTTTACAAAGGAAAGAGGAACAAATGTTGAAAGTTTCAGCTGTGGATTTATTGCACATGAATTTATTTCATTTATTTATTTTCTTTTATCATCATCATAAGTATTAACATACGTTTGCATCCACCATACCTAGAAACATTTTGACAAAATAACGGCTCCCCTCCCCCACCCACTAAATCACAGGCAGCATTGCTCTTATTGCATTGCACACGACAAATTTCAACTGAGAACGGATGGTAGATTTGATACGTGTTACACAACTATTTCAAAATACACATTAACCTGTTGCGGCTGGCATTTGCACACTCCATGGTGAAATTCTCTTCAAAAGTACCGAACAAGCAAGTCCACAAAGCAATTCATCGAAGTCTATCAGAGGACATCTAAATCGGCCGGAAAACATACACTTTACCCGCCCACACGTCATTCCCGGAGAAAAACACGCATTGCAAACATTCTTTGACAAAGAAGTAATAGCTCAAATTTTTTACCACAAAATCAAATACTTATTTGATGTGCCCTTCGAAATATTGATGAAATTGATATGAAATCGATTAATGCTGCTGTGCTTATCACGAGCGGACGCCAAACGAGAAAGCTTATATCCGTGTACTACAACACAGGAAGATATCGTAAACCCACAATACCGGCGGGTTACATTCAACAATATACTTACACATATTCAGCTGGCGAACGAAGCTTGCAAAGTTATTGTGCTTGAAATACTTGGGAAGGATTTCGCGTGCAAACGTAGCCTGATCGTGGACCAGGAATCCGGTTCCATTCTACGGGAATAATCAAAATCGCAAGCTCGTAATCATCCCTTTTTAAGGTGTAGATCAAACGGAAGAGCAATAAAATTCTACTCGTAATAAAGAAAAAAGGTAGAGCTATGTAGTTCATAAGTATAAAATCTCTTCCGGAGACCATAAAAATGAAAACAGAATAGTTTTGACACCTTGTTCCATGAAATGTGCTCTTCGTATTGTGGATCTTCAACCAGCTTCCACAATTTCACTAAAAACGCAGGGACGTTGGATGGAATACCGCTCGAATCTCCGTCTCCCGTCTTCATCGGCATTCTTTTCATAGACCCCCAAAGAAAATAGCTTTCTCGCTGGTGTGTGCGCGTGTAGACGAAAGAAGCATAAGTTACCCAAGCGGTTCACAGATCGGCCATATTTTTTCATCCCCCGCGCGCAGGTTTTATATCCCTTGAGACGCAAAGCGCGTCAGAGGTCTGGGCTTGAATCTCAGAGGGCGTCGCTGACCTTCGAAATGGTAAACAAATTTCACTCGACACTGCGGTAGACGTGAATTGTTTATTGATTTTCTAAATTTAGCATATCGGCATTTTTGCGGCTGCAAGTGTTTTTAGATCAAGGCTCTTCGGTCGTCAGGTGGTGACCTAGGCGGGTGCCTCTCTGACGTCATTGGAACAGGTTGCCATGAGGACATAGGGACAAAATAATCAAACGTGCCTATTCGAGAACGTTCTACACGGAGCGAGGCCCACGTCTCACCGCTGACTGTTCTAGAAATCGTATCTGAATCTGCATAAATTTTTAAAGAATTCTAGAGATTTGAGGTAGCACTAATTGCTTTAATTCTTCTATTTCTTCGATAAACAAACAAAAAAATCGTAATTTGACTCAAGGATGTAGGTTTGAAGAAAAATATATTTGTGCAAGAAGGCCCAAACCTTTTTTTTTTTTTCAATTCACATATCTGGTCTCGATCAAAATCATGAGCTGTTTTAACTACTATCGCGAAAAAATTATACCAGACTTTTTGTCCTAGAAAAAAACATTTTCTTATCTCAAGTCGCTGGAAAGTTATTTAAATTAAAGCTTTTTGCTATTCGGGGAATAACGTCATTTGTTTAAGATTTTTTTTAGGAGTTTGATTAAAAAATGAATAAGTTTGAAGGGTCATTATGTTCCACTAAGCTGGCTAAACCGAAGAAGAAAAAGCCTAAGTCGTCATTTTCAAGTAATATCTTCGAAAACGCCTTATTCGATAAAATCAGGCACTTGTACGAAGCTAAGCTCCCATCATGATATTATGCAGATATTCAGAAGGCCTTACCGGAAGTGAAATAAGCACTGCCATATAATTGCTTACTCGGGAAGTCACGCAAACCGTCGATTCTAGAACATATGTCGACAACGTTCTGGCGTGTCGTCGACATCGGAACATTCTAGAACGTTTTAATGACGATCGAACCGTCCCGAATCTACGTCATCCTATAAGGCGGATCAGCATGTAGTATAGTAAGTGTAATTTTGTGTGTTTTGATATCAAAAAGCATTTTTCATAGAAAAACGAAGCAAAGAGAAAAATACGTCGTGAGTCGTTGGGGTACGGTTTTAACCCGGTTTTCATCAAGCAATACTCATTTCATACAAATAAAAAATAGATATTTCCATTGATTGTAAACTAAACAGTCCAATTAAAGATTGTCTCGGGGGAACCAAGGCGGTGACGCGATTCGGTTTTACTACAGAAATCAGATTTCCAGGGCCGTATTTAATAACGAGCAAAGCGAGGTACTTGCCTCAGTAACAATTTTGAATTTATTTATATTATTTATTGCAAGTTCTCGTTATAGGCTGCGCATTACAAAAATAAATCAATGTGAAACAAGAGTTTTTTTTGCTGATATTGCCTTGGAAAAAAAAATTTTACTCTGGCTAAGGTCGTCAGTTTTGACACAGACTAACGCATGGAAAACGAGCATGAAACGCTTGTAATTCACTTTCTCGCAAACTAACCAAAAATTACTTTTGATCAGTAAACTTATATCGACTCTATGTTCCAAAATTTAAATTTTACACAAAGGTAAATTAGACAGAGGATTTCTATGCAAATACTACTTCGCTCCAAGTTTTCAAAATGGCGGACAATATGCGATGCGCACTGGACTAGCAAACGTTAACCGCATTTTACACGGTAAAATTCGAGAAATGCTATGGAAATTTTATTAGATTAGCCATACTCTTTTCCGTAGCTCTTGGAAAATAAATCAATGACGATAAGGTTCAGAAACGCCTCAGGTTCATTGAACCTGCTGCCAGAAGCTTCTGTGTTGTCCCGTCTCCATAACAGGGCACGTCTTCCCACCTGAACTAAAAGCGTCATAACAAGCCGGGCCACCGCCTAGCAATCCAAACTAAGGAACACTTTTGAAAATCTCTAAGTTTTCAGTCAGCCTTTGCCACTTCTGTGCTCGTCAGTGTCGCAAAACATACGATGATAATTGCGTTCGCAGAAGAAGAATTTACTGAGGTTGTAAAATCGCCCCAAAGGGCCACAAAGATTGAACTGAGAGGGATGCGGACTCTTGCACTCTTTGAAATCGGAGATAAGTGGAATGTTTAAATCGCGTGTTTATTTGTGTTTGTGCTCCGTTGATTTGCCATCAGCTGGCGATGTACACGCAATAGATGCTATTTTGAGGGTAAGGCACGCAACATTGATTATTTTTGTATTTGGAACAAGAGGAATCGTATTGTTTTTCTTTTTTCTTGTCAGAGGGATTAGACCGGCCGATTATGTACCTTGGCAGATCTACTCGAAACCGAAGCCAAACGGCCAATTTTAGTTATTAGATTAGTTATAACTAGGAAACATATACACCAGTCCAAGAACTCGGTTAGAAATTCGTTGCATAGCTCAATTCTTTATTTCTTGGTTGTTTTGCCTTTCTTTATTGCAAGCACTGCTAATTTGTATACACTTCAAAATCACCCCGATACAAATATGCTGCAAGAAATTTCACTTAAAATATATTATATTTTTATCCTGTCCGAATAGAACTTTGACATTTCAACGTTTTTATATCTAGGCCACTACCATTTAGTCTCTACTAATGTGTTTATTTTGCTTTTACTCAGCTTTTGATTTTGATCTAAGGCCGAAGAGGGCACTCTGGTACCACGATGGCAGCTCATGGAAACTGAAGGTTAGCCCCTGTACTTGGTTTACTTACTGATATTTCTTGTAATTCAATAAACGTTCATAGCAATATACTGAACATCGAAAGAGTTGACGTATTTTGCTTTTACTGACTTTTTGATTGTGATCTAAGGCAAGAAGGCTCTCAACGATATAGTAGCTCATGGAAAGTGAAGGTTAGCCCCTGCACTTTATTCGATATTTCTTGTAATTCAATAAACGTTCATGGCTTGCATTGCGATTTATACTGAACATCGAAAGAATTCACAACGTTAAAACTAACTTTGTTTCCTTTATTAGCCTACTCACAGGTGATGTTATAGCCATACTCTCACACTTGTCTAAACGTGCGAGCTACCTGAACTTTGAAGAGTGATCCATGGAAAATTTTAGGATTATCAACTTGCCATTTAGCTATAGGAACACAGCCGGATTTCACCTGTTGTCTTCTTTAGTACCCATTAGAGGCAATCAACTAGCTAACCGTTGAGAATTGAAATAATTCAATATCCTGAATACATAGGAAGTGCCGGCAAAAGTTTGATTTTGTAGAGTAATATCAACACGTATTTTTGACATGTACAACACTGTCCACTACAGTTCTGATGTAAGCCAAGTTATTCTTCCAAAACGCTCTATTTGTTTACTGTTTTCATCCAGATCTGTCTAGTATACCTTCTAACGAATTTCTGATACCATTTTTCTGCATTTTTCGTTCGTCTTGAAGATATTTCTTCAGTTTTCTTTTCTTGATTTCAACTATATTTGAATGCTATTGTCCATGGGATGCATCTTGCTATATTGCAGGATGATATCTTAAATCAATTGTGTTTTTTTTTTCTTTTTAATCGTCTTGTAGAATATATATCTATTCTTTGACTGACTTATCCCAAGAGTCTTCTTTTCCAGTGCTGTTTGGCTGCTTCAGTTAACGTTGGTAACTTATTTAATCAAGATTTTCTGGCTGTCTTCATAAGAAATAATATTCACATCACTACGCCAGGGTTGTCTCAAGTGATAAACTGTATCATTAACCGTCCTCCTTCCGTTAACGGTCTTGGTCTCGGCTATAGTCGCTCAATATTATTGAAGTTTTAGTTATGATGATTTTACCGGTTCAGTGAAGTCTCTGCCTGTTGGACCACACGGTTCAACTTTTCTGCTTTCCAGTGAAATCCCGTTGAAATGCTATTAGTCAGGTGAAGCTTAAGCGAAGCTATTTTAAACTCTTCTGTTCACTGTATGTTCCAGCAGAACTTTTACGGTTGATAGATCTGACATGATGACACGGGTATTGCAACCGCTCTACTACACTACAGGCTGTTTTATTCTCATTCAGATGGCGTTTATCTAAGCGACGCAAAATTGGCACTATATTTGTAAAGCGCAATTCTGCCACACGCCAAGTCTCCCTCCTTATTGACCTTGTTCGCAAAAGGGATTCCCTGCTCGTCCATTCTGTTCTCTAAAGATTGTTGTGTATCTGACACCCATTGCAATGTAAAGTTTATACCACCATGATCTTGTTTTCTCATTTTGTAAGTTCCCGATCAATCTTCATCACCCGAATCATTCAGACCGGCTGACAAAATTTGTCAGTTAAAGTCGCAAACATTACTTATCTTTTCTCCGCTAAGTTCAGTGTCGATTTAGTAAAGGTTTGTTCGTTTATGCGTTCTGCGGCGTTCCGAGAATTTGTCAATCAGTCAAATTCCAGTCAAAACTTGCTAGCACAATTCTGTCACAAAATTGAATCGAAGTGCAATATTGAAAAGAAAGCTGTTCTTGTACTATTGTTAAGTGCTAATGCCACGTGTTGACGTATTTAGAATTGATATCCGTAAAAAAAATTACACTCAAAGACATGCATGAGCTATTTATGAGCATATAAACTGTATTTTAACCGTGATTCGTCTTAAATTTCTTTCTTTTCAGTAGTGCCAAACGTACAGGAACTGTTCCTCTGTTGCTTAGCTGCTAAAGGATATATATCAACCCGATTGCAACTTCCGAATCAACCTGCAAGGGCCGATCCCAAGCAAAGCGAAGTCCGCGCTCAGCGCGACTGAACGACTGAACCACGGTAATTAAAGGTGATCTGATTACCTAGGAAAATGATTCCACGCAAAACGTTATATATAGTTGAGGTTTTTCCGTTTTAGTAAATCGAAAAAGTCTAAAATAACAGAATCCGTTATCAACTCAACTGAACTGAAGATCATCCTCTACGGACAAGCTTACAAAGTTTAGAAGTAAAAACGGTCGAAATGCATTCAACTCTAGGCATAGTAGCTTGTAGTCTCTGTTCTCTGATGCGTAGAAACCGTTACCAGATAAAAGTACTACTCGCTAATAGCCGTCTTGAGTGGCTACCGGCACACTAGGGATTTTTCTACATTCTTTAAACATAGAACCACATTGTACAGCCTAAATAACAGTACCAAATGAAAGTACTGTTCGACAGCTTCCATTTAAGTGGTCACACACTGGGATCGCTCCCGCGCACACCTAAAGTTAATTAGGATGCGTAATAAACAGTGCATTAATTGGTAACACAGAAGTTTTCTTGCACAGATCACTCGGCTTAAAAGGTACACCAAAATATGCATTGCCGCATGAAAGTCCTTCTCAGCTCAATAGCTTTCATTAATATGAACGATCGCGCATACGGGTTTCTTCAACCCACGTTAAGAGTCTGTTAAATTAGACCCACCATAAACGGCTCAACAAACTATGACTAATGGAAAAATTGGTCCAAAGTTCAACATGTTTCTTATTTCTATGTTTACAGAGAATATGACTAGGCTTTGGGGTGTAAAGCATTTCAAGTTACACTGTTGATATTGTACCTGAGACTAAAAAAGATATATGTATGAGTGGATAATATATAGTATTGGATAAAGTTTGAACAGTTCAAGAATTAAACTGCGAATTTTTTTAAACCTTACATGATGATATCTGATTATAAAAATAATTTCCTACGCTAGATAATACTCGATAGGCACGCGAAATTAGTTCATTTTTCATTCCCGTATCAAGCCTTAGCTACCAACAAGTGTTAAGTTAAAATGGGTCATATAGATAACTGGCCTCTCACTGAACCCAGTCAATAACTTTAATCTTCTCTGCTCTCGCGACAAAGTGTGTTATCAGTAGAGAAGAGAGAATAAGAATCCCTGGGCCTTTTCTGCAAAGCAGCTCGACGTTTTGCCCAAAAGCTGTGCTCTTAGAAAAGCTTGCTTTGACTCTGAACAACATAATGGTAGTTAGGCTTTATTATTCGGCTTTGCTTGCAGGGTTCTTCTCCTAGTGCTACATAGTATCACACATTTTAATTTCGGAAACCTGCTCAGAAAACTTCAGTATTGGACGATCACAATAAGGGAAATTTTAAAAGAATTCCAGGTCTTCTTTTGTAAAGCGGCTCAACGGTTTGCTAAAACCGGCTGTACTCTTCAAAAGGGCATTACTTAGGGTCTGAGGTTAGACACTTCCAAAAACAACAAAATCATAGTAGCTTGACTTTCATTTGCCATTATTTATATAGAGCTTCACTCAGTTCTCACTTAAAATTATTAAAAAGAAACTGAACTTTTCCCTAAGAGCTATTCTACCAAAAAGCAGACCTCTTTTAACTTGCTTCTGTCCCGCTTTGTCTCTGCACCTGTCTATAAACCTTCTTCTAGCTGGATTCAGTAAAGACTATGACCTTTTTTCCACTAAAAACACAGTTGTTACCTATTGAGTTGCCCTTTGAGATCTGGAATTTTGATCTGTCCTTGATTTCTATATCCTTTTTTGATGCCATATCATGCGTACGTATGTGGGCATGAGTTTGTGTTGTCTATGTTCTTATTTTTTAAAACTGAGAATTTTGCATGAAGAGATTTTTGTATCTGAGTTTTGTGAGTTATCATTTGCAGATAGCGTGTACGGTAATAAAGCTTTAATGTAATTATTTACTGGTGTACTGTTGAAAAACGGAAGTAACATGACAGCCACGCATTTAGAAACCAATCAGATTCGAGGTCGATTTCAGAAAACTGCCATTGACCTGTCTTTGCTTAGCAACTTTTTACGCGAGTTGTATATAACTTGTTATCAAAACACACAGCACAAAGCAGTGACCGACAGTAATGGATTTTTATAAATTGCTATTGGTCTGCCTGAATTTGTAATGATTATTATGATGCAATTTTCGTGTATTATATATATCGTAAAACGCTCTTTCAAGGGAGCCCAAATAAATGAAATGTACACTGAGTTGGTCTGCTGCTTATTCTGTTAACATGCCGCCTTAACACGTAAAGACGTTTCCAGGCATTGGAAACCAACCCATATACCAACGCGAAAAGAGACCAAGTGAAGAGTACAGAATACAACCTCCAAAGGCCTGATTACTATATTTAAATTCAGCTACATGGCCAAACGTTTCACAGATAGATTAGGGACGGACCATTATTATTTTGACAGAGAGAGTGGAGGCGGGGGGGGAGGGGGTAGGGTGGAAAATTTCCAAACAATAAATACCTGTACAGCAGAAAAAAAAAAAAACAATCGTGCCAGAAGAGCCCAGAGGGGTCGGGGGAGGAGGGGGGGTGGGTAGGACATTGAGTAAGTCCTTCCTCATCTC
>Ga0126338_10002423_pt1 | contig 12825 bp, 5 predicted proteins | sample OrbCmetagenome_2_FD_92529 | JGI IMG/M metagenome (GOLD analysis project Ga0126338, IMG submission 92529) | Coral microbial communities from Petempiche,Puerto Morelos, Mexico - Orbicella C C metagenome | ecosystem: Host-associated > Invertebrates > Cnidaria > Coral | place: Petempiche,Puerto... | reverse complement strand
GTTTTTTTGAAGTTGTATTAGGGGGCAAATAATTACCTAATTTCAAATAACTCTTAAATTTTAAAACAACAAATAATTTTCCCCCCCCCCCCCCCTCTCCCCATCCCCGCGGTTCAAAACTGCGCGTGTTGCGAAATATACTGGAAGTATAATTAACGCAATTGCCTTCATTTGGCGCAAAAAAAAGGTCGAAAATGTTTCCTTGGACATTATCGGTCGGAAGTTTGTTCGCTTCTCGGAACAGATAATGTCCGCGTGGACAAATATACGAGCACATTTTCGCGTAAAACAGAGGCTATTGTCTATGACGGTTATTATGAGTCTGTTTATCTAGACAACGCACTCTTGTTTTGTCCAAGCTTGTTCCCAATATGAACACAAAACTTTACATTATCACTTTGTTTTATCTCTATAGGTTCGCTCAGTCCTCCTCAGTTACTACGCACATGCGCACTCACACTGGTGAGCGGCCTTACCGATGCAAGATGTGCGCCCGTGGATTTGCAGACAGCTCCACGCTGACCAAACACTTGCGGACTCACACTGGCGAGAAGCCATACAAGTGCAAGATATGTCAGCTGAAGTTCTCACAGTCGGGGAATTTGAATCGACACATGCGCGTGCACGAACACGGCAGCGCGTGAGAAACTGCGCTACTAAATTAAGAGTAGAGCCTGGTAACAGACTGTTCAGCTCTTTTAAAATGATTCTAAAATTGCAATATTTGTCATTATGACATAAATTTTGAAGGAAATATATTATTATCATTCATAATCATCAGTGTACGAAATGCTTGAGAAATTTTACTTATTGATCATGCAGGATAACTGAATCAGCTTCTAATAAAGATTTTTTAATTGTCACTGTTTTGATTATATTAGTTCTTTTGTTAATTGTTTTGCTGAATTCACGTTGCTGGATTGCAGAGGACGGCTACGAAACATACAAAGATCTACAATGCACGTTCATAGCCATTCTCCTGCTCATTAAATAAACCGTTAGTTTGGTCACGTTCTTGTTGCCGCAGTCGTCGTGGTTTTCGTTAAGTACTCTCTGTTTCAATCGTTGTATGACCAGTCGTTTATTACCTAAGATTGCATGACTCTGCAACAGCTTTTTTAAATAGTTTGTGGTAGAGTTGACTTTTTAGTTCCCTCATTTGACACGTTTGTTTCTGCGCCTTTAGCAGTGTTAAAGATCATTGCTTTTGTATGGTTATCGCAAGTTACTAATAAGAAATATTATCCGTTTCAGGATCCCTTTCATTTTCTTTTTGTGGTTTTCTCTCAGGTAATTAACTTTTCCTTATTCTATATAAGAAGGAAACGTAAAACTAAGTATGGCAATATTATATGTAACTATTAATCTTGTCACTAGTTTTCTGATGACTTTTGCCAAACCAAAAAGTAAAAATAAAGTCACTTAATTTCTGAGGGAACTATTCTTCTCCGTCGACGGTGAGTGACGGAAACATCAAAATAATGACTTATTTACTTACCACTGGCAAGGCAGGTTAAAACCATCACCTAGAGAATTTGGACCAATGACGTAAAACCACTGAACCGTTCTGGGAGACCCCCTTTAAGCCGGGGAGCTTTTTAGTTTGAATTTCGTACCTTAATCCGCCGACCTAACATCTGCAAGATTTTGAGTTGGTTAAAACAAACTGTAAGTTTTCCAAAAAAAAAAAAAAAAAAATTACAGGGTTCAATATGGAAATACAGAGGGATCGATACGAAGGCTCAAATTCTCCGATTGGGACTCACTACGAATTATAAAACTCAGCAAGTAGCAGTATAGATTGGTTTCTACTTAGAGATGAAAGCTATCTTGATGTTACTCCATCAGCGTCCCCTCTTCCCAGTTGTTCACAGTCACTTGTTTGCTCATCCTCTCATAGGGTCGATTACCAGTCGCTGCTCGGGAAAGGAGTCCACACTGCTTCTTCTTCCTTTTCGGGGAGGGAGGTGGATCGGACTCGAGAGAGCGGCGGAAATGGAGCCTAATGCTCTGACGGATCCTACAATAAGAGGAGATAATCTGTGGAAAAACTACCCCTTTCCTGTTTTTGATTTTCTCTTACCTTTGTTTAATTTGTACATATGCCAAGCAGGGAGAAATTAAAAGATGAACAGCTATGTTACTTACATTATAAAATGTACCCAGGGTTTGAGTCTTAAGACTGAATGAAGTCTCTTGGAGACCATATTCTACTGCAACGCTCAGACTGGCCCAGAGCCGTCTCTCTTGCGTCAATATCTTAAATCTATCTTACAATTTCTGCTTGTTGTCGGACAAAAGACCTGAATACTCGAACGTTTCCCAAAGGTTGCGAATTCTTTTCGCTCATCAGAAAACAGAGACAACATCAAAACGTCGCTATTTCGATCGAAGGAATAGATGCTGTTCCCGGCAAATCTTCGTCAAAGCCTCCGATCGAAGATTGTCTGATTCTTTCCATCCACTGAATCAAAACCAAAGTCCAAGTACTATATGCAGAAAACAGTCACGCCAACATGACGAAGTGATGTTGCTTAGCAACTTCGAGGATAAAGATAAGGAGCTTCAGGGATGTCGCAATCAATTGTAATCACAGTTCTCTTAAATTTACTCAGGCCCCATCCACACTACGCATGAGTAATTTGAGCTTTCACCCTGAAAATGCATCAAACGTTTTGCGTCCGCACTACGGGAATTTAAAAACGCAACAATCACCGGTTATTTTGGATTGTGTTCCAGGAAAACTCGGGCTGGGAAATCAAATTATTATCGTGACTGCGTCGTTTTGGAAAAGTTATTTTTTCAAAATGTTTTTCGTCCATACGAAAACGAAAAGCCGGCGTTTTCAAATTCTTCCGGTTTGAACAGCGTTTTCGAAAGCTCCGTTTTCGTGATGGATTAGTGTGGGCGGTACGCCAAACCGAAGTAATAAAACGGCGTTTTCAAATTTCTCCGGGGTAGTGTGGACGCTGCCTTAGTATACGTGACCTGGAAACGACAAACCCGAGCGAAATGAAATGGTTTTGTTACTTGTGCGCTAAACGCGAATGCGTGTTATGAAAGTGGGCTTTCCAGAGTTATTAACTATAGTGAAACTAGTCTTTGAACGAGACTACAAAATCTTGTAAAGAATTACAAACTTTCCGCAGGTTTTTTACCTTATCCTGTCCATGCAAATCTAGCTTTGAAACTAACAGTAAAACAAAAATACTTTACTCGTTGAATCAAAAGGCATCTAAGGTCTTCACTGTTTTGTCTTAAGGAGGCTTACTGCAGTGCAGCGAGCAAGCATCACGTAAGTAGAACTCCAATCAGACTGTGCATTTTCATGTCATTGGATTGGAAGGTCATATTCTTTATGTCGTCTGGTTTTTCTTTTTCTTTTCTTGAGTATAATATATGAGTCTACTTCTTGAAGGACGGAGACACGGAAGGACAAAGCAAGGGATTTTTGTCGGGTATTTGCCACTACTTTCTTACTGTTTTGACGCAGACAAATTGTCAAAGCCCAGTGGTATCGTTTGAACTTTGGAAGGCGCCGATGGAGGTCGACGGTTCGAATTGTAAATCGAAACGTCTTCGGTATATGTCGGATACCGCGATCGAGTCTCGCCAAAATCCGCATCTAACGGACCTCCGAGCTGACAGCAACCACATTGCGTTGAACGCTTCACTTGGGGATTAAACACATACTTGCCATTTCTGTATTTACAGCGGAAGACCAACCGGTGAAACGTGAAACGAAACTCACGATTCCGTATGGTGTATATGACTGGGTTAATGCAGGCGCTTGCGTATTGGAGCCACTTAATCACCCTCACGGCTACTTCAAAGTTGCAGCTTGTCCTGCAGTAATACGTCACGATGTTAAGGATGAAAAACGGCCCCCAGCAGAGAATGAACGCACCAATCACGATCGAGAGAGTTCGCGCCAGTTTGATCTCCATCAATACTGACCCAGTCCATTTTGCGCGGTAGCTGACCACGCGGTAAATGCTCCCATAAGATACAAGAATTATCAACAGGGGTATAAAGAAACTGAGAGTTACAACAAACATGGCATAGTTGAAGTTTTGAACTTCAAGTCGGAGCACGGCCACGAACGTTGCGAAAACCCACACACACAAGATTGTCCATCCAGCGACCTGTGTGCTCTTCATGCGATGTTTATAAACTGTAGGGTAAACCACTGCTGCAAACCTGCAGATAAACACAGGAATAGAACTTTAAGAAAATTCACGCTTTATTATATGCTTGAGAACATAGATCGTTCTCACGTGACGTGATCGCGTTCTAAAATCCAAAACTTTTCAGCTCAACAGCGTCCTTTGTGTGGAAACCAGCGTATTTTGCGGTACCTGGCAGAAAGTTACGATCGCGTTTGTCATAAAAATAGATATTTATCAGGTGATTTTTAGCCATTTGGGAAGTTTAAGTAGTGGGTAAAGCGGTTACGTAAATGTTTGTTTGTCCAGTAGAGATGATTAGTTGGTTAGAAAACCAAAGTTGGTTACACTGTTTACTGGTCGCCATATTGGTTTTCCAGAAAGGCACACGAACATCGCGGCTCCATACTGGACTCTGTAAATTTGTGAAAACATTTTGAAAAATATCTGATGTTTTGGAAAACGCACAGAACTAAAACTTAGAGAAGTGATTTCTTTTTTTATCACCTATAACGTCAAATTTTCCTGTCTTCCTCCACTGAATGGTTTTCGATTTATTTTTTTTGCGTGCAGAGGAAACGAAATATTGCTTGGTAAAAACTTAAAACGAACTCTGGCTGAAACGATTAAAAAACTACAAGCTTTGGAGTGGCTGAACTACAGTCTTCCACGGGTAAAATGTGAATGACATTTTACCAGTCGAAGACTGTAGTTCAGGCAGTCGAAAACTTGTAATTTTGTAATCGTTCAGCCAGAGATCGTTTTAAATTTTTAACATGCTTTATTCTGGCTGTGGCCCTTCAATATTTTTAAGAAATATTACTTCATTGTGACTGGTTTAGAACAGGCCAATTTATCGTTAAAATTTGCACTGAAGTCCAAATTAATGCCGGCATGCTCGTCATTTGCTACGTCATGTAATAAATGAGCAATCATATGAAAGCTAGAGCACATAAGGATTTACACTTCTTGTGATATTTAAAAATTCTTTCGCCTAATTCGCCTAAGGGCACGTGCAATTTGAAGTCATTTTCAAATATGACTCGCAATATAAATCCTTAGTCGCACTAACATGAGGAATTACCTACACAAATCAAGAACACGCACTGCACAGCTAGTATCTAATAAGTAACAAATAGATTATGAGCTCGAGATTTCTATGAGGTGATATAGTTGATGAAACCGAAGGCAGAATCAACTATCACCTCACAGATATCGAGAGCGAATAATCTGATTGTCTTAGTAGACTTCCAATCATTTCTCAACGTAGTAATGATCAGACTTGATGCTTAAGTAAAATAGCGCAGATTGCATTGTTACTTGTGCATTTGAACACGCGCGCTCATCGGTACATTGAAAAAGTTTGAGGTTTTAAGGTCGCATAACAGTCAGTTTCCTGTCTTTACGGTTCGTGAGAATTCATATTTCTAGCAATATTTCTAAATCTTCCTAGAAACACTATATAAGCTAAAAAACGTTGCCATTATATGCACGAGCTCTGGCCACTGCATTTTAATTAACAATTAGATTATGAGCTAGAGATTTCTATCGCGCGGCAGTTGACTCGGGCTGCTATCACACATAGAAATCGAGAGCGAATAATCTAATAGTTTTAGCATAAATCTACTGGTCGTTCAAAACTTTATCTAAATCCTCCTCACAGACACTTCGAAAACGCAAAGAAACGGTAGCCATTTTGTTAACAAGCGCTCACTGCTGCGCTACTCACTATCTACAACAGAGTAGTTAGTGAGTAGCGTAGCCCATCAGAGAACGCCATTCGTGACAGAACGATAGTAGATTTATACTAATGGCTGATAGTTTATGAGTAGCTCAGCCAATCAGATTGCAGCATTTGTATTAGTTTACTAGTAGAATTCCACTAACAACAGGAAGATCCTCAACTACTGCTTGTCTAACCTGTCGATGCTGATGGCAGTCATATTCCAAATGGAAGCTGTACCACACAAGACATCGAAGATAACGTAAGATTCGTACAGATCCGTGGAATAATAACACCAGCTGAAAGACAAAAGACAACAATGGCAATCATTTTGTAGACGATAACCGGCGCTTGTAAGGGTTCGCACCTGCAAAGTTAGCTTAAGTTCCCTGGCTATTTCACCTTGCTCTTGTAGCGAGGAGCCTGAGCGCTACTTTGATCAGTGACGTCAAAGAAAAACTTTCGTCAGCACTCGCCTCAGGCCCCACGCTTTTCCATCTGAGACTGCGGTCGTCTTATGGAGTTGCATTTCAAATATTGTGAAGATTTGTTGCAGAAATCTGCCAAGCTACTAGGTCTCTATATGAGTCCGGTTAGTTCATTGCTTGTTACTATACTTGACACAGGCGAAAAAGCAAAACCTCTTTGACCTTGAAAACGCATTACGTAAGCAGAACGTTTATTTCGAGAAACCGTGTAGGCGGCCACTGTAGGCACTAAAACTGAGAAGATAACGAACAGCTTGAAAATAATCGTTGAGATGTGTGCTCTTTTCACGGTTTTGTAGCCAAAAATGTTAACCGTTTCACGGATTAGTGACAAAGGGGAACGTCAAAGAATGCACCAGAAACTGACTTCTCAACCACAAGTTCACGAAAATCAGTAGACATTTCACCGGCTTCCGGCTCTCTGTTTATGTCAGCTGGGTCCATTCGGAAATCTAAGAGGGTTTATATTGGGTCAGGAGTCCTGTTCTCAAACCTCAGGCAAACGACAAATTCATGACGTAAGAATTGCTTCTCTCCCCGGATCGTGGGATGCTTAGACGTCGCAGGTTATGCGCCTTTCCCAAGCCCCAGCATTGTCATGCTCTAGATAGCAAGAACATTAAAGAGCGACAGCGCTTGAGCAGGGGCTCACCCGATAACAAGCCCAAATCTAATCATTAGGCCCCCTGCGCCTCCCACGCCATTGAAAATATAGTTGTCTCTCTAATTAATCAGAGATAACGTTTTCGCTATCACCTTTTAGGTCACCCTTTCTTTAAATAGCCACCCCCATCCGGCATATGCTTCTTTTTTTCTTTTTTTTTTCGGGAAAACCTGCTGTGAGCTCAAAATAGGTCCCGCTGTCGATGGGGCAAAAACCGCACGTTTTAAGTCGACGATCGTTTCCAAAGTCATGCCCAAAAATATCCCTTTCACAGTTAAACATCAAACAGATTGTTCATACCAGTCGTGGGAGACTGTACAAATTATGTTTACACAGGTCAAAATCAACCGCCATCTCTGCATGTTATAGACACTTTTCGGTAACTCAACGGCTTGGTAACTCAACCTATTTTGATATGACTTATTAATCTCAGCTGTTTCGATCCATTTCTATCTGGACTAAGGTAAATTTAACAGAAGGTGAAAAACGGGCATAAAATGTGCATGGGTCAATTGAACAGAGGGCTTCCTTGGAAATGGAGTCATGTAAACAAATATCACTGTACTCTGCATGCCGCAGATGGCGCTGAAAAGATTGTCTCCAAGTCTTCCGTCTTATGGATTTGTTTAGACGTGGAAATTGCTCTTTTTGGACCACGTGATTTATGCTTCGTCCATATCATGTACTGCTGTTCTAGGATAATAGGCCGATAATTGATTCTCTCTCTCTTTAGCGGGATTTTTTTTATGTACATACGTATAATTTATTCGCGCTCGTTTGAATATAATTAAGTGCTGTAGGTGTGAAATATCTGTCGGTCGCTTTCCTTCAGTTTCCTGCTACAACAACGTATAATATCAGTACCCACGGAAAAGATCCTGTCTGTAAAAACTACGCTGATGTGAAACTTATAGATTAGAACCCTCTTAAATAACGTGACAAGATATTAATACAGTCCCCTATCCAATATTCGGGGGCTCTAATCGTCAGGGTAGTTCCAATTGTCGATCGTGTACACACTCCTCTTTTATTACTTAATTCGCTTGATAGCATTTGCGGCAACGACAAGGAGCTAAATAAAAAATGTCCCTTTTCTAAAAAAAATAAATCCGATAAAAGCAGTCCCCATTTCCGGCGTAAGTCCCTAAAGGACATCAAATCGATCGATGAAGGAAGCAAGGACATACTTAATTTTCACTCAAGATAATTGTCTGTAGCGCTCCGGGCGCTTAGAGATAAACAGTTTTCACTTACTCTTTATTGATGTACATCCAGAGTGGAATATTGATGCTCCCGACCAGAATGTCAGACACTGCCAAAGAGACGACGTAGTAATTGGTCAGAATCCTGAGGCGTTTGTTGGTGGCGAATGCTGCACACACAAGCCCGTTCCCGAAAATGGCGAAGACTGCGATGATAAAATAAAATACCAGCGATGTATAAAGCGAAGCATCTTTTGCTGGATCGACGCAGTTGGTGCTGTTCGTTGAATTCGTCAAATCCATGGACCTCGATTTGAGAATAACAGGAATTATTTCTCCATGCAAAAGCTCTGTGGAGCGTAAATAACAGGCAAAGGTAATGATGCGAAAACCTTAATCCCAGTATAGTATTAACGCTATGAATCCAAACCGGGATCCAACTAAGGTCGAGCGTAATGATCATTTCTCGGAACTCACTTTGGGCGGTCGTGACGAGTCCTAAAGACACTGCCGGAGAACTAAGGTACACGATTCTCTATTGTGAACGCGCGTTAGCGAGGCTAATTGTCTCGCAAGGCAACTTTGACATCGGCTTATCCATATAAAGATCACTCAACGGACTGTCAAGTTTTGATGACTCTAAGATTACGTTCAAGTCACATTTTAGCGAAATTGTTTACCTCTGCAGAACGATCAACAGAATTATAATCAAACGTTTTACGGAGGCGGAGAAGAACAAACCTCGAGAAATTGTCACAAGGAGCTAAAATTGCGACCTCTTCTGATTTCTAATTCAACTGGACCGAAATTATTAAGACCAACTTGGAATGAGTAACAACCTGCTCTAGCAACACCTGTGTTGCGACCATGCATATGAGTTCGCTCGTAAAATATAATGAGTGCTTTTATTAATTTCGGCCCGCGCTCTCTTTGTTTGACTTTTCAAGACTTGTTAATTTTCGAGCAATTCAAACAGGAAGTTGCACGGAGCCGTGGCATGAAATCGCGCTGTCGAAGAGTCAATCAACAGGAGTATGAGGAGGGGTGGATTTGTACCGAAAATTTACTAGCCCAGATCCTAAACCTAAAGTTGATGATACTATAAGCCCCGCGCACCCGGAATCATAAGCGAGATGTCAAATTCAATAGTCCAACTTGGCGGCAATTTAGAAGATTAAAACTGCAAACATAAAATTTTAAATATGAGGTTATTTTAAAATTAAAACAATGAGTCATTTTGACATTGGCCGCGTCGGCCTTGAAAAGTGACGAAATTGAAACCATTTCACTTTCTTCTATCTCCAATGCGAAACTTATGCGAAGTTCCACAGTATTTAGACTACTAAAGAAAATTCTTGACGCGGTTATCCTTTTAAACCTTTGCTAAATTCCTGACGTGTACCACGTCAGGCGAAATCTATAGCGCAAGATTACTTAATTAACTTTGAGCGATACCAACCGAGCGACTTGGGCATTTTCTTAGCAGTTATGACGGCAAAAACGGACAAACTATGATTAATTTTCGTCGTTGTTGTTAGATCAACGTCGCAATCATTACCTTTTTGCCTAACATCCCGACAATTAATTATGCCTCCTTAATATAGATCACCCCCCGTCGATAGGCTAACATCAAAAGCGATGGATTACCGCGAAAGTTAAAACAAGTCTCAAGAGCATAACAAAGAGATTTTAGTCTAAAGTTTTCTTAACAAATCTTTCGTTTGTGTACAAATTATCGTTTCATTAAATTTTGTGTGATTTTGACAGCTGCCCGGATTGATAGGTTTGAATTTTGTACGTGCTCTAAAACAATTGCGGGCTGAAGTTTTGAAGTTTGCCAATTAATATTTATTAAACGCAAACGTTGAATAAAAACAGCCAACACAATGCTGACAGCTAGACGCAATATAAATGGAACGAACAAGGAAAATAGAAAACATTGAATAATATAATCTCACTCCGTTCACGTGTTGGTTGCCAGGCTCCGGGAAAAAAAAATTTTCTTCTTTAACACCCTTCTAGCGAGTAAAGCAAAGTGTAAAACCTTAACTTTTAACACCCTTTTGCACGAAGGCAGGATTTGCTGTCCAGTTTGACTACTTAATAGCTAGGCCGGCACAAAACTGAATACGATGTACTGCTTTCACTCTTCTTCGATAACAGGTCCTTTGAGTTAGAAGTACTAGGTCTATTTAAATTTATATCCATTGAATTGAGACTGATTTCTAGACAAATCGCATCAAAATTGAAGCAAGTTCGGAAAAGAGGAGCCTGCACTTCAATCGCAAGTAGTGAGCGATGGAGTCGCAAGGAATCTGGGGCAAGCGTTTTGACAGTTTCCTGCTTCAACTCTCGTCCCCAGAGCCCTCCTGTCTCTTTTAGCCGAAGGGGCCTTTGCACGAGGAAATGGTGGCTGACGACACAACACTTAATCGGCTAAATTTGAGGACTACATTCTTTACATTTGAAATATTGTTAAATCTAAGATAATCCTCGCTAGTTCGATTCGAAGCTGGTTTTATTCTAAAAAATATCCACTGGTCGATCTCTAAGCTGCATTCTGATATATATGATTCGTTATGTACGACTTGACTGAAAATTCTTCTTGTTTGCCAGTTTTGAATTTCCTGAAGGTCCTTGTTCAACAAGTACTTAATTCTGGGAAGGAAACCTGTATTGGATTAGGAAAATCTTAGCCCAAGAACCTAGCCAACCACCTCAGTTTTTCTTGTACCAAGGCCCCCCCCTGCTAAGAGAGACAGGCGACACTGGGAACGAGAATGTAAAAGTTTCCTTGCTCCCAGTTTCCTAACTCGTTCTAGCGGTCTCGCCGCCCCTGCGTGAGCCCCCAAACTTGGCTTCTTGCAGGTTATTGACGCCTGAACTGCAAACATTAGAAGCAGGTGCCAGCCTCGTCAATATCGAAGAATTGATCGCGAACGTGCTCGGGATAATCATCTGTTTCTGTGTCGATAAATAAGTCAGAAAACGCGCCAGATCTAATGTTCCGTGCATGAATTGCCGCGTCTCATTATTGATTTGTTTTTGCATCACCTAGGCACACAGTGTCCTCAAACCTGAAGTGACTCGTGAACTGGAACTAGGCCAACACATGTATGTAGTAAACATATTCGAGAAAAACAACTTACCGAACAATTAACATGTACGTAAACTGAACGGAAAATTACCTTGTCTTTACAGTTTAGCCGCCTCACGCTACATCTATAGGAAAGACCAAAAGCTGATAAACTTACTACAAATGAAAATCTTCCCGTTTCGACTTCAACAACGTTTTTAAAAGCGCCGGCAATCATTTGCACGATCTAAATGCTGTCCGTGTTTGCGTGCAAATATGTTATTTGATGTCCTTCTGTTCTGTGTTTCCTGATCAGATTAATTGTTTGTCGACATGCCGTAACCGCATAAAATTTGATTGGCTCTTTAACATTTTAAGGAAAGTAAACGAGACATGATTCTAAAAGCATACGACATAGTTGCCGAGAGTACTTAAAGATATGTTTAGGGCTTAATTGCACGCGGGACGGAAAAATTCGACACTAAATTAAAAGTACAAAAGAAAAAAGTCTCGAAAGGAAAGGAAATTTAAATATATTTTTCTTCCTTAGTAATTAAAATGTTCTCCAAACATTTGGCTGCTATTATTGATCTTCATGAAATACTGCCACTTTATTCGGATCAAATGAAGCCGACTTCGAACCTGTTTTGTCTAGTTACTGATTCTGTTTTTAAGCCAGGGATAAGCCGTTCCTGAAAGGGAACAGGGTGAGTAACTAAATAATAACAGATTTACGCTGCGCTGTGGATAACTGTCTTCCCATTCTACCCATGCAAGCTAAACTTGACGTAGTAGGTTAGGTCAGTCGCACTCAGGCCCCGTTTACACTGGTACTACGCCGGAGGAATTCAACGGACACACAAGTAGTCGCAAAAAGGAAAAAAAACATTTCAAGGCTTTCAAGACTGTATTTCATTGGCTTATAGATTGCTATAAAAACGTATGGACGTCACTCAACTTGCGTTGACTTAGGCTGGGTGGCCAGACCGCGAAAAACCTGCGTCGACTTGCTTGCAAATTTGCAAGATCTCGACCAAAGTGAGCCCAAGGCATCGCAAGTCAACGCAAGTGTACGCCAGCCCTGGCCAAACGGAGTCGCAAGCAGACCCAAGTTTTCAACTTGCGTCTACTTGTGAGTCCAATTGGCCAGGGCTTTAAAACGGATCGGCTTCACTCGGAAAATGCATGAAATGTTTTCAGTTCACACTACGCAAAAAACACTGGCCATTTTGGATTTGTGTTTGAAGAAAACTCGAGCTCAGTCACTCAGGGAAGTTACATTTTATCGTGACGCCATTTTCAAAATGTTTTCCGTCCACACGAAAACGAAAAGCCCGGCGGAGTTTTTATATTTCTCCGGTTTGAAGAGCGTTTTTGAAAAGCCTGTTTTCGAGACGAATTAGTGTGGACGGTAGGCCAAGCCGTAGAAATGAAGCTGCATTTTAAAATTAATTTCTCCGATGTAGTTTGGAAGCTGCCTCAGAGAACGTAGTCATTGGTTTAAAC
>Ga0126338_10002422_pt1 | contig 12825 bp, 11 predicted proteins | sample OrbCmetagenome_2_FD_92529 | JGI IMG/M metagenome (GOLD analysis project Ga0126338, IMG submission 92529) | Coral microbial communities from Petempiche,Puerto Morelos, Mexico - Orbicella C C metagenome | ecosystem: Host-associated > Invertebrates > Cnidaria > Coral | place: Petempiche,Puerto... | reverse complement strand
TCATTAATTTCTACGCAGTCATACAAACAAGCTTCGAGCCTTAATTCCTTTGTTGTTGTGGCATTTAAAGATGATTTTTCTGTTTACAGTTTCCAAGATGTAACGCTTATCATGTTGAACGTCCTTTGGACGTAGCCCTTCGCGGCCGTGAAACCACCCACAATCAAATTCGCACTCTTACCAGCCTAGCGAAGGAACAGTCAACAAAGATAGAGAAACTGGAGAAGGAAATGTCCAAGATAAATGAACAACCCCATCAGATAGAAAAGCTTGAGGAAGATGTGTCAAAGGTTAGAGAGCACTCGCACCAGATAAAGACTGGAGAAGGATATCTCCAAGTCAAGGCACAGACACTAAAAGTAGAGAAACTGGAGAAGATTACCGAAAACTATGCTCCGTTTATATGGAAAATTCCTAACTTTGAAACCGTTTATGAGAAAGCAGAGACAGGAGAACAATAGGTTGTGGTGAGCGAGTCGTTTTATTTGTTTAAAAATCAGTGGATACAAGCTGAGAATAAAAATGATGCCTGTGGGGTTAATAAACTCGACCCTGTCACGCATGAAGAATTTAAAGGAAGACTCCTGTCGTTCTATATCAAAGTTCTTCCTGGAGAATATGATTCGATATTATCGTGGCCTTTCACGGAAAAGGTACGAGTTACATTGATCGATCAACGTGTGCGGAAAGACATGAGAGAAAATATATCGCTTGTTATTGACTTTAGTGATCACTCGTATTTTCGTCCTCTTGTTGAAAAAGATGTTGGAAATGGCTTTCCGGATTTCGATGGCCAAGATGTTTTACGATCACGATCGTATATGAAAGCGAATACAATGCTTATGATGGCCAGTAGAGAATACCGCGCATAGAAAGGATAATTTATTTCAACTAAGAGAGATTTCATGGAAGGATCGATGGAATTTCACAGAAGAAATGTGAGTAAAATTTTTGAAATTCAAAGAATGTATGTAATTTCTCCTTACTAATTAAGGTTACTTCAAACCTTCGCCGGGCTATATTGGTCGATTTTTTTTTGGTCAAGAAAATTAATATCCGCGAAGCACAAGTTTGCATACTGTGAACGCTAGGGGTTCTGTTATTTCATTGGCTCGCGGCTTTCAAGTTGACACATTCCTCTGTGAAGGGGTGATATGTTTATAAATCTTTAGAAGGCGAAAACTCGCACTCGTTTTTCCAGAGAATCCCTTCCCTATAAATGAATTAATAGGGTATGCAGATTTGACGGTTTTCCATGAAATTTGGTCAGAACATTCACTGATAGATATGGAACAAAAGCGTGTCGGCGAGTTCCTTTATTTTAAATACTTTCCTCGTGGTGGCCTTGAACGTAACAGGTTACGCGAATTTTTCGATAGTCGAACTTGACAGGTCTATAAAAAGATAACCAATAGAAATAAAAGAAATGCTGACACGTTTTTGGAGATTGAGACTTTGTGATTAACACTGCACAGTTATTTTGCATGAACGATCGCATTTGATACCCAATTAATTCGCTGGAACGTCAGTCGGTCATTTTGGAGTTGACAGCCTCTGCCGCCTTTGGAAAGCAAAATCCAAAACAAAACATAATTTTATCGAATTCTACATTTTGTAACCTTTCTGTTGATATATAGTTTGTGGGGGTTTCCTTGAAAACAGCGCGCGTACGAATTTTTTTCTGGAGGACTCCCGCGAAGGTTTGAAGTAACCTTAACACACGCTCCCAAGGCAAAAGTTTATTAAAATGTAAGTCAAAAAATAGCGAAACCACACGCTGAGCAATTACATGCTCACAATTGATCATTTTTTGAGTTTCTGATGTAAGAAAAGCAAATCCTCCTTTTTTCCATGATGGACAATTATCGCAATCAGGAGCTCTGTCTCTGGGCTTGGCTAAATCTATATATTTACATTTACCTTTGGGCAAGGGATTCTCTTGCCTTAGGAGCGTGTATTACAAATCAAATATATATTGCATCTCTTTTCTAACTTCTTATTTCTAGAAACCCAGTCTTTTCAACTTGCCTTCCCTGAAAAACGCATGGAATCGAGTACAAAGATTCCACGATTCCTTTAGACCAGTCCCTAAACTGCTCCTTGCCCTTGCTATGTGATTACTTAAAACAGAGCGGAGAAGGAAAAATTCAGGAACTGGACTAAAAATAATTCTTTTAAGAATTAATGAATTTTAATGTTTTAATATTTTAATGAATTTTAACATTTTAATGAATTAAAATTCATAAAAAGATGAAATTACATGCCAACAAACAATACTAAACAGCTTATTTGACAGTTTCTACCACTAGTTAACTTACGGTTGCACTTAATTTGACAATTAAATTACAATTTTTTTACCAGTTTACTTTAATATCCATTGAAAGTATAACAAACCGATTACAGTTACCGTAAGGTTAAGCTTTAAAAGGGATCCAATTACAAAAACAAAACGAAAAAATGTGGTCTCACTATGATTGGTCTTCAGCTAAATCAATCGCTTTTCTCATAGTCCTTCCCTAATACCCCACACCACTCCCATGCATGTACTGCCACAAAGTGTGGTTTGCGCGGTCATAGATGGAGACGGCAAGCAATGGCATAAGTAACGACGTCACACGAGGATCCACTCGTGAATATCAGTTCACGTCAAGTGGTACGATTGGATCACGCAAGACCAAACATACTTTCTTGTTTTACCCAGAAATATAATAGCGGCCAGCGGAAAGTTCCATGAGCTGGGCGAGTAAGCAAGTAAAGTTTACAAGGAAAAGACTCGTGGGAATGTATTGTTTGTCAGTAAACGTTTAACATATATAAGGGAGAACTCACAACGCAGGCGACAACATAACCTAGAAGATTGCTGTTAATAACATAAGGGTGAAGAAACTTAAAGGCACAAGAGAAATAAGCCATGAACTCAACCCTCAGACTCTACTTACACTATGCAGATGACCACAAATACTTTCCAGAGCTGATTAAATTACATTGCTCACTAAAAACCCATTTGTATTGCGCGCGATCGCGAGGACTAAAGGGGTCTGCAACGGATGTCAGCGGTCTATGTAGTATTACGAGTCACGTGATGATGAGACTGATTGTTCACGCAAGACCGAACATTAGTTGCCGATTTGTTCAGAAAGCGAAAGTAAGTAAAATGGCGACGGCTGGAAATGTACCCGAGCTAGGCGGGTATGATTACGAGTTTACAAGCAAAGTTCCTGAGTATTGGGAATGCATTATTTGCCATTTAACTCTGAAAGATCCTGTACAGATTGAGGACTGTGAACACAGACTTTGTAACATCTGTATGGAATCCCTTTTCAGGTAATTCGCAGTTTCTTTAATATCCAACTATCATTTTGGAAACACGGCTTTCTCGCACTGTACCTGTTTGAAGCCTTAACAAATTTAACGGTAAAGGTGACAGTTGATTTATCTTGCATTCAGTGTGTTTTCTGTTGGGACCAATGCACAGGGTCGTTCAGGAGTTAGTTTCATCTTCAAATGTTTTATTTAATGTTTGAAACGAATCACCAAACAAACGAATAGGCTGAAAAAACCGGGACGAACAAAACGCAGCGAAACTACCGAAACATGATAAACGAAACCCATTATCATTAAAGAGAGGTAGCGATAACCAGGCTAATCTGTGACTTATTCAAACTATCAACGGTGTGTATTAAAGCATAGTGCAAGCAGACTGCAGACAATGCCGTTCCGCTTGATCAGCGACTTCGAGATCGGTCTCTAAATTGACTAAATCATTCGTGCGTCGAGCGCTCGGCAGACAGAAATTTTACCGATTTTCGACGCAAAGTCGGAAGTTTTGAGAGTATTCTTTGTTTATTTGGGAATATCGTACGATTTCATACCTAATTTTTTGGACGTATCTACTCCACGAATAGGCCTGTCTCGATTGCGCTGAGCACTTTTTCGGCACTTTTTCGAATTTGCATTGGAGCATTATTTTACATTTCCAGCACTCTTGAAAGATATGATTAAAAATATGAACTTTATACAACTACGAATCTCGCGGTACTCTAGTCCGCTTTGCTTTTTTTTTTATCACTGTCAAAACTATCACGCACTGAATCTGGGACACAACGATTAATTTGAAATAACAAGTTATAAGTTTAGCTGTCGTGGTTCATGTTCTCCAGACAACGCAGAATTTGGTCATTTCAAGCTGTTGTTCTGCAGAGGACAGCTAAGAAATGTACCAAGACTTATAAAGCACGCGCACGACCATTGTTCTAGTACACGGTGAGCATTTGGTTTCTCCTACGCCGAACGAGAGAGAAACCACTATAGCTACGAGCAACCGTCTGCTTTTCCATAGAGCATTCGCGAGTTCGTCACCCCTAGCTAGCCTCGCGTGACGCATTTGATGTCAGTTCCATTTGTCAATTTTGCGCTCGGAGTGTTTCTACAAAAGAATCCAAATTTCTCGCCAAAAGCGTTGACAAAAGAACGATCCATACCTTTGTCGAAGTATTATCCCGTGTGGTCTAAATATACGAATAAGAAGCGATTTTTCTAGACATTTAACTGTAAAAAAATTGCGATAAAATATTTCTAAGCAGATTAAGAAAGTTAAAAACACTTTTTGGAAGCCCACGGGGACATAAGCCTGCTCAACGAAGCCAGTTTCGAATTCTCCGAAAGTGCCAAGGGAAATTTGATTGCCTCGTCTATGAGATGCTTTGTATAAAGGAACGGAATCCAAGCTTGAACACGCAAACTGACTCCATCCGTGCGAAACTCTTTGTTAATTTTAAACATTTTAGCACATCCATTGAACTATTGTTTTACTGACTATTTATACATTTTTTATCAACTATCATTTTGACTTGATAATGACGTTAGCTCAACGTCGAAACGTCGTTTTTTAAACAAAAAATTTAACTTTCTTAATATGCTTAGAAATATTTTATCGCAATTTTTTATAGTTAAAGGTCTAAATATGAAGCCTGAATTTAAGGCTTTCTTGCCCTCTCTCGTGCGGGATTACTGAGCTCGTTGAACACAACGCTCTAAACAACAATTCGAAACAATACGTGTTTAACTGGGGTGATACGATCGAAGAGAGGTTTGTAAAAGCTCCTTCAAGCGACTGGACGTCATAAAAAGTAAAAACAGAGGCGCACTCAAAGCACTAGAGGAAGAACTTCCAGCGATGTCCAGTACAGTCTCGAAGAATTATGAAACGTCTTTCAACATCGTAACCCAGATTTTCGTAGTGAACTTGGACTTTGATCGCTTCACGGCGGGCTCGCTTAAACGCAGTAGTTGTGTTGGTGAGCGCAAGCGTGCGAGCCTAAACCAGCTTTTAAACTAGTTTTACCAGTTCAAAGTTAATTTATTCGTCCATGGCGCTGGACGGCGGTTAACTCAAAGGAACGAGCGGTTGCTCGCAGTGGTTTCTCTCTCGTTTGGCGTAGGAGAAACCAACTGCTCGCAGGGTATTGCTCTAGCGACGTTCCCGTTCCTGTTGCCGTCGTGGTTTTCTTCAAGGCCCTAATATTCCTCAGTGCGGCCTTCGCACTCGGTAGAGCTTAGTATGCTCAAGCTCGAAAACTTCATCGAGCAGAATGATTTTTGGAATCGCTCAATACAAACATAGAATACTCGAATACTCCCAAGAGTCTCGATAAAGACTTTCTATTAAAAGCTACAAAAATTTCTGACTAGCCTTAGGAGCGATAAGTTTGGCCTAAACAATGCTCAAGTTAGCCTGTTGGTTCTCAATAATTACAAAGGCTTCCCCGTTTTCTTTCTTTTCATTTTTTTTTTTCGGCGTTTGACGAACTTATTATTTGCTATTTATCACCTGCACGTCCAGTACATCAGGTAAGTATAATAATAATCCAGCAACACTCCATTTTCTCTCATACTTCGACGCATATAAATTTCTTATAATTTAATGCACATTTTCTTTGTTTAGGTGCTCCTCACCGACATGTCCAACAGACAGACAACCTTTGTCACGTGAGAAGGTGCATCAAAGTATAAAGTTTTGTATACTAGCTTAGTAGTAGCAGTTATTTGAAGGAAAGTTACTAAGAATTCTAATAAAACTACTACCGCATCACATCGAACCCATAATCCAATTAAGGAACAGACAACAGTTTTGTGTCTTTATCTAGTTTTATAAAATATTTAAGATAATTATTACGCGTGCTCTCATTGATCGAAAGGTGTGCTTACTATAGAAAAGAGCATATTATCACGATGCTATATATCACATAAAAACAATAGAAGACTTTTTCCGTGTTTTACACCCAGTCGGAATTAGGATAAAGTTATGCAAATCCTCGAATGCGTATCAGATTTGTATAACTGTCTCGAATTCTTCTACAGAAACAGAAACACGGAGAAAATTTTTTCTATTTTTTTAGAAAACAGCCCAAAGAAAATAACGAATGTGACTACGAAAACTTTTCTTCTTTTTTTAAATTGGAATACATTAATTACAACACAATTAACCTAACATTACTTACAATATTTATATTGCCTACAACACAAACATTGCTTACAATAGCGATATTGCCTTGCAAAACCATAACACTAACTCTACGTACAATACCAACATAACTTACTATACTAACAATACTTACAATTGAACAATTCCTTACATTACTCACTCACTTATAATATCGTAACATGCTTGAAATTACCTTACATTACTTTGCGATATTAACGTGGTTAAATATTAACATACAGTACTATTTAAACAAAGAAAAGATATGAAATAGGCTTATGTCTATTTTCTATGCAAATATTGCGTGCAGATAGCTACAATGGGTCATTTGTTACATATTCATTTGTGACTTAGATTTAAGTTTCTCTATTTTAATTTTATTTGTCCGAATACCTAAGAGGGGCATCCAAATAGAACTTTTCATCTTTTCTTGAAGCGGTATATATTAAGCACTTAATGACTGTCCCCAAGGGAAACAGTGAGTTTTATTTCCCTGAGACTCTCAATGTTCCCTGAGGCGCAGCCGACGGAAACATTGAGGTCGAGGGAAAACGAAACTCACCGTTTCCCGCGGGACCAGTTATTAAGTGTTTTGTTATACCTCCCAACTCAAAAGAAGAAAAAAATCTGCGAAGAAATCGTTTACTTGACACTGCCTGGAACACGAATTAGCCGCGGTTTCAAGGAACACGTCCTGATCACGTGCGAGTCGAAAGTTCAAGTTGTTGTTTCCCTAGGGAGTCAGTGAGTTTTGTTCGCCCTAGGGAGTTAGTGAGTTTTGGCCCACGACACGTGACACGTTCTCCTCCACTCGGAAAACGTATTTGAGTTTGGAGCTATAACAAATAATATTTTGTTATTCTCAGACAGAGGCTTAAGCCGAGTGAAGTTATCGGTCACACCATATATTATGTCGTTTTCTTCAAGACTGATCGTTTTTCCGTTTCCAGAGGTCCCCCAATAAATAAAAAGAGACCGCTGAAAAAGGTTGAGTATTAGAGCAAGTAACAAACAGATGGGTTAATGTTTGTCCTTCACCACAGGTGACACTTATTTACTTCGAGTGAATCTCTAGAGAATGCTGAGTTTGAGGGTAGAGTGTGATGAATTATCTTGTATTGGAAAATGGCAAGTCTACAGTGTCTTTGGTGGACTCTTTGGTGGCGTTGAACGGAAGACTATAAAGGAGTTGTACCATATCCTCTTTTAGATTGGCTTCTTTCGTCTTTCGTTCAGCTGTAAGCGCGACGAAGTTACCTTTTTAAGGCAAAGAATTTGGCCTATTTGAAAGAAACTTGATTTAAAGATATCTTTAATATCTTTGTCAGGACGTTTTTTTCAATATTTCAATGTTTTTTCAGTTTTTTTCATGTAGAAATACGATTTTTGACATATCAGCGCACGTATTTTCTTTGGGCTATTTTCTAATTGTTGAATACAGAAACAGGGGGTGGACCTTCGGTAAAACGAGAAATGCTGCATGTTTCCACAACTTTTTGATTTAATTTATCCCAAACTTTAACGCTGTGCGGAAAAATTGTTTTCTATACCTTTCAGAACGTAATTCGAGATAAAGAAAGGAAAATAACTAGTTCAGTTCGAATTTTGTCGCACCATTATTAGGCCAACAGCTCGGGCTCGCGCTGTATAACCTAAAAAGTACGGCTTTTAACGCGCCCTTTCTTGGAAGGCACTTTCCTAAGGGAGTTAGAGGGGGTTGTGATGGAGTGAATAGGTGCTCTGCTTACGATAATTAGGGATAAATAACAGCGAATTTCCCGTCTAAATGCATACCCAGTGGCATAAAGATTTTTCTAATATATGTTCTTTTATTTTCCGCCGCAAATTTTGGTGATTGAAGATATTTCTTGATACCGGTTGCCATCGCCAAATTCTTGATCTTACCGTGAAGTGTCCTCATTCTGGATGTTCATGGACTGGAGAGCTGCGTACTGTGGAGGTATGTTCTCGCTCTTTTTTAGGGGGAAGCATCTCAATCTCAAAGAATCTCATGTAGGTTTTTTGGCCGTTCTAACCTTGGCTTTTCACAACAATTTTCTTGTTCCATATCAATCCGGTTTAATTCAAACCATTTTTCCATCCCTACACTTTTTTTTCTTTGTTTCTGCATAGGTAAATCGATTCGAATACTATTTTGAACACTTTTAACTTTTTGTAGCCTTCTTTCGATTTGTCTAGCCCCGATAATAGCTGCGAAAAATATATTGTGGCATGAAACTTCCAGAGTGTCAAAGATGGACATTTTCCATTGCCGCATACTTACACTGCTCACTGTCTGTCGTATTTTTGTTATTAATTTATATTTCAAGGAACACCAGTCAGAATGCCTCTTCAAAGTGTTAAAGTGTTCAAACTCGGGTTGTACAAAGATGCTAAGCAAGCGAGACATGAAAAATCACGAGACATCAGAATGTTCTTGGAGGAAAGTCAACTGTGAATATTGTCCAGAATTAGTCATCATGAATCAAAAACAGGTTTGTGACAGGTTTTTGCTGTCTATCTATACTACGTCGATCTTGAACGCCCTGCTGTCTCGACCTTAAATCATTTTCCCGTGGACACGCTCTTTTAGCCATTTGCTATCATTTGGCTGTCTTTAACCACCGCTAGTTTTTGGTTCCCCTGAGAGTTCGAGAATGTGGGGTTCGATCACTAAACTGTAGACTAGGTTTGTCAAAAACAGTCAAAATTTTGTAAGGGCTCGTCCTCACGTCACCGGAGAAATTTTAAAACTCCTTTTCCACTCTGAAAACGCATCAAATGTTTTCTGTCCACGCGAGAAGACGGCCAAATGTTTTCGGTTTTCGGCAAAACATGCTATAGTTCTAAGAAAATGGCTTTCACTTTAGTTTCAAAATCATGTAATATTTTTGTTTCGTTTCCTCAGAAACGAAACGGTACTGTTTTCAGTTCAGGGGTGAACTATTTACATAGTGATTTGTAATATCCAATCACAGTAAAATTCGTAATTGTTAATGTAAATACGGCGGCGAAATTTCGGCCAAAACTCCGTTCATCGCAACGAAATGTGTCATTTGCAACATTTTAGTGAAACTCTCGTTTCTCGGCATTAGAGTGATTTCACAAACCCCGATTCTTATATGCTAATTAGAATCTTCCAATGCTAATGAGTGTGTACTCCCGCACGTGCGCCTACATCAGGCAAATAAACACGATGTTATTAAACTCTTTTTCATTGAACAGATCTAGACGCAATTAGTTTTCACGATCCAGATGCCGCTTGGCAACGTTCATAAAGCTTAACTACAACATCTGCAATATGTCTGTTATTCGATGACACGAACAAATAACTCGGATGACTAAGTGCACACGCAAAAACGTGACCAAACAAGAGCTAATTTCGTTTTAGCATTCAAAATTACTCTGCGTCTACAGACAGTTCAGTACATAAATAGAACGTGTGCGCATTTGTGGAGAACTGTTGAAGTTACGTTTCGCCGTATCCTCTAGACTGTTTTGAAGAGTCTCACCATTATTTCAGATAAAAGGGTAACTAACTCCACGCACACACAGGCATGAGCCAGCGTGGGTGCCGCCAAATCTGGCCTTTTTTTTTATATATATATATCTGGTCTTTTTTTACCCTCCTCCTCCTAGCCGAGAGCGTGTTAAACTTTCGCGCCTGCCTTCTGTCCCTGTTATTTAATAAAGGCATCTGGTTAGCTCTTACGGGTGTCAGTAGTGACCCACCATCTGAATACGCCTTATCAGCCAGAAGCTTTGCATTGGGTGGTAGATCCCAGTTGCGCCCCGGACCAATAGGTTCCATCAGTCGAAAGGAAACCGCATCGTGAGTGCTCCCCAGGAATCCAGTCTGAACAAAGGGGATATGTCCTTCATTGTCCAACACTAGCTGAGTATTCATACAGTGATAGTGCCGATAGCCACTTAGAACGGCCGCTGTGGTTCGAGTAGAGGTCGATAGATCTCATGTGGTATGGTGTCTATTGCACCCATTACATTAGGAAATTCTTCCCAATTTCTCATAAGATTTCTCCATTCATGGAGATGGGGCCAACTTATTTGATTTTGAAAGTAGCGCCAAAGTTCTGGAAGAACTTTGTAGACAACAGATGCGGACAACAGATGACGGATCAATGTCAAACCAAAGAGAGAGTGTGTCCACATGGGGATATCTCCGTACCCAAATAATCGTAAGTAGAACTTGGTTGATTCAGGTTATTTTCTGGCGGCGTTGGGTAATGCGAGGCTGTCCGCATGCGGTTAAACTGGAAGGAGAGGGTAAAATATCCAGTGCTAGCCTCAAAAACGAACCCGGCGTCTCGCCATTGTTTCTCCAAAACAACCATCATTGTCCTAATATTAGGGAAAATATGTCACAAAGTACATCCACGAAAATCCGGAAGTATACGCTGCCGCAAAGGAAACGTACCACAAATGCCAAAATATTCAACACCATCGCTTGGATCTCTTGTACGTCCATTTTTGTTTACAACAGTGACTCCAAGGTAGATTTAATTGCGGATTTGAGAAAGTTTAATTACGCTATTGTTTGTCAGTTTGAAACTGTTTAAATGATATCAAAGAATTTGCATATTTTGCACGCGCACAAAATTCAAAACAACATCATTTTGCGCTGACAGTCATCCTTTTAGGAAGTGCCAAGTAAGGCTCTTCTCAAAATGCCAAATTTATGGCGCCCATGGGACGCAGAAGAAGAAGAGTCGGTGCGTTCTGAAAATAACCAGGATAAAGGTAACAGCTTCAGCTGGTATTGTTTATAAATAAATGTTTTGACACAAGGACGACTAGAAACTAACTAAAAGTTCCCATTCCAGCCCAGAACCAGTTTTCTAAAGCCCTTTCTTCCTTTCGCTTGATTCTTCAAACAGGTGCTCAAAGGAAACGCGTTTCTATCAGAGAAAATGAAAAACGCTTCATCGTGGAATGTTATAACCTCTGCCACGGCAAGGACTGGAAGGAGGTGTTGCTCTTTGCCAAACAAAGAGTCATTGAGGCAGGACCGCCTGACCACGTTGTGAGGATGTATCTGGAACAATCAACAGATCGCATGACGGGGAGAATACGCAACATAATTAAGAATGCTTTGCGATCGCCTCAACCTGCCACCCAGCCAGCAACGTAAACAGGTCTAGACGAAACGCCTGCCATGATAGCTAGGCAAACAAAGTATTCCACGCTGATGACTCCAAGTCAACGATAAGCGGAAGCTGTTAAAAGAAAAATTGACAACGAATTGGTCGCTTCATCATTGGATAGTTCAGAAGAAGAGAATGGTAGGCACGAGGAGAAGAAGCGAAAGACTGACCAGGCAAAAGAAGCACAACTTGCCCATTAAAAAATGTGTCAGAAAGCCATGGATACTATGAACAATGTGAACGACTTGCTCACAAAAGTGAATACCTATTTAGACAAGGCCAAGAAACAAGGAAGAAGAAAAGCCATGTTTTTCCTCCATATTTGGCTAGAGTGATTTCACAAACCCCGATTCTTATATGCTAATTTAAATCCTTAAATGCTAATGTGCAAGAACAATAGAGCCAGTACGTTCTAGAGTACACCGTTCCTGAATTTCGAGATGGTTTCCCGCAAACACAAACAACGTTTCCAATGTTTTAATCTCTTTTTATCGAACAGAAGGGCTGTCGATCTCATTACAATCTAGGTTCGCTTGAACCTTGAACCGATTTAGAAAGCTTAGCTATGTGCACCGAGCAAAACAGGCTCAAACAGGAACTATACTTTAGTGGTCAAAATGCGTTAAACAAACCCTAAACAGGTCAATAAAATAACTTCTTGAAACTAAATTTTATTTGGTGACACGGAAAGAAAAGGAAATTAAAATGTCATGCAGGTAGAAGTAATTGGCGACTTAAATGTTCCTAAGTCTTACTGAAACGATGTTTTCTAGAGAAACGAAGATATCTTTTTCCGTGCTTGATTTAAATGTGATTGCGATCGCAACTACGACGACATAATTTTGGTCAATCAGAACACTTGTCAGCAACTGAACAATCCCGCCCCTTTTCTGTGGCTGTTTATGGGAAAAGAACACGCACTTGGTGCGTTTGATCGATACTACAGATACGATACATTGTGGAAGGTAACTAATTCATCATATTGTAATTAAATTAACGTTGGTATATTGCAAAATAGGCACAATATGGCTTTTTTATGAGGTTTTCTTCATATCGCAGGTGTCGACATTTTCCAGATTTAGTTGAATTTCTCGAATTTTCCGCCACAATTCCAGTAGCTTTACTTCTTAGAGCGCGCTTTTAAAAATAAGAAAATTTGTATTTCGACATACCGCGGCATTT
>Ga0126338_10002421_pt1 | contig 12826 bp, 7 predicted proteins | sample OrbCmetagenome_2_FD_92529 | JGI IMG/M metagenome (GOLD analysis project Ga0126338, IMG submission 92529) | Coral microbial communities from Petempiche,Puerto Morelos, Mexico - Orbicella C C metagenome | ecosystem: Host-associated > Invertebrates > Cnidaria > Coral | place: Petempiche,Puerto... | reverse complement strand
CTCATTGGCTGAGAAAAAGATGCGATTTAGAGCAAAAAATAGTGCGATTCGTGAATAAATCGCACCACTGAGAGCCAATCAGATTGCAAGGATAACCAGTGATTTCAAAATGGATTTAATAAACTGATAAATCATATTAATAACATCAAACATGATAACAGATATGTAACCTTCAACTTTTAACACAACAACAAATTTGTAAAAAACGTGATCATTCATTCATCAAATGTAACCGTGGAAATAAAAGATGTGTGAAAGCTATCAATCAAAAAACGAAAGACGTTTCATATTATAATAGCATGCATTCTGTTCAGCAACATTTAGGTGTTAATTCTGGGTTGGTGAAAATGATTTGTGAAAATATTAAACGTTGTAAATCAAGATTGTCTAAAAAGGATTGTTGTTGGTATAAATTTGAGTATATCAAAAAAGAAGATTTACCGGAAGATTATAAAAAATCAGCTAATATAAAACCGAAAAGAACTGTACAATGCCCAACCTGTGGATCGAAAACCAAATGGTTTAAAAAAGATTGCAAACAATTAACAAAAATTGAACCTAGAATGGTAGTCGAATAAACAGCCAGGATCAGTATTAATCTTGGCCATCAAAATAGCAAAAACAGATGTAGTGAAATCACATCTGACAAATGTATGATCATATATAGGTTACACTATTTTAGCATATTTGAGTAACACGTGTATTACTCACGTTTTACTATTTTTCAAAGGTTTGGGGAATTCAACCACAATCACCTTTATGGTGAGCCACTATTTCATCAACAGTTGGATAAAACATTTAGCAATATATAGGGTGTACTACATGACGTACTACATGATGTATTACATATCTTTTTTATATTCAATTTATCGATTTTTGAGTCTATTGAAGTAGAATGAATATGCAAACTTATCTTAACTTATCTCAACTTATCTCAACTTATCTTTCTGGTGATAGCGGTATTGGATACACTAACCTTGAACAGGCCGGCATATATTGGTATGTGTATTCTTGATCTCGGTAAGACATTAACGTACGATTTCCACTACAATTATATCAAGCGAAAATATGGTGATAAAGTTAAATTATTATTTACAGATACTGACAGTTTGACATATGAAATATAAACGAATGATGTGTATGAAGAATTCTGGAAAGACAAAAGCAAGTTTGATAACAGTGACTATCCGGAAAACAGTCCGTTTTTGACAAAACAAACAAAAAAGTCATTGGTAAGTTCAAAGATGAAACTGCTGACCAAATAATAACTGAATTTGTTGGACTCAGAAGTAAAATGTACAGTTACATTAAAGATGATGGAAAAACAATAAGACGGCTCAAGGAATCAAGAAAACGGTGATCAAAAAGACATCAGACATGAAGATTATAGAAACACATTGTTTAATAATACTCAAATGTGTCAAAATGAAAACAATTAGATCTGACCATCACCAGCTGGGAGGTTATGAGATTAACTAAGTGAGCTTGAGTTTTTTCGACGACAAGAGATTCATCCATGATGATGAAATAACAAGTTATGCTTATGGTTATTATGAAATAGAATGAAATTGTGTGAGTTCTTTACTGTTTGATGATGTTCCAGGTAGCGAAAAATATGTGCATGCTAAAAATGGAAGATTGATGTTAAAATGTAAATGTGTTGAATGTGGAATAACTAAAACCAAATTTGTCAAGAGCCAAACAGGAGGTAATTCACCGGGTATTGGGATGGCAATAGATGTTATTCAATAAACAACAGAAAAATTAATGCCAAGTAGTAAACCCGCTTTCAAAAATTTTTGGAGCGGTAAAACATTTCAGCGAGCTGGTGAAAATATCAAGAGACAGTTCGCGAAATCAAAACCGCCTTACAAGCAAATAACCAAGAAGAAGACACCTGGTTGTGAATGCAATATTTATAAAGATGGTAAATGGTTCAATTTTGGATGTCCCGGTTCATTAACCATGGCAGAAAGCTATAATAGATAAGAGAGCATAATCAACTCTGAATTGTGTTTCTAACGTGTTAGAAATAAAGTGAGAACGATTACATAAATAATCATAGATAGACAGTCCCGGGGAAATTATTTCCTGTCACGCAAGATTTCTTCTGTTTGTTTTATATCAAATTTAATTATCCCTTGTTTAACAAATTTATCAAAACGTGTCTTATGATACTCCGTATTCTCATGAACCTCTTTTAATATGATTGGAATTTTTAGTTCTATTAATTAGTATTAATCTTTGAGCTCCTTTTCGAAAACCACATGTACGTGAAAAAGTTTCCTCAATAAAGCTTATTATTATTAATTGACAGCTTTTGCAAAAATAATGGGGAGTTTTCATTATTATTACCGTTCGAAAATTATTTTTTAAACGTGATACAAGCATCAAACGAATAAAGCCGAGTTTGCGTGGGTTTCAACAACTGTCTCATTCATCAGACAAATTTTGATTGGATGATTGTTCCTCGGGAAAGTCCCAGTATAGACTTCATTTATCTTGAGTAAAACTTCAGAGTAAACTTTGAAATGAAACTTTAAAGTAAACTTTACTTATGTTCCTTACTATTTCAAAATCTAATTGGTTGACTTTCGATGACTCATTTCCGATGGAAAGTCCCGCTGTCTTTCTGAGAATGTCATCCGGTGTTTCTGAGAAATGTGACGTTATTGTCTGGTGATTATACAAATATTTTGAGAAACATATAGTTTTGATTATGAAATGGTAAGGGTTTAATAGTGATCATCACTTGTAAGAAAACACTAGAAATCGCTCCATCGCCATTTCTGCTTCGCAGAACCGCCTACGTTCGTCGGTTCGCTCGATCCTCGTCTATGACCCTTCTCGCCATCACGATTATGAGCTGATGGACTTCTCCATCCCCTGCTCGACACAGCTGCGTTTTTGCAAGCAAAAACTTGCTTTAGCCTGCGCTGCCGAGAAGCCCGCTCGGCTTCGCTTCGCTTCATATGTTGTTAAAGAGTGAAAAAAAAACTGATTTTTGGTATTTTTGGAGTTGGGGCCGCTCGTGAGCAAAAAATGGTCTTGCCGGGGTTTGGGAAGGCTGTTTTTTTTGTTTTTTTAAAAATGTTCTCGTACCCCCATTCTCTATACTCCTCGTATAACGTGGAAAGCAAGAGGTCTGAATTTGATCCAACGCCTTAGGTAACGATAATCTTCTTATTCCAAACTTTATAGCTGCGCGTTATCCTGATACAATTATTTATGAGAACAATGAAAACTTAATTCCCTTTGGTTGCATGCTGTAACTTTGTCAAGTCGGCTGTTAGTAATGGTAATAGGACTGAGTGGAGTCTAATTCAGTCTGTATTCATACGAGTGATAAACAAACTCGGACGACCGCGAAGCGGGAGTCCGATTTGTTAATCACGAGTGCACCGCAACAGCGCACCGCAAAATGACGCGTACTGTCCAATTACAAGCATGACGCGTATACGCTGTCCAGTCAATGCTCAAATCGGGCTGCTGATAGCCAATCACGTTCGAGAATTTTGTTATAGTTTTGATTAATTTTGAAATAGGCCCACGAATGGTGCGACGTTTGCCGCAATTAAGTTTGAATCAAATTAATTATTGGTTCGACTCTAGAATAAGTTCGACGATTGCAAAGTAAAAGACTGGGCAAACGTCACAGAAATACATACACCCCATCTCCCAAAAGCTATTTACCCCCCTGACGAGCACGCGCAGTACAAAGACAATTTTGCGACCGGGAGTGTATTCTTGTCCCCGGAGGCCGCGCTCCCTTTGGTCAGCACCGAAAGGAGCGCGGTCTCTGGGGACGAGAATGCCGGAAATGGCGAGCTATCGAAAGTCATTGCTGATGACTGTGTTGTTCTTGTTTCATAAACACTAAATATAAATGCTTGAGATGCAAATTCCCTGTTTGCAATATAAATGCTCAGTGCTTGAAGAAAACGAGGACGTTGAGGAATGGACAACCGGTAAAAGCTTTGCATACTGAGAGGCTTGTGATAGGGCCCTAAAGAGAGCCGCGCCGGGTCTACCGTTGTCTGAAGAGCAGAGTATCGTCATTTCGCTAGCACGTCCTAGCAGCAACTAGCGCGCATCGAGTGAATAGCACGGGGACATGTGCTTATTCCCGTGTCTTAATGAAGTACATCTTGTGAAATGGGATCGACGCAGGTTCGACGTTTGTTACCACACTCTTTGTCCGACCGTTTTTTTTTGAATATATTCGAAGCAACTTGGATTCGACATGTTAATCTCGTATTGGAGTATTGCTGTATTCTCCGAACCTGCAGGATGCGTGTTAGAAATTATCCTCTTAGTCCTCCAATGTTTTCTGATCCTTTTCCAGTTTCCGAGTGGACGATATACTCAATGAAGCTTAGCTCTTATGGTAACGGAAAACCGCAAATCCTTGTGTCCTATGCGGAAAAGGGTTAGTTTTTGCTAATTATTAGCCGACACTGCAATGCATGTCACAGGTTTTGATTATTTTGTGTACATCGAAAATAACGTGACTTATCGTTCATTAACAAATTCTTGATTGTTATTCCCGTGTTATTTGCTCTAAACGCGGCATACATAGTACTCAATATATAGAGTACTGGTTTCGATAGAACATCGAACTTCGACTCGGTATCGAAGTATTGCGGTATTTCGCGATTATTTTTGGGATATTGCAGTATTTGCCGAATTTTTTGCGGTGTTCAGAATCCCCTAATGCCCCCCTCTATAAGGTAAAACCAGCTAGTCAGTCCGTTGTGTCCTGTGAGACACTCACAACTTTAACAAAACCCCCTCATGCCCCCCTCTATAAGGTAAAACCAGCTAGTCAGTCCGTTGTGTGTTGTGAGACGCTCACAACTCCAACAAAATCCCCTAATACCCCTGTCTATAAGGTAAAACCAGCTAGTCAGTCCGTTGTGTGCTGTGAGACGCTCACAACTCCAAAAGAAAAAAGAAAAATTCTCCAACACTCCAAATTCTAATTGGACCAGGACAGAGGACCTGCATGAAAACTAGCTAACCTGTGTAAGCAAATGTTGTATTTTTCTCTAATAGAAACTCTTAAGACGAATTCTTCTCATTTGGCTGTAGCGCCAAAGTAGAAAATAAGACAAACTTAAACTAATTAAAGATGAGGCTGTTAGCGTCTTTGTCATGATCTAGCGAAGTTTTCAGTCTCATGGTTTGCTGTTGTTTCCAGGTGTGTGTCCTGAAGATGAACGACTGGATGAATTCTCCAATGTTGTGACAAATTCAGGCGGAGCGCTACTCGGAGGATCGTGTACCGGAGGAGTGGTTGTCATGTGCGTGGTGATTTACTTCCTATACAAACTACTGAGGAATGATCCAAGTGTTCATCCTACGACTGGTCATGTTCCTCAGCCGGATGCTGCTACAAATCAAAACAAAGCTTCCTGTCCACGTTGTCGTAACGTTCCCAGCAGTCCACCTCCCGCTTACAATGAAGTGTTTGCGATGGGAGAATGTGCTGACCTCCCAGATGCTTGCATGTCTGCACCACCTGCAAATTCTAAACAACCTACTCTCTGACCTAACAAATGACTTTCTCCATTGATTCAGTCACCAACTGGTTTACTGTCTGTCTGTGTGTCTGTCTGTCTGACTGATTGACTGACTGACTGTCTGGTAAACTGACTTGCTCTGACTGACCGACCGCCGGACCGACTGACTGACTGACTGACCCAATGAATGACTGAATAAATGAGCAATTGAACGACTGACTGATGACTTACTGAATAACTAACTGACCGGCTAGCTAAAGCCAAGATGTAATAATTTGTTTTAAAACTTCAGAAGAATAGAAAGGCCAGCTCTGGTTATATTTAACTGACATTCAAAGCTGCATATGCGCATTATCGTGCTTAGCCTCCTTCAAAAATGTGCAGTGTCGATGACGTTGCACAAAGTCAGCCTTTTGATGCGTGACGACATATCCTAAATAGTGGCCTTTACTTATAAAATCAGTATCAGGAATTTTTTGTGTTATACTCAATCACAAGCGAGATCTTCAGACCACAGAAACCACAGACAACGGAAAGCTCTAGAATAAGGACAACTGTTTGAAATGATACAACTTTTCTGGGTCAGTTTTGCAAAAGGAATAGTCGCCACCTAGGCCTAGACTAATTTCGTGAAGTTTAGATACAGTACATAGGATAGAGCTTAGAACTTTGTATTAGAGTGTCCTCAATTAGGGCTCTAGAATAAGTTTATGGGTTAGCATGAAGATTTGCTGTAAAATGTAAATTAATAACCTAAATATTGTTTCGTAATTTCATTATGGAAAACCACGACACTCTTAAGTTTAACAAACATGTTTCGGCAGATGCATCTGCCATCTTCAGTGTTAATTGAGCAAGCCGCAATTCGGTAGTTGAGCCTTTTCGCTTATCAAAAGCGTGTCTGAACACTGCAGGTAGTTCTTCTCGAACTGATTTAATTTGACTTATCCATAGGATTATGAATTGAAGGGGAATGAAACCGCGTGTCACTCGAAATACGCTTCATATCGACAAAATGATTTTCAACTAACCTTGTCGAACCCAATAAATCGAATTTATGTTAATGTGATGGACAAAAAATAGATGTATTTCAGTGGGAAAACATCAAGTTCACAACTGCGGATTATACTGCGCAGCAGACACCGTCTGTCTTTATAAACGACTATTTGATTGTCTCTCGATAGTAGCCCCAATCGCATTGATATGGCATAGAAACACTACTGACTGAATGACTGACTGACTGACTGATAACTAATGAAACAAAAGGGTTTATATAACACGCTAGGAAATACAAACATAAGAAATCCTTTTGGCTTCTCAGCCCTGATTACGCACATCGGGGAATGAAATGTAATAAAAATCTTCTCGGCTTCTCAGTCCAACTTTACAGGTCTTCTCGGCTTCTCAGCCCAACTTTACAGGTCTTCTCGGCTTCTCAGCCCAACTTTAAAAAAGGTCTCCTCGGCATCTCAGCCCAACTAATACTCTGGGAAATACAATATATAGGACCTTTCCAGCTTCTCGGCCCAAGTTAAGGACGGTGCCCACTTTTGTTCAGTGCGCACACGTTCTGCGCATCACGCAAGCCATGGTTTAGCTCCACGCGCGCGCTGGGGCTGACATTTGACGCAATCAACTACGCTATCACGTACACGACTAAAATGAAAGCAAAATTTTCCTACTGTGACCAAATCAAGTTTCATGAACCTGTGCTTAAACCAGGAACACCAGAATAGCAGCACATCGCTAACCACTAACTGTTTACGTCTTCCAGCTGAAAACCTAGCTGTTATCTGTCGAAAATTATTCTGAAATCCAGCTGTAAACATGTACCTGCAGATGGCGTAGTGCGCGTGCAAAGCAAGGGCGAGATACGCAAATGTCTTACTTACTGGGGAGGTGACAGGAAAAAATGTAACGAGTACCGTAAAAGTTTTCAAAAAAGATCAATAACTTTAAAAAACGCGTGGTTATTCCTACATTTTATGCTATGAAATGGAAGTGGGAAGTCTATTCAACACGTGATTAGTTTCTGGTTGTGAGCATAAGGTATTTAGACTGTATTTTAGCTGAACCAGAGGAAGGCTGTCAGATACGCTAAAAGCGCTTTTGCAACGATTTTGTAATTAAAAACATATCAAAAATGTTTTTTTTTTTTTGTTACCATTTGCCATGTAGTTTAAAGATCTTTTCAAATGTGTTTACTTTTCTATATGTAAAGGCAAATTCTATGGAAATCTGTGAAGAAATATCCTTTCCTTCTTTTTACAGGAAAATGCTGATGTCAGCATTTTTGTTGAGATTCAAGACTACTTATCTCGAAAAAATATGTGGCTACCCCCATTTTTCTTTGTGGATTCCAATAGCCCTTGCAAAGATCTACTTTTTCCGCGTGGTCTTAACCTGGCGCAAAAACCTTTGCAATTAGCAGGCACCGTCCTTAAAAGAGCTCTTTGGCTTCTCAGCCCTGCTAATTGCGCTCTGGGGATGAAAATGTAATTAAATTTCCTTGGCTCCTCAGCCCCCATTCCGGGCGGGATTTAACAAAGCCTTCCACAAGCACGTGAAAGATGACGAGCGGGCTAAACGAAATATAAAAACATGCCGGGACGGCAAGAAAAGTACGCAAACGGCAACTTGCAGCAACGAACGAAGCAAAACGAGAAATATAGGAAGAGAAACAGTGAAAACGACTAGGAGAGGCAGTGAGATAGCGAGAGGCCAGGGTACACAATAGGCGAACTGGCGAAATAAACGGTAACAAATGGGGAGGAACGCCGGTACAAAACAAAGCAAGGAAAAACTTGCAACTGTTGGTGAAGAACTGCAACCTGGGCGGCCTCAACGCCTAGAACGGCCGGAGCTTGAATGACTTCATCCGCCATAGCAGCAAATTATTAGAGCGAGCAAAGGATAAGGTGCTTCGAGCACGCTAGTTACGTGAAAGTGATCTGAATACATTAGGGAGTAGATCTTATACTCGCTCTGCAAGGGACTGGTGCGAATAGTGAGTTTCTTGACCTTTAGGAACGCCAGAGAGAATAAGAAGTCATAGCAGAAAGCACTGTAACTTGACTTTGCCTTTTCATCTATCGCTTGTATAAAGGAAGAGAGAGGCGCAAAAAGTTAAACATATCTGTAAAGCTGATGATTTTTTAAAATCATTTTTTAATCGCGATTTAAACGTCCCAGGAAGTTCTGGAGAAAAGGAAACTGTAAAGGAAATGATACGCCTCTCCTGGATCAGTTTCACAAACGTAACATCTCAATAAACACTTGTCTCTTGGGCTAAGAATAATTTTGTGAAGTTAAGATTTGGTATATATGATACCGTTTAGACCCTTGTACTAGAATGCCCTCAATTAGGGCTTTAGAATAACTTTATGGTGGAGTATGAAGATCTGCTGTAAAAGATCAGTCAAGAATTATATCAGTTTCTTTTGTGTTTAATTGGCTGCATTCGGTAAAATGTGCTTTTTTGCTTTAAAAGTGAGTTTGAATACTTTTTTGCTTTCTTTTTTTCGTGACATCTAAAACACTGTTATCAATAGTACTGATGGGAGAGGTTATCGATGGGGCGACTTTTTAAAAGTAAGGGAAAGAACTGAACGAAGTAGAGTTCACGATAAGAAAGGTACTGTTTGGAATCTTAATCTTTTTTAATATTAAATGCCTCTAGCTCGCCAGTTAAGTTAACTAACAAATTAGTTACATAAAAGATGCCGGACTCGAAATATTTTCATAATAAACCTGGGAACCGTTCACACGAATGTCCTCATCGTTCCATAATATATTACTCTGATCATTTTGAGCTTACTTGACGCAGATCACTGCACTGCATACATCATCCGGTTTTATAAACCAAACGACTACTTGATTGACACACAAACACCACTGATTAGATACATCCTCGCAATGACTAAGAGGCATTTTATTTAGGAAAAAGAACTCAAAAAGGTGTAACTGAGTAAAATGAATGAAGTTTTTTCTGCCAATAGACCTTGCTTTTTACCGATATGGCGGCCATTTTGAATTCCACATTTTGACGTCATATGTGATCAGTCACTGAACAGACGTACAGCAATATGAAATCTCATTGTTTAAAAACTGTTTACAGCTATGGCTGAGAAGGGACGCCTCTTTAACTGATCGCTGACATCTTAGATTTGCTAAATTTACTGATAGCGGAGAAATTGCGAAAATTCAACTGATAACCGAGACTGTATTTGAGCGAGCACATTCAACCAATCAACGATCCGCACTTTTGACACGTTGCGCCTAAGAGCTAAGTAAGCTCGATCAAAATACGAACGTGTGTGCAACAAGCAAGCTCTGTCTAAGAAGTAACACACTTTTTACTCTAATCACACCAAAACGAAAATCAAGTATTTTATAACTGATCTTAATAAACACAAACACACATCAAGAGCGAGCATCCCGTTCATTGATATATGATACAACGAGCGTTAAATCACCATAAAGAAAATACAACGGCAAGAAATAAATTAAAAAAAAAAATCACTGAGGTTGACAGAGATATAACGCCATAAGCCAAACTTTTCAACCAATCAGAATGTCAAATTCTTGGATTCACATCTGGAATATATACTAAAACGAACTGTGAGTAATAAATGGCAGAAGCATATCATTAGCGAAATGTTGCAAAACAAAGTAAATGAAGCAATAATAATTGACAGAAATGCCTTCGAGTGGTTCTTGCATAACTCACAAAACCTTACATAATCTACTAACTCTATGGATTCATCACAGTTACAAGCAGGCTTAAAAATACTTCTACATTCAACAAGAAACAGAAACTAGTGTACATACTCTTGAATTGTAGCAAAAGGTTACAAAATATATTTATAGATTTACGGACTGGCTTAATATATCGTAGTTACAAATCTCGGCCGGGTTGTTCGAAAACCGGTTAACGTTAACACAGGATTAAAACTTAACTGAAGTATAACTTTTTCTTGGATATAAATGTTTTGCACCGCGTATGTTATTTATAGTTTGAGATTATTCAAATTCAACACTAAAGGACATACATTATAAACAGAAAACCTCACCGAAGAGTTGCAAAATTATCAGTTCACTATTCATCACAGTTACAAGTAGGCTTAAAATACTTCTACATTCAACAAGAAACATAAACTAGGGTACATATTCTTGAATTGTATATTTAGCAAAAGGTTACAAAATAAATTTATGGCTTTACAGGCTGTCTTAATATATTGTAGTTACAAAGAGATCGTGACTTCTGGACTAAATGTAAATTGTTTTTATTATAAAGCACTAGCAATTTTGTGGTGTATTGTCTTCTAGTTTACTCTACGATATCCAAGTCACTTCAGTGGCAAGCTTGAATGTACTCCATATAAAGAATTCTAATCACTTCGGAATCATATCGGAAGCTACTTTTTTTCCACTCTTAGCGTCATCCATTTGTTGTATGTACCTGGCGTCCAGATCTATTGTGTATGCATTCCTTTATTTCCGTCCACCAGCATTTTATGGCAATTGCAATTCCAAGCATCACACAAGCTGGGATGAAGATTCCACAAAACAAGTCTTTATCGAAGCCTGTTTAAAAGAAATGAGTGTGTTACATCTGCTGTGAAAATTCAACTAGTAAATCAAAACAATGGAAAAAATGAATCGATTTCAATCGTATTGCTTGGTTCTTCAATTGTGTCATTATCGGTCCAGCCTCTATTTGTCATGAACAACAGGCAACGGTAAACTGATTTCCAGTCATCGATTGAAAATTTGAATTTCGCTAGACGCAAGGCTGTTAAAGGACCATTCGCCATCCCTATTTCTTAGTGTGGGAATTCATATGGGGAAATGCTCTGAGTGAGTGATACTTTCAAGCTCAAAACTTTGGCATTAAGACGTCAATTCCATTAAAATGTGTCTCCACATATGGAAGGATAATCATTTGGTTCAACTTAAAATTTACAAAGCTAAACGCAATTGCTTCAGTGACGGGAGAATCTAATTCTCGCCGGGGTCTCGGATCTCGGATCTCGGTTCGCGGGTCGAGGGTAAATTGTCGCGAATTGCGGACAAAAATTTAAGCGATATCACAGAGCGCTCGTCAAATATCAGCGGTCATTCCTTGCCTACGAAAGTAGCTAGCTTAAACAAGCTTAGGACACAAAATAATCCAATTCCAAAGGATGATACAAAGCGAATTCAATTGCTACAATGTAGTTTACCCACAACCTCTTGACTACACGCTACACTATCACAAGTTATTACGCGAGACATTTTTCTTCCACCGGCGACATTTTTGTCCCACGACAATTTACCCGCGACCCGCGAAGATAATACACTCTGACATTGCCGTTCTAGAACGAAATTTCATCCTAATCCTTGCCTATTAACCTTCAAGTTCGGCTAATAGGCAAAGGAACGCGACTGAACGATTCGTTTCACATATTTAGTTTTCTATTATTTTAGTTCAAGAGTTAATTGCACAACAGAATATCAAGAATTCTGTTTCTAGCCTATATTTGCAAAGCATAGAGCCTAAGAAAAAACGGGTCACCTTACCGTTCCAAGAACTGTGAAAAAATTTTAAAGACTAACGCATTGCATTATCCTGACCAATAAGTTCAGCTGGAGCCAAAATAACAACGAGTCAGGACACCATTCAGTGAAATCCGCCATCCCTTTCTAAGAACTGTGAGAAAAGTTTCGTCGGGACGAATAACGCATTGGATTACCCTGACCTATTAGTCTAACGGCCTTGATTAGTTTGTGCGTATGTTAATACATTTTTCCTCTTACCTTTTTTCTCACAGCAATTTCCAGAATATCCTTCCTTGCAGAAACATGTGCCATCTTTTAAACTTCCTCCGTTCAAACAGCTGAGGTCTGGGCAGGCTCGTGTTTTACGAAACGTAGACGTGCATGTTCCGCCACATTGCTCGGTCACTATCCTGTGACGAGCGCTGTGCTGTGTCCCTGAGACTCCACAGGGAACGGTGCAGGCACTCCACTCCGACCACGAGCTTAGTTGGCAATCGACCCGTTTACTGGCATAACACTGCCGTGTTTCGTGTAAGTCAGGACATTCTGCACCTCCACAAGCCGAAGAAGATTTTTCCGTTCTCGATTTGCTTTGTGATCCTTGTTGTCCGCACTGAGCTGCGCTGCAGAAACTCCAGGGAGACCAGGAACTGACTTGGCAATCTCGCGGTGTATTGCCATAACATTGCCGTGTTTCGTGTAAGTCAGGACATTGTGCACCTCCACAAGACGCAGAAGATTCTTCTTGTCTTGATCTGCTTTGT
>Ga0126338_10002420_pt1 | contig 12828 bp, 11 predicted proteins | sample OrbCmetagenome_2_FD_92529 | JGI IMG/M metagenome (GOLD analysis project Ga0126338, IMG submission 92529) | Coral microbial communities from Petempiche,Puerto Morelos, Mexico - Orbicella C C metagenome | ecosystem: Host-associated > Invertebrates > Cnidaria > Coral | place: Petempiche,Puerto... | reverse complement strand
TTCTATGCAAGAATGCTGTTATTGATAATAATTATTATCATCACTTGCCGGGTTTCTGTGCCATGTGATCAATGCAACCAATCTCTCTCCTCCTGTACATTTAAACAGTAGAACCCTGTTAATAGGTCACCATAGGACCATGAACATTTGACCATAATAACAGGGTGGCTGTATTCATTGGCCAGGGTCAAATTTCATGACTAGTCTATTCTAAAAGATGTCTTGACAGACATCACAATTGTGACTGTTCTTCAGTTAATAAGCATTCAGAATCCAGGTACAGTTCTTTAAAAATGTTGAAACTTCAATCAGTACATACAGTATTAATAATGGAAAGATGAACATAACTGGTTCGAGTGGCCATATTAACAAGGGTAAAATTATAGAGGATAACACAGGTTGGGATTTCAGAATGTGGCCGTATTAACAGGGTGGTCAGATTAACGGGTTTTCTTATAAGAAAATGTATGAGCATTTCACTGGGTCAAAAATGACTGGCCATAATAACAAGGTGACCATACTAATGAGGTGACTGTAAAGCAGGTTTCCACTGTACCCACCTATCTTGCATCCTAAGGCAACTGGAATAGCTCAATCCAGTCCCTGCTTATTTCTGTTATTCAGGAGGTTCAGGTTCAGATGAAGAGAATGATGTCACCGAGCAGGAACAAGACAAAAGTCAAGTTACCAAACAAGGCGAAGACGTCAGCGACGACGGCGATGATGACAATGACAACATTAATGAGGATGACGACAATGATGATGATGACGATGATGAAAGTGAACTTACAGGATCTGTTAGTGCCTTTACGGTAGGAGACTTGATAGAGGCTATGAAAACCAAGAAGAAGGCTGCAGCTCCTAGTCAGCCTAGTTCTGTAGTAAGTAATTTATCTATTTCAATAGCTGTTGGTAAAGTGCTCTTCTCAGGTGATTATCACCCAGATTATCACCCTGGAAATATTGTTCGGAGCATTTCAGAAGTGCAAGAAGCACTCAGCTTGACCTCAGGGTCCTCAATGCACTCCTCCTACATGTATGTCCTTTAAAAATCCAGGGTTGTTACACATAGCAAAGATCTATGCAATACTAAATTTCTTACTGGGCATGCAAAACAAAGCATCCTCATTATGCTTTGACGATAATGATTGAGATCTACTGATCTACCAACTTCTTGTTTCCTGCAGGCATCAAGTGAAGTTTCTGCTTCATCTAAGAAAGTTGACATATTAATCTGTGGAGTGTGCTTAGATGATGTGAGGTAAATGTCAGTAAAAATCAAAGAAATCGTGGTCATGGTAAAAAAACAAAAATCAATTTTGCTTAAACTTTGTCAGTTTGTAGGGCTAGGTGACTAAGTGAAAGATTTCAGGTTACTTTTTGGAAAATAGTTACTGTACTGGAAGAAATTTTACATTGCTGTGAATGGTTCTCAGGATTATTTGTGTACATTGGTCCTTCCTGATTCAAGATATGTTGTTATTTTATTCTGCAGTCAATCATGAACAAAGTGAGGCTGGGATAATAATACTGTAAACTATATACACCTTCTGTTAAGTAAAAAGTCTAAAATAAGGGAACCAGAAAACATGTTCTAGCAAGAAGCACAGGAAATGTTTTCCAACCCTTAATTAGTTCTTACTGATGTAGTGACTTGTTGTCTCTACCTGGTTTTTGTTCTGACAGTGATGAAGGAGATGAGATAGTAGAATGCGACAACTGTGGTATCACTGTTCATGAAGGTATACACTATTATAATTATATGATATTTGCATGGCACAGGCACCTTCCTTAGCTTCAGTTAATGTTATTTATTAGTGACTGAAATAAAAATGACTAAAATATATTCCAGGTTGCTATGGTATTAATGATGAGGAGAGTGATTCTGGGAAGAGTAACGACACGGATTCACCCACTGAACTGTGGTTTTGTGATGCCTGTAAGACAGGAGTGCAACCAGTAAGTTTAATTTTTCAAATTTTCTGCTATAATATTAGCAATTATGTAGTACCAGAAAATTTCCATGTCTACCCCACAGAAGCGGCTTCTCCTAAGACCCTACCACCCCTCTGGAAACTCCAATTAAGCTTTGCGCTGGTTTACATTTCTTTACATTTTTTTGGTCTTAAAGAACCCTCCACCCCCAGGAAATTCCAATCCCTTCTGTGGGGGCCAGGGAGTATGGATATTTTCTGGAACTGCACATTTGCTGGAAAAAATTAACTGTTTGCTTTGACTCTTTTTCTTTTAAAATAAAAATAAATCATTGTTTTGTTGTAATATTGTTCATTTATTTTACAGGATTGTGAATTATGCCCAAATCTTGGTGGAATTTTCAAGGAGACAGATACTGGGCAGTAAGTGAAGGGCAGGCTTTTTTTTTTCCTTTTTCGAGTGCCCCCCTCCCCCCTCCCCGATGGGCTTTTGTTGTAATCAACACATTAAAATCATTATGCCTTAAGTAGATAGCCTAACGCTTGCTCTAAAAGTTAGACGTCTGTTTTGTTGAGCATGTTGCTGATCAAAGAAGTCATCCAAAAGATCACATCCGCCATCATTTAGGATCTTTCATATTAGATTTCACATTTGTCTTCCCTGTTCACTGATAATATAAGACTTATAACTTTCAAGTTTGGCTTGGATTGTTGGAAATCTTACCTGCCTCTTGTAAGCTGTAATGTAGTTTTTAGTTGTTTAATTAAAGGGACTATTAATATTTATCCCTCACTGGTTAATAAAATAATAGTCTTTTGAAAGTAAACTGGTAATATTTCCCAAAGTGTTTGATGTTATGTAAACTAATATGCTTGATGTATTTGTCCAGGTGGGTTCATCTTTTGTGTGCTCTGTATACTCCAGATGTGGCATTTGTGAAACCTGAACAACTTCAGTGTGTCACTTTGTCCGAAGTGCCACCTTACAAGTGGGGTGCAAAGGTAATTCGAAAATTATCCTTTTTATATTAAAGGTAAAACTAAAGGTGAAGTCTGTGTTTGAGCCAAGTGGCCCATACTGCCAAAGCTTATCACGATTTATGTAGCATGAACCAACTAGGAACATTTCTACTCCCCCTTGGATGGGGTGCTTGTCCATCACAGGGTCATCCCCAGCATTAAATTTGCCAGTACCCATTTATGCACCTGGGTGGAGAGAGGCTCTGTGAGAGTAAAGTGTCTTGCCCAAGAACACAACGCATTTTGTCCGGCCAGGGTTCAAAACCGGACCACACAATACAGAGTCGAGTGCACTAACCACGAGGCCACAATTCCTACCTTTTTACAGTACAAAGAACAAATTTATCAAAGGAACATCCCACTCATTCACAGTTCCTGGTCTATTGCCCTAAAGTAATGCTTCTTTATTTTTTTAAATTGATGTTTCAAGAAATAAGGTTCTGATCATCTTGTGAGATGTCTTGGGTAAGGCTGAAATTAATGGTAATGTTGTTCTTGTTTTATCTGATTAGGATTGTAATCTTTGTGAGGATGAGAGGTTCTGTAGGACAGGAGTGTGCATTGAATGTGATGCTGGTATGTGCAGGACATATTTTCACGTCACATGGTGAGTATTACATGTATCAGAACCAGTGCCACATGCTTCTACATGTACATATATGTAGAAATTAGCTATCCCCACATGAAAACGTAACTCGACATTTTGGTTTATTCACATTAATTTTGTGCTTTGACATTTTGTAACAGCAACCTACACATTGTATTTTTTAACATACAAAGTATTATGCTACATAATGTTAATAAAAATACGTTTTTGATTTCTTGCTTGTTTGGATAATTTTCTGCAGTGCCCAGATGTATGGACTTCTGTCAGATGTTCCAGAAGAATGCGATGAGGTACAGCTTTACAGTTAAAAATCTTAAGTCAAATTTATGGACAAACAAACACACGTAGTGCATGTCATCTTGTGCAGGACATGTATATCAGAGAGTGAATGTCTTGATGAAAGTTGTGTTTTATTGCAGGATGTTGCAGATCCACTGTTTGCGCACTGCAGGCTGCATGCCGACAAAAGAACAACAGCAAGCAGGGTAATAAATATACTCTGCTTATTGCTGCTTTTATACTCTTTCCATGGTGACATCCATGTTAAAGATATATGTACAGCAAAAAAAAAAACACACAACTGACTTGTCAGGTGTTTTTTTTTTTTTTTTTAGAGACGTACATGGCTGGCATATCAGTCACGCTATAAGAAAGCAGCTGAAAGGCGATCAGTGGAAGACAAGGTATGTGCCATTAAAATTCAGTAGTCATGACCGCTTATTCCTCACAAATGAGAGTTCTTGGTGGTTAAGAATAAAGGAGTAAGCTAGCAAGATAATACTCATACTGCCTTCTTTTAATTAACAGCAAAGAGTGAACCACTGCTTGGATGTTATTCGCCAGGAGTTTCAGGCAAAAAGAATGAAAAATGTGCCAAAATTATACAGTAGGTGTCATAGTCAACTTTAGAGAAGTCCTAGGTCTGTTTAGGTCTTACATGTAAATAAAACAAGGTGTGTGTCACCCTCAGTGTCGGAAAGTTGCGAGAAAAAGATGCTAAACTAATTGAGGCATGATTTTTAACACTACTTCTGATGGCAAACACTTCAACTCTGTACCTTTGTAAATAAATGTGGCATATCAAGTCATACTTAAGTTTCTTTATTCTTCAATGATTTAAGGGCATCTTTTGGGAGAGTTTTCAGGCTCATGTATGCCCTCGATCCAGACTTGAAGCCCTCTATAGAACACAAATGATCTGCAGATGTAATACATCACTCTTGCTCCCTTGCAGAAATCGTGCAAAATAATAATTATTACAGCTTTTTCGTGATTTTCTCTCCACAGCTCCCACAGAGAAGGTTCCTCGACTTCTGAGCACATGTCCTGGAGGTGAGAAATTTGTAAAAACATGTGCCGGCCAAGACAGTTATAAGCAATTTGCTGGAAATTTGCGTGTGAAACTAGAAAAAGAGGGAATAGGGAATGCACGATGAAAAAGATTTGTTGAACTCAAATTGATATCTTTTGTTAGTGTTGATGATTGTTACTTATAGAAAGTAGATCAATGTGCTCGGATCTTCGTCTGAGTGTAAAATTAACATTCAACAGTAAAATGATAAGGAATCAAAGCGGCAAAGCAGCAAGGTTAAGACAACTTCTTTTCTATTTCCTGGCTTCTTTTTGCGCCAGTTTTTGACCCATTGAAGAGTGATAATCGGAGCTATTATATAATGGCTAATAAAGCTAATTAATTCTATTTTCTCTTCAAAGCATGTCGTCAACTGTTCAAGAAAGCACAACTTTTAGGCTACACCACAGGACAGGTACACTGTACACCAGTGCTTAATAAACTTACGCTACACCACAGGACGGGTACTCTTAGTACTTCAATCAATCAATCAGTAACTTTATTACAGTGTCGTAAGGTAAAAACTCTCTACTAACTGAGGACCCTAAAAAAGAAAGATTCTTCTACAAGTGCACAAATTCTACTTGCGTTTCATTGTGTCTACAGTTGTTAACTTTCCTTTCATGGCATAGCGTAATGCTTTCATCGCTGCCTTTTGCAGACTCAGAGTGTTGTGAATGTCCGCCGCAAGTGGTTTGTTCAACCTGCTCTCACCAGCGAGTTTGTCAACTATTACCATGGTAACAGACATCACATGTTAAATGTTTTTTTTTTTAAATTTTATGAATTCTCTTACTCCTTGTTATGTCTCAACTTTTGCGATGTCCTGCTTCATTGGTTTTAAGAACAAAGCAGTACTTACTGGCTTAAATACCATAAGTGGACGTTTCGGTTGCTGTTGCAATCTCCTTGAATTTCTTCCGCTAAAAATGTGAATAAGTAACGGCGTCCCTGATGTTTACTTTCCTTTTTCAGATCGCAGTGCCAGATTGAAAGAAATGCAGGAACGACAGGAAGAGCTTCAGTTGAATAACAAACGCCTGCAACAAGAGGAGCAACTCTTGAGAGAAAAGTATCATGAGGTTAAAAAAGCGTGATGTAACTTTAATTCTCTGTAAAACAGCGTGACATGGCTGTAGTTCTGTGTACATCAGCGTGACATACCTGTTATCAGTACACTGTAGTACTAACCATGGGTGGCTTTAAAACAGCGTGTTGTAATTGTAAGTCAGTAAAATAGCGCGACAAACTGTAGTCGGTTACTGTACAACACACCCATTTTCTTTTCCACAGTTGACAGAAACTATTCAGCTTCTCGATGAAGACATCAAAGAAAGGAGAGCAGAATCAACAGAATTCCACCGCTTCCTCTGCAAGCTGGCAGCCAAGGTAGTATATTTAATCGGTCTCTTTTCCAGTTTTGGATTGACTATTCGCTGAATAAGAGTAAACAGCCCATGTGGTTTACTTGGTCGAGAAAGTTTGGTGTTGTTGTTTTGGTCAGTTAATGCGCCAGCATTGGGTGAACTTCCATAGGCTTCAGCACATTGCGCTAACGTTATTGCTTGTCTTTGTTTTGTTGATCTTCAGGATCTAGCTAAGCCTCCCATATTAGAACCCAAGAAGCCAAAGCAATCAGCATCACGGACACCATTAAAACCAATCAAACTACACATGTAAGTCATGTCACTTTGTGGCCAGGCCAGTTTTGGGGGGATTCATGCTGACGTCATTGTTTACAGTTTTGCTCATTTGCATACGACTTAGCGTACAGAAGGAAACATGTTAGATATGAATTGACTCCAGACAGCTAAAGAGCTAGTGAAACTTAATACATGGTGAATTTTTAGCTCTTTGGGTGTAATATTCAAGGAGATATTGTCTTTCAAAAAACTACAAAATTTCTGGGAGGCAAAAGCGCTAATGAGCTCATATATTCTTTGTAAAATTTTGAGTTTTTAAACACGTGTTGCACAAAAAGTATTCAATACATCAGGCTCATATTCATTGGCAGAGTTAATCGTACTGTGACCTTTCAATATTCAGAACTGATTTATTTGTTGTTCCATCAGAAACTGAATTGCTTATGCTAATGAGGCAAATATTGTAAGCAAGGATTTCCCTGTTGCGCAAATAATTTGGAGTTTGTTTACAACTGAGCTGGTGGAGAAGTTATTTATTTGCAGCGATAGATATTTAAATGCTTGATTGTTGTGTTTCATTTGTCAGGTGTGCGACTTGTAAAACAACTGAGAATCAGCATCAGTTAGTGCAGTGTGACACATGTCATCATCATTATCATTTAGCATGCGTGGATCCACCTCTAACACGCATGCCCAAGCGGTCAGCCAAGTGTCTTTGGTAGGTAATGGATGAGTGAAAAGTCTATCACTCATCGCTTATGAAAGGGAAATGAGATACAAGGCGTATTGGTTTTGCTTTTGCTTGTAGCTTCAGGTAAAGTAGTGATTACCAGTCAAGCTAATGGGATTCTATGTCATACAAACTTGTCCTGAAATTATCTCAAATCATAGATCTGAAATGTTAGCAAAACCCAAAGGAATGCTATAAAACATGCTACTGTTGAGAACTGATGGTCAAACGGATTGAAAACACGGATACCGGTGGCGCTGTCGAGGCTTCCTCTAATCATTTCTATCGCTATAACAAGATCACATATTCTTTGGGCGTCCTATATTAAAGTGGAGAATGAGAATTTTTGGGGGCGAAATTGAGAGTACATGGTGTCTTGCCCACGAACACAACACTGGACAGGTTTGGATCGGGGCAGAACGCGCCTGCTTACTTTCAATTTTTTTCTTTTCCAAAACATACATTACTTGCAAAAAAATTTTGATTTTAATTTCGGACAAAAATGTGCCCAAAAATAAAACCGACCCAAAAGCTCTGAATTTTTAAGCCTAAAGTGTCTGAAATATTTACAGTACAATATAGACTTTGAAGTAGCTCCAAAATTCTTAATTTCCTTTACACCAAGCTTTATGGAGCGAACTCTAGTCCAGACGCTACTTAACATACGCAACGGCGCGATAAAATTTGTGTTATTTTCTCGTCGGTGTGTTCGTAAAACCTTGAAGATGTTGTGAAACTAGCGTCTTTTGATGTTGTCCCAGTCCAATTTGTGTTTTGTAGCCGAAATATCCGAAATTTGTCCGAAATGAGATAAAAAGTGTCCTAAAATTAAACATCCGAAATCTTTTGCAAGTGATATAGTCCCTTAGTGATCTAACATGTTGTATGATTAACATCAAGAGTGGTATTTGTTAACAGGCAGTGTTCGGAATGCGACCCGAGTAGTAATGATGAAGAAATGGAAGTTGATCCACAGGACACCACGCCCATCTCACAGGGTCGCCAAAGACGAATCATCAAAGAACCGACCAAGTTCACTCCTGACAAGGGAGAGGTGAGGCAGAAGATACAGCGTGTAATGAAAATATGCTTGCAGGCATCTGTTCTGTTTCAGCGTCGCCACGATGGTCCAAAGAGAGCGATTAGTGTGTTTCCATGGAGTTCTTCGTCTTCGTCTGAGATTCCCAAGTCAATAGGAGTCCGCATGCCCATCAGATCAGTTGTTTAGAAATGATAAACATCAAGGCCAAAATGTTAACTGCACCTTCACCTATGTTTAATGTTAGCTACACCTAGCTAGTTCACAGACATGCCACTTAAACTGAAAGAAACAAAAATAACAGCTAAACATAGTAGGATTAAAAATCCCATCTGGCGGGAGGCAGACCAGTCAGCTATTTACAAGCATCGCCGAAGAGTTGAAGTAGGGTCTACCGAGACACACTCCACCTTAATGGTCAGAGCGGGACATGAACTGAAGTGATCAATTAAAATGACTAGAAAACGTATTCTTTAATTAAATAACGTGAACTCAAATGCGAGCAGTCTCTGCTTGAAGACGGTTGCACTTAATTTAGTTCCTAGGGGAATTGCAGAAAAAAGCTCGCCCTTTATGGTCATGAACAAACGTTCACTCCCCAGTAACTCGTGCTGCGTAATTTAGTATTATTAATAATTTAGTATAATTAGTACAATGTAGTGTAATTTATAATTTAGCATGATTTGTGCTGCATAATTTTAGTATAATTTGTGTCGAACAATATTGCGAGTGCTGTTGCACGAAACATTTCTGGGTAGGAGTCGCTGTCAGTTGTACTGTCCATCTTTTTTCATAGTCTAAAAAGCGCAAGCTGAACAAGACGTCCTTGAAACGAAAACCTCCAGCAGTGAACGAAGGAGGCAGTGACAGTAACACAGACGCTGCTAACAAAGTGAGTTCTTACTCAGATTGTCCACTTAGTTCGTTATATAGAAAACAAAAACAGTCTGATGTGAGATAAATGCCAAAATATGAGACGAACTTCGAGAGTCACTTAATTTCTCATTATACTATCACACCGTTTTCCATGTATTATTAAACTTTTTCCATTTGCTGTACCATTTTTCAGATGTTACTTATAACAATAACTGTAGTCAAACCTCCACTAACAGCCACCTCTCTGCAACGGCCAATTTTTTTGGTCCCGGCGGACAGTCCATAAAATCACTCTTATTTTAACCTCTCTACAACGGCAACTGCCACTAAAACACGTCCCAGCCGGCTGAAATAACCTCTCGATTACGGCCATTAATCAACGACTGACGAACGGCGTATTAAAACGCCATTTTGTATTGTAAAAGGTCACCAAACGTGATGCGTACCGCGTGTCGTTGGTATTTTGATTTATGTATGCTAAAATAAGCATTTTTTGACAAAAAATGACGCACCCCGGAAAAAAAAACAAAAAAAAAACAGGTGCCATATTACACCCCTACCTTGCCATAACGGCCACCTCTCTACATCCGCCACTTCCCTCTGTCCCCGAGGTGTCCGTTGTTAAGAGATTCGACTGTATTTACAATTTACCTTTAGGTTTGTTTTTTTTTTTCTCAACACATGTACATTTCGCTCATGAATAGAAACCTAAAGTAGAATCCAGTGCTGATTCTTCAGCACCCAGAAGAGGAAGACGCCCAGGGAGAAGAGACGCTGAAACTGCGGAGAAAAAGAAAAAGCCAGAGGATGTTCGTACCGAGTGCACCACATGCAAACAGAGTGGAACTAACGCTAATCTTGTCAGGTACAAATCAACGTCTCTTACGTGACGTACGTTTTGACGCATTAATAGAGTGTCTTGGCAAACCACGGCGGCAACGGTGACGAGAACGCCACCAAACAAAAAGTTAAATGAGCAGAACAATGGCCGTGCACGGGCGTTATAAATCTTTGTACTTTTCCGTACCGTCATCTGAACGACCAAGTTCTGCGTATTTTGGAGAATGAGAGCGACGGCGGCTAATTTTTCGTATGTTCATTCGGAATTCAACGCCGGTGTTACATAATTAGTTTGAGCAAGTTCTGAGTCCAATAGGCGCACTGAACAGTTCTAGACACTTGTGAAATTCGAAGATAAAATATAAATTCATTTTTTACTAGGCGTTGTCCTCGCGGTCGCCGTCGTCATTGCTTAAGCTCTGTAATGTTTGTTATAAGACATTTTTTTATAATGTGCACAGCTACCTTCATATAAGCAATTTATCAGTTTACCCAGAGACACTTCTAAACCAAGAAGAAACAAGGGTGGTAACGATTATGAAAAATCCAGGCTTATTTTTTCAAGATACGCTGTCCTGTACTATAGTTTAATATTAGCTGAAATTCTGCAATCTAATTTTCCGTAATTTGGGGAGGGTGAATATACGAAAGATCATATATTTGAACTGCGGAGAAAGATATGAAGACATAACTGATCATCTCAGTTATATACTCAACTTGAGCAGTTAGGAAATTAAAGCCTGAAAAAGAAAAATCGGCTTGAATGGGATTCGAAACCATGACCTTTGCGATACCGGTGCAGTGCTCTGCCAACTGAGCTATCAAGCCAACTGGGAGCTGGTCACGTTGTGAATTTGTAATATACCCGTAGATGGTGAAGTTACATGTGAATATATGAAATATCATATCTTTGAACTGCGGAGAAAGATATGAAGATATGATTGATCATCGCAGTTATACACACAACTTAAACAGTTATGAAATTAAAACCTGAAAAAACATTTCACAACTCCTTAAGTTAGGTATATAGCTGCGATGATCAATCATATCTTCACAAAGGTTTGTTTTATGATTTCTATGAATACATACTTTCTTGATGACCCATGTTGAAGACTCTCTTGTCATTTTTGAACCGGCTTTATTTTTCGCAGGTGTGACAACTGCAAACTATGTTACCACTTCCACTGTCTTGATCCTCCAGTGAAAGTAAGTAATATTTTAATTCGCAGTGATTTGTACTCATACTTTGTTATTGATGATATTCGAAACTAATATGAAAAAACTATGGTTTCAAATGTTTTCGCGATTTACTCTCAATCAAACATTCAGAACTTTCTTATTCTTTTATATTCCACTTGCCACCCACCATAGTAAAGATACTGGTTTTAGCTTTGTTATATAACAAATCTAATTCGCACAAACCCTCAGTTTTATTGACTTTTGAGGTTTCTCGTTAATCGTTCCCATGGATTTAGTCATTGCCTTTGAAATACATTATACTAAACTTCAGTCTGTACCCAATAACTGTCGCTACAATGAAGAGAACAAAAACTTATTGAAAATGCTTGGTTTGGTCCAGAAAAAACGGCTCCTTCTTGATGTAGAAGACACAGTACACGTCACTAAGGAACACTTCCTCACAAACCTATTGTTTAAATTATTTTCCTCATTCTTTTGTCCTTCTGTCCACTATTGTTTTACGTCAGCTGTGTCTTCTACACCAAGTAAGAGCCAAAACAACTATATGGAAACACGTCTTAAGCTTAACTTTTCCTGGTTATTTAGGCCAACCCCAAGACACGAGGATATCAGTGGGTCTGCAAGGACTGTGATGAATCGGTAAGAAAAGCTCTGTAGCGAAGATTACTAAGTGTTACCTGCAAGGGTGGGGTGGAACGCACTTAGTGCCCCCCTGAAGGCAGGGTAGGCTTGGTGGAGAGTTCGGAATGGTCCTGTTCAGTGTGGGATAGAATGTACTTAGTGGCCCCTGTAGTGTGGGGTAGAATTTTCTTACTGTCCCCCTAAGGGGTTTGGGCCAATACGAGTTTGTTCTCTCTTGGCCGGTCACGTGTCGAAGTTACACATGGGTCTCATTGAATGCTTTACTTGCAAAAAAATTGAGACGTTTTTAATTCCAGACAAAAAAAGTGTCCGAAAACTAAACCGTCCGAAATATTTACAATACGGTATAAAATATTTAAGTAGCTCCAAAGTTCTTAGTTTCCCTTATGAGGCGAACTCCAGTTGAGACATTGCTTGAGCTACGTAACGGCTTGATAGAATTTGTGTTGTATTCTCGTCGGTATATCTCCAAAACCTTGAGGGTGCAGTAAAACTATCATTTTCACAGATGCTACTTCAGTCTAATTCATGTTTTGTAGGTGTAAACTTACGTTACCTATGTTTCATCAGTGCCGAAATTTTGGCCGAAATTTGTCCGAAATGAGATGCTAAGTGTCCGAAAATTGAGCGTCCGAAATTTTTGGCAAGTAACGTAAGTGAATGCTGAGAAATGCTTGCGATTTTAAACTAGCTGGCTTCATTAACTTCACCTCGCATGTGTATCGGACCATTATGAAAAAACAATTTTTTTTTTAATTTCTTCTTTGTTAGGAAGGAGAAAGTGAAGATGCAGATGAGGAAGACACCAGTACTGCTGATAGCAAAACAGAGAGAAACATGAAGCAAGAGAAAGATGTCAAACAAGAAGGCAGTGAAATACACGGACAGAAAACAGATGGAAAGAAAGAAAAACCAAACGATATTGAACAGAGTTCGTCTTGACAAG
>Ga0126338_10002419_pt1 | contig 12829 bp, 9 predicted proteins | sample OrbCmetagenome_2_FD_92529 | JGI IMG/M metagenome (GOLD analysis project Ga0126338, IMG submission 92529) | Coral microbial communities from Petempiche,Puerto Morelos, Mexico - Orbicella C C metagenome | ecosystem: Host-associated > Invertebrates > Cnidaria > Coral | place: Petempiche,Puerto... | reverse complement strand
GATTGATTTTTCCAGGACTCTAAAATTCACATTAACCCTTTCACTCCCAAGATCTCAATTTTAATTCTCCTTGCTGTCTGCCATACATTTCATATTTTTTACTTGAGTTTAACAGATTTCCAGCACTTTCCAGTAGTCCCTTTCCAGGACTTTCCAGTCCTGGAAAATGCCACAGTAAAATTCCAGGACTTTCCAGGTTTTCCAGGACCCGTACGAACCCTGTGAGCCTAAAGTTTACTGTTCTGAAAGTTGCTAGGCAACTGACTTGACCATGATGGCCTGAACCCTCTAGGAGTATTTTCTCTAGGTGGATAAGCTCTTATTGTTGTTTGACTGGATGATAAATATTTCAAGAGTATGCCAACAAAGATTTGCACAAAATAATGAAATCCATTCTCAACTGGAGTTCTGCAAATGTGAACAAATTACATCAGAACTTCCTCTGATTACATGCTAGCTATCTGAAACCACACGTGGTCATAACATGAACTTTCTAAATAATCTGCAGCAGTAAATAAACCTTTGTAAAGTCCAGCAAAACGTTTTTGCAGTTGTTGGCCAGAGTAATGTCCCTCCAAGGCTAAGCAGCTTCATGCAAATTATTTCCTAAATTTTTATGTACTGATACGAAAAACAAAACACTTTTTTTTTAATTAACTGAGTTTGTTACAGTGCAGTGTCATTAATTAATATCTATAGTGCTCAAGGATACCCTTTTCAGCAAGTGAGACCCGGTAGTTTTCAAGGAACACAAGTTTGAGTTTGTCTCCAATGATTGGATCATTGTTCACCACTGCAAAAGTAAGATAAACTTTAAGTTAAAATGAGGAAAAAGTTAAGGTATACATTGTTGGGTGTGATACCACACGCTATTTAAAGCTATAATACAATGTATAACTTGTTTAATGTTCCACCCTACTCAGCAATATGACAATAATGTGGAATATCTTTGTTACCTTGTTTTAGTTACATGTAGTTTTCATGCAAGAGGCTGTTCAACAGGTTGTAAAAAGTAATAAATATTCATCTTTTCGTTACACGAGAGTGAAATGCAAAATGTTCATTAAAATACATGTAGGCTTCAGGGATGGCGGAGTGTACTTTTAATTAAAGAGGAGGGCGGGCTTACAAGCGAGCGCCAGAGGCGCTAACTTGTAGGGACCTGGAGATACATGTATGTATTTGTAAATTATTATTTTATGTATTTTTAGCTTGAAATTGCAGGAGGGGAGGGAGGGGTGACTCTTAAGCCCTCCCAGCCTCCCTGCTCAACTGTCCCTGGTCTTCCAGGTAAGAAATTGAAACAAAAGATCTTTCAGCATGTGTACAGTATATGGTGCCGAGCTGCAGAACACAAAGGGACATTCATGCTGCTGTACCACATGAAAATATATGTACACGTAAATATTATAAGAAATCCAGTTTGCAAAACCACTTCAAGAATGAAACTACAGAAGGTTAATTTTTAATGGTACAAAGAGAGCAGGGTTTCCAGCTAAAATGCTTTTGTGCTTGATACTCGAAACATACCATATACACAATAAATATAATACATGTATGATTTACATGTACGCACCTCTAGCAATGCTGTTGAAGAGTTTAATGATCAGTTTGGCCATGTAGTAGCCAGGAGCTGCCTGAAAACAAACACAAATTTTCAGTTTTATTTAAAAAAAAAAAATTCATTCTGAAAGTACCAGTTCTGTAGTAAAATTAACACATGTAATCAATTGATTCTTTTACTATCAGAATCAGCTCTTGAAACTGTGAATATAATATGCGGGCGAGCAAGTGACAAAAGTCATATTTCAAAGACTAGTTGTAACCATGGTTCACACAGTCACTCACTCACTCATCCCCATAGCACTGGGTGGCACACAGGGCGGCTGGCACAAAGAGTGGTTTCACAACAAAAAAAGGATTGACTTAAGGAATGATGCATCTCCTGTTGACTGTCTGAGTGTATGATGTTACAAGGAGTAACCAACAACAGATCATACAGCAGAGTTCTTCGAGGTTGTCATGTGCAACTGTCATGTAACAGAGCAACAAGTCTCTCTCACTATGACATGTTTTGAGAAGCACACTCAATCAAAGAAGATAACTTTAGCAAACATTGTGGCCAGTACCTTTCCTCCAATCATGACAGTGCGGGGCACAAAGTCCATGTTCGGATTTGCTTTAAGTCCTGCGGATCAGACATGTATAGTTTTATTTTAACTTTCAATTATGGTTTTTTTTACTTCATACCTTAGAATCGTGGAATAAAGGTAACTATTAATATTAATAATTGTTAGATAAAATTATTATAAATTATGCTTACGGTTGTACAACACAATAACATGGAGGCAGTTCATCAGCTGTCTCTTGTACTCATGGATTCTCTTCACTTGGACATCAAATATAGAGTTCACTTTGACATCAATGTCATACTCTTTCTTGATGTAATCTGCAAGTCTAATCTTGTTTTCCTGGATACAATGAAAAATAATGGCCTTTAGTTCTCAGACTGAGTCCACCTTCTCAGTAGTATAAAAAGGACAAAAGGATATGTCATTTAACTTTTAAATAGTCATGTCAGTATTAATTTATTATTACCTGTTTGCTTCTCATGAAAGCATGTTTAAAGTTCCTGTCATTGACATATTTTTCAAGCTTTCTCAACTGTGACAAGTCTGCTATCCATCCCTCACCAATTTTCTACAAAAAGAAATAAAATGTGTCAGGTATCATTTGATAAGTCTCAAGTCCAGGGAATTGACCTTTTTCGACTGGGCAGTTTGTTACCCTATTTCAGACCATGTGATGATACTCTTGAGAATTCTTCCTTTCAAATTTTCAAATAGTTGCGTGTATATGAATAAATAATTTTTAAATGTAGATGGATAAAAGAACAATTCTCTAGAGAATATCACATGGTCTGTAATGGGACAACAAACCACCCAAGTGAAAAAGGTCTATTCACCGTTGTAAAGGTCCATTCCAGTAACAAGTCATACATGTATACCCTGCAAGACAGAGATTTCCCTCTCTTTCTGCACTATGAGAAACAAGAGGGAAGGGAATCTAAGTCTGTTGGGAATCTCTGTCTTGTTGTTGTTGTTGTTGTTGTTGTTGTCATCATCTCACAGGGCACATGTACACCTGTATGTATCAAAGAACATTTGATAACTATTTTGCTTCTTTAACAAAGTGTTCACATATTTTTACCTCACAAATAAGGTCTGATAGCCCAGGGTTGCAGAGAAGAAGCCAGCGTCGTGGTGTCACACCATTAGTCTTGTTCTGAAACTTCTCAGGAAACATTTCATAGAAGTCTTTAAATCTGACAAGAAACAAAAACATTTTGTGTTAGGCCTTTTCTGCGTTCAATGAAATAGTATTACATGCAGTTGCATATGTATGTACCACAAGGATGGGTGTCCAGGCATCCTGTGGATGGCCACTTTCAATCTATAGAAAGTTATTTTATTTTTCATATGCTGCCTCATAAATTGCTCATTTGAGCAGGCCCTATGGCATATTTTGGACAGCCAGTTTTCAAATTCTGGGTGAAAGCCTGACAAGGACCCTCACCATTTCACTGGATTGATTTACTTCCAGTGGCTAAAATGACAACCTATTCCTTGACACCTACATCTTTGAGAACAGATTTCGAACTAATGTTCATTGAAATCCTGTTCAAAAAATTACAATGCAGTTCCCAGTCTTCCTGGTAGACCATTTTCTGAAGAACACAAGCAAACACATGTACAGTACACATACTGGCAGTTTTATACTCCATAAACAAAACATTGAGAGTCCTAAGTTTATTACATTTTGTTTTTAGTTTTACGCAAATAAACACCAAGAGATCATACTCACACTGTTGTTTTGAGAAGTTCAGAGTGTAGAGCAGCCACTCCGTTGATTGCATGAGAACCAACAATGCACAAATGTGACATGTTGATGCGCTTCTCAGGTCCTTCTTCCACTAAAGACATCCGCTGCATTCTGCCTACGTCTCCTGGCCACTTTTCTGTTACTTTCTGAAAGGATAACATTTTAATTACCAATTTCATTCTAATTACATTGTTGGATGGTATTGTAAAGTCAGGATTCAAAACTGCATGTACTGTAGACTTTGTTAAAAGAGTGCATGTACCAGATTCTCCAGACAATACATGTATAATTTCAAGCCTGCAAAGAGCCCACATGTGTTTACCTTTAGAAACAAAGCATTGATTTCATAGATGATCTGAAGGTGTCGTGGCAAAATGTACTCCAACATGTGTACAGGCCATCTCTCCAATGCTTCAGGAAGGACTGTGTGATTAGTGTAGCTGAACGTTCTGATGCAGATGTCCCATGCCTACAAATTGACAACACAAGAGGTCATGTGGGCATGTAAGCGTCAGTACTGGAGTACAACATTAATCAGGTTTATTAGTTTCTAATCCACTATTCCATTCTTAATACAGCCAGTTAGAACTGACAAGGCAAGCAATCTGTAGCTGTTGTATCATATGCACCACAAGCTATAGATACATGTAAATTTCTGCAATTGAGCATGTATAAATGGCCATTACATATCTCTGTTTTTCAATGCGTGGTTCTACTAACCCTGGATACAATGCCTATCCATCACAGGATTACCCCTGCCATTAAGGTCTCTAGTACGTGAACCCTCTAACTAAATATACAGTACATGAAAGGCACTGTGGTAAATGTATCTTTCCCAAGAAAAATACATTTACCACAGTGCCACTGCTCAATCTGCCCCCATACAAGCTACAGTACATACAGTACTTGGAATAGAATTTTTCTGTCATACAGTGTGTCTGTTTATCTGTTTGTTGTTGTTTACTTGCCTTTTCCCATGTGAGTTTCTCAACATCAACAAATACCCTCATAAGCTCTGGAATAGCTAGAGACGGATGCGTGTCATTCAATTGAATGGCAACCTGACAAACAAATTAATTAATTAGTTATTGGGCTGTTAGTTCAGATAATATTACAATGTAGATATAAATAGATTGCAATTTAAACAAACTTGCCACACTTGGAAGCTTGAAAAACAGAACACTTACATGTAGAAAACAATAATGTGTGGAAACAAAACAAGGCCATAGCAGCAATAATACATACATGTACACACAAGTCATTGAGTAACCATAAAAGGCAGCACATTATCTCAATGCTAGATTGTGTACAAGAACACTGTATATAATAAAATAGCCATCAAGTACTTACTTTGTCAGGAAAGTTCTCAAAGTTTGTCCGCACTGCTTCTTTGGAACCAAATTTGGGAGCTTTATATCTTCTAACAATGTCATGGAGAGTAGCACTGACCATGAAGTACTGCTGCTTTAGACGCAACTCTTTCCCTTCAAAAAACTGAAAACAATGTTCAACTCAATTATTGGATTCAAAGCAATTAGCAATCAAAACATTTCAAGTATTTCAATTTCTAAGCAAATTTTCAATTATAAATCTTACATTATCATTTGGATATAAAACTCTTGAAATATTCTCTGCCACATTTCTGTCCAGGACTGCCTTTATATAGTCTCCATCATTAACTGGAAATACAAAAATTAGAGAGCTTAAATAAAGCCTTAATTTACATGTATTTATTTTTTATTTCAAGAGTCTACTGCCCATGTTAGAGTTGTCACTTCTATGGAAGTCTCCATAAGAAGGCATCATACGTAGTTACAAGATGGAATTCAGAATGTAAAATGTTTGTCACTTAGGCCATGAAATTGAACTTCCAGCCCTGTACTAAGACATTTTGTCACATGACTTTGGTCGTCAAAGACCACATGACATTTAATGAGAAAGGCGCTGTTTATTATTTTGATCCTGCTTCTAAGACAAATTTATTTCAGTATGAATCCAACAGAATCAGGAGCCAATATTTCTGCTCATTTCTTAAAAGGCATTTTCAATATAAACTTACAGTATGAGAGATCAAAACCCTTTGGAGACTTTGCTGCCCACAATCTCATTGTGTTGCAGGTATTGTTTCCATAGCCTGGAATGGGCTGATCATATGGCATAGCAAAAACTGTGCTTGTATCAACCCAGCGATGGCTTTTTCCACTAACATCTGACTCCACTCTTCCATAAAACTGAACAGGAATCATGTACTCTGGTCTGGCTTTCTCCCAGGGGTTCCCAAACTTAAGCCAGTCATCGGGCAACTCAATCTAGAAGAATCATGAGTGAGTCAGACTGAATAACTAATTAACTCAGTCATGCATTCTCCATTACAACTGAACCCTGAGCATTCTGCGATAAAAATAAAATAACTTCTGACCATTATCAGTGTTTGAAAACACAGTCCTGTAACTCACAAACTTCCATTTCCTTCTAGATAGCAAAGGACACCACCATTCCCAAATTTGTTATGACTTTTAATTGACCAAATTTATCATCTTTAACTTAATTTATAATCAACAAGTAAATCTTTTACTTGCCATCAACAGAGCCCAACACATGGTTTCTTTAGAATCTAATCCTTTTGGAAAATATTTTTCTTTTGGTCATTTTGCTAGGCATAACTCGATTTGAGCCAGATATACCTCCTGACAGTTCTTCTCTCCCACTCAGTCAATAAGTATGATATTGTCTACGACTGATTCTAGAAGTTCCAAGTCAAAAGGTATAATTCCATTGAATGAACTTGAAAAACAACATCAAATTTATATACACATTACATGTAATTTCAAAAATCTGTTTACAAAGTCTATTAAAACAGCACAAATTTGAAACCTGATTTCCATGGTCATCTATTCCTTGTTTAAATATTCCATACTCGTATCTGATGCCATAACCATAGGCAGGATACCCCAAGGTAGCCAAGGAGTCCAGGAAGCATGCTGCCAATCGTCCAAGACCTCCATTTCCAAGACCAGCATCTTCCTCTATTTCCTCAAGTTCCTCCATCTCCAGACCAACCTGTTTAAAAGACAAGACAGTAATTTCGCTTAACACATACACATAAAATTGTACCAATCCGGTCTGAAAGTTAGTTTCTTAAAACAGAAACCATGGTAGCACATCCTCTATCAGTGCTGGCAAAAAATTGGCTGACAATTGGCCATTTTGCTGTCAAAAGAAAATTACTGCTACACGCTACGGAGTTCACTACTAATGCTTACTTGCAACTGCAGCAAATTCATCTCTGGTCTTTACTGCCCACTACTTCTATCATCTTGGCTGCTACTACAAAACATTTTGACAGAGCTATTCCTATTCACCTACACGTAAGATTACAATCAAAACTATTCTTAAGGGACTCCATAAAGGGCCAGGCACCAGCCCAACTGACTGGCTGCAAGGACGATTTTGCCCACCTGGTTTTATCATGTAGCCGAAAGTTTTTCTTATAAAAGAAGTTCAAATCCTATAGTTTTGCCCAGCTGTGAAAACCAGTTGTCCTCCTGCTGAAAATGTTAATGAAATCCTTTATTAACATGTACACTGTAGCACTTACCTGATACATGGCTTCGTCACACTCTCCTTGGATCCCTAGGTTGATCATAGTGTTGGTCAGTGCGCGGCCCATGTAGTACTCCAGTGAGAGATAGTACACACGCTACCAATAAATCAATGCAAAATAATAACGCTGTAAATAATAAACTGGTCAACTACATTGTGCATGTAACTAGATTTGCAACCTATCAATCTCGACCATCTCCACAACTTTGGACCTCTTTCGACAAGGGAAGACAACTGCAGTGTAAAATTTTTAAGATAAGCAGTTACTTGCCACAAACTTGTATTTTTAAAAATTGTAATTTTACAGTATTACCATACTGCAAGAACATACATGTTGATGTAAGTGCATTGCTTGTAGTGTCAACCTATCTGTGGTTGTACGACTTGTAAACTTTAATCTCTCTCTCTCTTTTTTTTTTTTTCTAATTTGTTTTACTCTCATTAAGAACTTACTGGCACTAACAGTCACTTTTAATAAAAGAACCTGCTATTTAAAGACACTTTTTTGTAAGATGATAAGCTACAAAGGTTTTGTTAGTTTTACTATTGGATGTAATGATGTAACTTGACGACAGTATTGTTTCCTTGAGTTCACACTAATAATATTAATACTTTCAAAATTGATACAGACCCATGTTCAAAAGTGGTGTAGGTCAGGCACACCCATGTATGCAAGGGGCTTCTGCTGAGGTCATCCTCAACTGCTAATGCCACATCAATTGTCAACTCTCTTTTTTGGATCAGGATGAGTGATCTAAGATCCCTTGGATCATGGTGCAACAAAGGAGCTGATGAATCTGTGACCAGAGTGGATTCATCGGTTCCTTTGATGTACTGTACCATGATCCGAGTGATCTTGGATCACTGATCCTGATCCAGATCACCCCAAAGGAATGCATCATCCTTAGATTTTTGCAGGTAATATGTTTTAATTTACTACCATTAACAAAATTGATTTGGAGATTAATCATCAATAATTATGATATCCATATGTTATTTATTTCTGTCTCAAAATCTGTTGTCGTGGTCTTTTTCTTTTTTGTAAAACAAATACAACTATCAAACAACAATGTTGCTTTTTCAATAAGCTTGCCATATGGTTCTTTTGCCACAGTAAAAAAGTCTGTCTTCCTGTATTGTTCGTTTCAATATCTCATAGGCCACAAATCAATTAACAAACCACAACAAAAGAAATACAAAAATAAAAAGTTGAAATTCATTCCCTTGTCACAAAACAGACATTAAGATGACTGCCAGATGTCATGGAATGTCACCTTGTTTGTTTGACTATTGACAATCCTAGATCCTAATCAAACTTTTTCAACCTGTTTTTTGCCCATTTCAACATCGGTTGTTTGTGCATTGAAAATTAAATGGTCAATTTCATTACAGTATTCCTTAACCCATTAATAAATATTTCATTTTAGCCAATAATAACCAAAAAATAAAACTCCGATTTCAGATATTAGCCATCTTTTACCGATGTTGACTTTTGTAGGTGGAAGAACTCGACTGCAGACAAAATAGCTGCCAACGTTAAACATTATTTATGCAAAATAAATTCAGGTTTTTCTTTCACGGTTGTGGATACTTAATTACCGGCAAATGCATGCAACAGTCTCACTGATTTTACATTTTTTTGAAAACCTCCAGAGCGCAAACACGATCAATATCAGCATGGACGCTGCTACAATCACTAAACTCATGCACGAGATTTTGACGACACTGTCAGCAGAAACCACAGGTGGGGTCCGTCGAAAGAGGTTGTAAAAAGTCGGCTTTATTACAAACGTTTTACCGTTGAAGCGAAACTGCTCCTATTAATAAGCCGGCTCATAGTATTTTGACGAAAATAAAAGGACAACGGGGGTGGCATATGATTGAAATCTGAACTCACGCGATTTAAAACTTTTGTTTACAAGTGCTAGCTTAGTTTTAATTTTCCCTTTACGTAACCAAAGCCTGATTTCAAGCGTGATCGTCATATGAATCATCACCGAAACATCAAAATACCTTAGGGTCCTTCTCATAATAGGCTTGCTGGGATCGAATCCACTTTCCTACCAAATGATCTTTCACTGTGTGAGCCAGAGAATAGTAGTAATCTCGTTTCGTCGCGACATTGCGGTCTTTTACGAGGGAGTAGTGCAAATGGCGGTTGAAAGCTTCCTTCAGACTGTTCACGTCCTCAACAATTGGCAGCCGTCGAAGAGAGATCTGCCTCTTTCTTTCTGCATCCGTCAACGGTTTCTCGCCCATAGTGCTGCGAACACTGAGCAAAAGAACCGACAAACACACTAAATTACGCCTTCCTTCGACCTTCTGGAATCGGCGCTCTCTGCTCTGCAAACAGTGAGAATGCCAACTTGGCTCCAGTCTCCAACGGAAAGTTTCCCAGATGTTTACGTCACATTCCACGTCGATCTTCTCAACTCATTCCCAGGCTCTCTCTCCTTTTCTTGGGTTGAGGTCTTCTTTATTTCCTATTTCTTTCTTTTCCCATTTCCTGTCATTTGCGACAGAAGTTTCTTTTCGAAGGAACGACAACCTTAAGTCATAGAGTTAATAGTCTGCGAAATTACATTTCTCGACCAGATGCATGTTTATTGGTTTTAATTTAATTTTCAGCTTCCTCTCAGGTACAGCAGATATATCAAGGCTTTAAAATAATTGAGAGTAATTGCCACTTAAAATCAAAGAAATCGTGGCCAGGGTCGAAAAATCGATTTTGCTCACACTTTACCAGTTTGAAGGCCTAGGTAAGTAGCTGAAGGAAATCAAGTTAGTTTTTTGAAATATCCAATAAAACGGCAGAAATTCATGAAAAACGGTCATCGTACCGAAAGTTCAGATTTCACTTCGCGATAATCCGAAATTTTATCTTCTTGTTACACATATGTTTGCATCGCTGTGAAACGTTCTCAACTTTAAATGTATACAATGATTCTTCCTTAATAAAGATATAGTGATTACTTTTATTCCTTGTGTTTTCTGAGCGAACTGAGCCCCGACATACTTAGACATACTTTTCTAATTAAAACAAAACTCAAAATTTACGCAAATCAGTAAGGAAAAACGCTGACCAGTAGTGCTTCAAATCATCTGATATTGTAGCAAACTACAGTTCAGTCAATGAACTTTAGGTTTACAGTTTCATCATTAGTTTCATGCATCATTTTGTTAACCGCACACAGCTAGGCTACTCACTATCTACTAAACTTGCAATTAGATTATGAGCTCGAGGTTTCAAACGCGTGATAGTTGACGAGGGCGCAGCCCGAGGTCAACTATCTCGCATAGAAATCGAGAGCGAATAATCGCTTTGTTTTTTTTTTTTAGTATAGATCTACCGAGTCGTTCAAAAACGTTATCTAAATCCTCTTTACAGACACTTCGAAAACGCCAAGAAGCGGCCGTATTTTGTTAGCAAGGGTCAACAAAGGTACACTGCTACGTTGCTCACTATCTATAAATCTACTAGCGTTCTATTACGAATGCTGTTCTCTGATTGGTTATGCTACTCACTATCTATTCTGTGATAGATAGTGAGAAGCGTAGCACTGTGCCCTTGTTAACAAAATGACGGCCGCTTCTTGGCGTTTTCGAGGTGAGTAACGTAACCAATCAGAGAACGAGTTTCGTGATAGAACACAAGTAGTTTGAAACTAATTAACAACAGGGCTACGGGGCAATAGCCCATGAGGCGATGAGGCGAAGCCGAACAGTGGGCTATTGTCTACCCGTGGCCCTTGAAGGCGAAGGGTCTAATAGACCAATTTCGATATATTAAAATTCAGCCCAAAACAATAGACCCCAGTACGAGGCTCTGGGGAATAACTACAGAGTTTGTGGGGTTAATTCCCCAGGGCCTCGTGCTGAGGTCTATTGTTTTAGGCTGAATTTTAATATATGGAAATTGGTCTATTGTTTTATAGTATCACCTAACTAGTCGGACAGAAAAGGCAGTAATTAAGTTAGCAAATGCAAGTTGAAGAAATATTTATTTGGGAATAAAACGAAAGAAAGCGTCACGCTCGATTGCGCCAATTTCGCTACTCGAGGACTAATACTAACAGTCCTCCAGTAGCGTAGCCAATTAAAATGCAGGATTTGCATTAGTCCACTAGTTGGGTGATACTAATTTCTGATATATCTCAAACTTTAAAAGAATTTAACTTTAAAAAACTTTATTTAACTTTAAAAGAATTATCGACTTTAATTATTAACTTTAACTTTAAAGAATTAAACGAAACTCTTCAAAGAACTTTGAGATTTTTTTCTTCCAATTGTATCGAAGTTAGGAAAACCGTGTTAAGACTTTGCACCAAAACAGCCATATGTACTTTGATTTCACACCTCCAAAAGGCCTTAAAATCACTCCGAACAATGAAAACACAAAATAGAGAGAGGAGAGCAAGAAAAGGAAGATAGGAGAGTGGAGGAAAAAAAAAAATTGACATTCCTTTTAGTTTTTAAATCGTCTACTTTGGAGATTGTAACTGGCTAGGAAAAAAACGCATGATTTCTTTAACACTGTTTTCATTAATCCTGACATATATAAATTTTTTAGTTTTATTTATTTTACCAGTTCTTTTTTTGTCCTTGTCGATTCTTGTATACTCTTCTAATATAATTAATCTATAACTACTTTTACATTGTGGCTGAAAAGCCACTATGGGGGAGCTTCAATAAACGTATGTATCTATGTAGACTTGCTTCATAATATAGTAATTTTTTTTTGTCACCGAATTCTGGAAAATGACGCTACTTCAAATAGACGGGAAAAAGTTTCTTTGTTTTCAATTAATCATCTGAATTAATTGCATGTTCTTAGGGCATATTATCGCCATGCAGTTATCGACCATTGCGGCCATTTTTTGGGGAAAGAAACAACGAAGTTGCCAAATATCACTATATAGCAAAGATATCAGTGACGTCACCTATTGTTATTTAAAATATGCCAACCAAAGAACTACTAGGTGATGAAACAAAGAGTTTTTTTGTTTACCGTTTTTAACATTTAAATAACAAAGACAATGTTTGTACACAAATATTTTCGCTATAGTAAAAATAACGACTAGGAAATGAATTACCGTCACTCCGTGTAAGCGCACCTGAAGTAAGACTTACTGCTATGCAAATAAGTAGAATTTAAGCACGCACCTTCGCGGGAAAGTGGCTCATTTGCATTGATTAAAATTCAAAATTGATAACATTATTTTATTCTACCATGCGCTCATCAACACACTTAAGTTTTCAAATTTAATTTCATAACGGACTCGAACGGCTCAAAAATGAACAAATGAGCAACTTTTGAACAAAGTTTGGACAACTTCGCGTCATG
>Ga0126338_10002417_pt1 | contig 12836 bp, 2 predicted proteins | sample OrbCmetagenome_2_FD_92529 | JGI IMG/M metagenome (GOLD analysis project Ga0126338, IMG submission 92529) | Coral microbial communities from Petempiche,Puerto Morelos, Mexico - Orbicella C C metagenome | ecosystem: Host-associated > Invertebrates > Cnidaria > Coral | place: Petempiche,Puerto... | reverse complement strand
TGCTCCACCTAGGTGTGTTATCGATATGTTACATTTGGAACCTTTTATTGTGTGAAAAAAATTCCCCCTCAAGCATCAACTTATGCCCTGTCCACACTTTGCTGGAGAATTTGAAAACGCATCAATCACCGGTCATTTTAGATTTGTGTTTGAGGAAGACTCGGGCAGGGAAATCACGTGATTATCGTGACATCATCATTTTCTTGATGATGATTACAAAGCTCCGTTTTCAAAATGTTTTCCGTCCACACGAAAACGAAAAGCCGGCGTTTACAACTTCCTTCGTTTTGAAGAGCGTTTTCGAAAAGCTCCGTTTTCGTAACGGATCAGCGTGGACGGAAGGCCTAACCGTAGTAATAAAGTTGCGTTTTCAAATGTCTCCGGCGTAGTGTGAACGCTACCGTACCATAGTCAGAAGTGAAAGTTGGTCACGTGATAGAGGGTTAGCTAACTTGTTTCTCGCTAGCCTCCTACGCAGCTCGGCGCAGACGCTTTCTGGACACGTCACGCAATCCTACCCTCGAGAGGAATGCGTGACGAGTCATGAGTTATGAGGCCAGGTTTTTCTCTCTTCGAGCAATTTTCTTCAGGTTCTTTCATTTTAACTGCAAATTCAGCCTGCATCATACACACACTCGTTTTAAAGTACATAATTTTCTGTTATATTTAGCATAGAAGTAAATACATTGCGTTGCTTGAGTCAATGGCAGGGTTCTTGTTCACAATAACAGCGTTCAAGTGAACAGAGTGGCGACATACAAGGAACTGGACAGTTATTTTCAGAAACAGTCAGCTCTCTTTAATGTTAACTTACTGGTGAGTGCTGTAAAGACTGGGATAACACAAGCCATTATAAGCCATCAAATATTTTTGCTCACGTGGAATTGGGCTAAAGCGTCACGTGACTGAACATAGCCCAGCTAAAACTAGGGAATATCCGAGAGACATTCGCCAATTTTCAAAACTGCGCGTGTTGCGAAAAATATTTGAAGGATAATAAGCAAAATGGCCTCCATTTGGCGTGAAAATATGCTCGGATATTTGTCCTTGGACATAATCTGTTCCTCAAAACTCACAGCCTTCCTCGAGCTACGCTCTCAGAAAACTGTCCGCGGAGAAATATCTGAGCATATTTTCGGGCCAAACGGAGGCTATTGTTTACATAAACATGATAGCACGAAACAGGAAAACTGCTATATTTTAGAGTGATAGGCCTGTCCAAACAATTCTGTAGGAATTGTTCACGGGGCAAGCAAAGCTGTTTGTAAACGCACCGCAGCGAGGGAATACACCGTACGGTAGAGAAGATTACTGCGGTTGAAAACACTTGAATAAAGCAATTCAATGGCAACTGCTCACTGATTCCGTAGAGAAGAAATATTCAGTTTTGTCTGCTTGAGAAGACTTGTATATGGTGATCTTTTTGTTTCCTACCCCTGTGATAATATATTTAGCCAAAATATTTTCCTTACTTGCGAAAATGGACACAACTGTGTCCGCATGGTGTTCATGTTTGTTTTCTTTTTCATTTTGCAGGATGGCGAAATTGACCTAAAACTCCTCACTAATGTTTTATCTCCAGAAACGGAAGTGTTTGAGGTAGGTCTATACAAAATATGCCACGCATTTTAGTTTTGTGCTCAAGAAAATTATCACTGAAATGTTAAACTTTATTTAAATCGTTTGCTCAAATGGAGGTTGTAGTTAAGATAATGTATCTTCTCTGCCTGGTAAAAGTGGTAAAACGAACTCCAGAGGAATCAGCCAATCAGGAGGATGAAATAACGCAATTAACCAATCAGAACTCGAAGCAACACGTCGTGTGTAGAAAGCACGGGAAAACTTAAACTGGGAACGTTCGCGCGACCAAGTCACGATTGATTGGCTTATTTTACGGCTTTCTTAACCAGTTGCAAGGATTTTGACTTCGCGAATTACTTTTGTCTAACCAAGTTGTTGCAAGCATTTTCTAACATCACTTCGTTCTTTCAGGAGGACAAACCTTGGGACTGGGACCGACTATTCACTGAAGTAGCATCCGAGCTACAAACCGAGTGGGACACTGGGAAAGAAACAGATGAACTAGAAGAGTCTAACACATGAACGAACTAAAAACGTTTTAAATTATTGGAGACGGAGAAGGCCAGGAAATATATTTATTAATCCAGAGCCGGCAAGTGTAGGAAAATTTGCCTTTTATTTTTCTTTCCTTTTTGTAGTTTTTCTCTTCTCGTAAATATTAATGCTCGTAAATGCAACGAGGACGAGTTAAAAATTGTAAAATACAGTAGCCACTCCTTCTCTTTGCAGACGCCGCCATCGTATGCAAAGTTCTGTTCATACAGCATGTACACATTCGCGCTTTTTTGAGTTTTCTGTGCGTTCCTCGGTGAAAGAACTAGCGGTCAAATGTCCTAACAAATAAAACAAAACGAAAAAACATGAGAAACGCATTTGTTTGCATGGTATTTTTCTGTCGTAATATGCTAAGAAGTGGTTTAAGATTTTCACTTACAAGTTTTTTCATTTATAATTTTGGCAACTTCCAATTAACGTGTTGATTCGGCGGAATTTTCCTTTTCTTTTTCCGGCGCCAATCCTGTCTGCTTGCCATGAATTTAAGCAAACGTGAATAGCCAGATGACAATTATTCAGGTAAAAAAAGCGCAAGGGTTGAACAGATCACAGATTTTTGAATCAGTGCAAATCGTTCTTTTTATCCACCCACAATCTCGTTCCAAATCGTTCCCAGAGTCCCCCAGGAGGAGGGGGTGAGGTTCCGCGCGACCCTAAGTTTTAGTTAACATTGTCTCCTCGTGGGTAAGCGGGTAAACATTTTATTTGCAAAAATGAAATCAAAACCCTTTTTCTTTTCTGCTTGTGAGACGCATATTTTAAGCCTCCGCAAGAAGCGGCGCGTGAAAACAGAGACCTCCTGAGAAACAATGAAATTCATAAATATTTCCACAACATTCTTCTCTCGTTTGGCAAGACCCAAGTTATCTCCATGTCAACTTCCCCAATTTCAAGTCTCGGTCTTAGAAAGATTTGCGATCGAGTCGACCCCAAAGAGCATATCATAGAGGACGAGGCCTTAAACACAGTTAGTTGCGTGGGCTTACCGAATAAAATTCAATAGCTCTTGTAACTTACCACTTTTAATTTGATAAATTCAGAAGCTACCTAATGTAACATGGTATTTTCTGAGTTTTAAAACCGTACCTCAGTATCTGCGGTACGAAGGGTGTAAATAATTGCATGCTATTAAATGAATGTCGACTAAAATCAACCAAAGTTCCCTTCTTGAGATTTGAGTTGGACTCGATATTGAAACAACAAAATTCCACTACTGGTAAAATCCTATACATCGTCTTTGGTTACAAGTTTCAGAATTGAACTAAAAACAGTTTAAATATCGTTCCAGCATTATTTTCTGTAAGTCTAATCGTCACCCTCGGATTCTACGATGACATCATCGGAATCGTCGGCAAACTTCGTAGCTTCATTCGGCAATTTGCTTGTTTCGTCGTCTTCTTCGGACTCCACAATGACGTCATCAGAATCACGTGATGCTGTTTCGTCGTCATCGCACTTGCCATTTACGGAATTAACGTCGGCGGCTCTTTTAGACTCCGCAGTGACATCGGAACCGTGTGAAACTTGGCGCTTTTGTTCCGAATCGAAGAGTTTCCTCCGGACATCGTCGGGAGCGTTCGGAGAACCTGCTCCTGAAGAGCTTGATGCAGCCTTCTTCTTCTCGAGTGATTTATCGGCTGCTGGAGTTGACGGGACGTAATACTCATCTCCGCACTTAAGAGAGGGTACAAGTTTTGCCATTACCTTGAACGGCTGAGAGGTTTTAGTCTTTGTTTCGCTTTCTGTTGTCAGAATCACGCGTACTTGATTAAAGATTTTCACCTCTTGTTCCTCTTCGTAAGTAACACCCGTCGTTTTCAACCTGACACTCCAAACCAAACACATCTCGGCTGGTTTTCCCTTCACTCCTTTAGTAAAGGTAAAGCTTTTCACTCCGGGGCAGAACTTCAGATAAACCCGCTTGACCACACCCAGTTCTGGGACAAGAACGTCCAGTGATTGGTCCATCAGATTTAGTACCATTCCCTCCTCCTCAAGGGGGCCGCTTTCGCGCACAAAAATACCAAAGAACAGTTCATTGCTAAGTTCACTAGCTCTCTTAGCCGCAAGTTTACGATCATTGCAATGTTCTGCTATCATGTCGACAATTGCTGGCTCTTGATTCAGCGGTTGATCAATACCAAGACTCGCGGCCAAGAGCCTGTGCACAACTATATCCGGATATCTTCTTATGGGAGACGTAAAATGCGTGTACAGAGGTACGCTCAAGGCGTAGTGTCCATATTCGCCTTCCTCCACGGACCCCGTGCAAAAATACTCCGCGTTCTTCATGGGGCGCATGGTCAGGTTGACCAAAACCTCACGCTCAGGGGAGCCCAGCGGAAATTGTGCCAGCGATTCGTGAATGGTTTTCGACGATGTACAGTTGAAGGTGATTCCAAATGACTTGCACAACTCGAGGAGATCGTCGAGTAGTTTCTGGTGTGGTTTGGGATGACGCCTCAGCATAGCCGTCTCTGGGTAAGCGGTATATATGTGATGAGCCACCGCCATGTTGGCCAGCAGCATGAACTCTTCAATGAGCTTGTTGGCGTCTCGCTGTTTGTGCACGTGATAGCCATTGGGCAAACCTGTTTCTTGATCCAGGTCAAACCGGATTTTCACTTGATCGAGGCGCAGCGCGCCATTTTCAAAACGATTGCGCCGTAGACGCACAGCGAACTTATGAAGCTGATTCACTTGCGCTGAGATTTCTTCCACGCTCGCGCCGTCTGATATCGGTGGCAGCTCGTTTGGGTTCCACGTTCGGTTTGGTTTGTCGATCATGTCCTGGGCGTGTTCGTAGGCCATCTTAACACGCGAGCGAATGATTCCTCTCCCTTTCCACTCGTCTAATATTTCTCCTTTATCGGACATTTTCCAAACAACAGAGAATGTCAGACGATCTTCACCAGGGTTTAAACTGCACAGCTCCTCGCACAAACGGCGCGGGAGCATGGGCACAACCTTCTGAACCATATAGGTGGAAGTTCCTCTCTCTTCGGCCACCTCGTCCAGGGCAGTCCCTCGGCGAACGAAGAAGCTGACATCGGCGATGTGTACTCCAACTTCGAAGAGGCCATCTTCTAGTTTCTTGCAGTGCACTGCATCGTCCAGATCTCTGGCTGTAAGAGGATCGATCGTGAAAACACAATCTGCACGAAAATCTCTTCTATATTCCAACTCCTCTTCGGGTATCTTCCAAGGTGTTTCCTGAGGTAAACACGCCAGAGCCTCGTCTGAAAATGGCCCTGAATCAATCCCGTACTCCAGAAGGATCCCTTCCGTCTCCGGGTCGATTTCACCCGCCTCGCCCAGTCTTCGCGCGATGGTGCCGATCGCGAGGAAAGAATCCTTTGAAGAGGTCTCGGGCCAACTGCTAATACGCGCCACAAGCAGCGTGTTTTGGAAGTCACGTGGTCTGTCAAAGAATCCTGGCGGACACTTTTCCCGTGGGATGCGTATCCTTGGCAACCGACTGTCAATTGGGGAGAAGAGTCCATCAGGGCATTCTTTAGGGCGGGTGAAGGGCTTTAGATTTCCTGTAGCAACACGGGAGTGCTTCTTCTCTATGATATACACTACCTTCGCTGTTTTCTGCAAGTATCGCTCTGGCACTTCATCCACAGTGATGTGATGACTCTTGGAGGGTGTTTCAGCTGAATGTGGTTCATCCCCGTTGCTAATGGACATCTTCTCCACATTCAATGTCACGTTTTCTACGTTAGCGTGTTCCTGATCAGGATCCCCCAAGCTCAAACCGTTATAATTCAGCTCTCCCTTCATGATCTTCCAATCATGTCTGGGTAGAATTTCCAGCGCGACCACGTCGCCATTAAGAGCCCTGTTACGCCTCAGCATTCCCTCTATCAGCACATCTCGCCCCAGTCCCGGCACAGTCACCCAGGCCATCTCGTAGTTCCGTGGGTTAATCCTCAATACACCTTTAACAAGCTCATCTCTCTTCAACCCAGCCGACACTTTCTCTACAGGCCAGAATTGTTCGTACAGAGGCCTCTGTTGGTTACCTTTGGTCTTAAGCGTACTGTGGGGTGAATTTCTCATTCCAGATCTTTCATGTGATCTTGGTGTTGTGTGATTCACACTTCTTGTTTGTTGGTGCTGAACGCTGTTTGGTGTTTTACTGTGAAGCTGGTTCACCTCTCGGCTAGCTTCGGGGTCTTCGCCTTCACCACGAACTTTACCAGATTTCCTTCGCCTGTTACGCTTCTTTTTCCCGCCTCTTGCATTCTCAGGAGTCGGCGTATCATGCCGTGGTTCGTTATCGCCTTCCGCTGCGAGGTTTGCGCTCGCGCTGTCTCCCTTTGCCATGTTTTCTTGGACTTGCACTTGCGATGTTTCTTCCCTCACCTGTGCGCTCTTTCCTCGTCTTCTTCTCGATCTTCGCTTTTTCTTGCTATTCGTTTGATCCTGGCCCGCGCTTGGAGCTGAATGAACACGATCTTCTTCTTCTTCTTCGTCAGCGCAGTTATTCAATTGTTCAGCTGAGTCAGGAGAAGTTGGTTGTGTAACATCACTCTCTTCCACTATTGCATCACAATCAGTAACTACTGCTGACACTGCACTTGCAGTTTCAGAACCTTGTTTTTTCTTCTTTCGTCTCTTGCGTTTCTTCTTTTGACTTTGAGCTGCACCACCAACAACTTCCACCTCTTTCTCTGCATTTTCACGGCCATCTGCGGGCACAGTTTGTGTTAAACTCGCTTCATCTTTCGCATTTGTAGCATCACAACCTGTAGTACTTGCACATGCATCGATTTCTTCTGCACGAGCAAAGTTCGCAGCCGGCCCGATACAATCTGTAGCTTCCACTACCTCTTCTTCTCCATCCTCGCTGCGTTTTTCAAGTTCTTTACAGTTCAAATCCATTGACAATTCAGGTCTTGCATACGACACATGGAATAAGCGCTGGAAGTTAAAGTGCACAATAACATAACTTTTAAGTTAAAGAGTCGGCAGTTGTTAAGCCAAAGATTGGCATTTAATTAACAACAGACGCTTTGTATTACCTTAATGAAATATACGACGTACCAGCATCACGTCAGGTGTTAGAAAACGGAAGAAATTTCACGAGTTATCGCGCCTTCGTTCCTTCCGCCATCTTTGTTTTTGTTTCGTCTTTCCCATGGGTCACTGCTCTCCTAAGGGGGTCACGTGGTTATTCGAAGAGAAAACAAGATGGCGGACTGGAAGCACACAAATGACATCTGAAGCTAATGATCAAGTCTTCCATAGCTAGTTCGCTCTCTCTGATCTGATGTTGATGAGCTAATATTCAAAGAACCAAGATGAGTGCAGACTCACAAACGCTCCAAGCAAAGTATCAGAAACTGGCTGCAGAATTTGCAAAGGTTTGTTTCGCCTGTGTTGCCTCAAATAAGGAAACATAATTTTAAGGCTTGTTAAAAAAGGCTTAATAATTGAAATCTTGATTTGTTTACTTGTGTACAACATTACCAAAGCGATAATCTTAAGTTAAATTGTATTATTTTTGTTTTGCTGCGGAGTGATGTAAGCTTATTTTTGCTGCGTGCATGGAATGGAAGGCAATAGGAATCTTAAACGCGATCCCAAATGTCTGTCAAAAATTAACTTAATCTTAACCTCTGCAACTTTTCTCAGTTCTTAAATATGGGAATGGCCACCAAATTTTTTCATCGATTGCCACTTTAAAGGAAGAAGGCATCACCTGCAATATGGGAAATGTGACAAAATACGATTTTCTCTTTTCCCCTGAAATTTTATTGTAAATACTTGTTCCAGTAAGTATCCATACCTTCCCCATGGAAGGTTTTTGGTTTGAAACTACTCCGCCTGTATAATTTCCTTTTAAATTTTTTTTGCCGTTTGGGAGCTCCCCCCACCCCACCCCCTTGGACTGTAGTGGGACACTTTGTGACTGTTACGTCACATGCTGTTTAGTCTCGGAACAGGTCAGAACCAGTTACAGAGAGCGCATGCTGTTGAAGCTCGTCGAAGCTAAGTTGTTTACTGTTAGCTTTGCTTGTGTTCAAATATAAACTCAAGTGTGTTGTGTTTACTTGCCTTGAACCTCGTCCTGGTCTGTCTACAGGATAAATTTTACAGTTACTCTCCTTGGGTGACTACAGATACTTTATGAACACGCACTTAGGAAAACTAAAAGGAGAGGTCAGATTCTTTGATCTCTAGGTGAAATATGTGTAGCTACTGAGTGAGACTCTACTTCCTTTGAATCCAAGGGGGTACTCTGTAATTCATTGGGTAGGGGTGTGGCCACTGGGAGACAGTGAAACCCTTACGCTATACTAGACCCTATTCTAGACTACAGTGAGCACCAAAAACCCCTACCCTATCCCAGACTAGCTATTTCCCATGCAGAAAATGTATCACTAATGTGGTTCAATGTGCGTTAACTATACCAATATCCTCACAAAGTCACTTTCAAGTTTCAATTTCTATTATTAAGAACCCTGTGGGTAAAGAACCCAGTTCTAGACTAAATTATTTATATGTTGGCTACTTTTCCAGTAAATTATACCCTGAAAGTATTCTAGACCAAAACTGTCAAATTTCTATTTACCCTATCCCAGACTAAACTGCCTGATAACCATGCCCTTCATAGTGGCACGTATCCATGTAGGTTAAACTGTTATATATGGGAGTAACCCCTCTCCCCAGCTTTGAATGGTATCAAAAAACATAATTATCAGTGGGGCTTCTTTCTCCACACAAAATCTCACTTGCCAATCCAAACAATAATTTAGCTAAATTATGTATCAATCAAATAGTTCAAACTTCAACATAGCTTGGGCGTATTCTGGGCATTTGACTAGCTGATGGGCTTAATTTAGCTTGTGGGACCAAAAATGGTCATCAATAGTTGCTTAAGGGCTTGTGGAATTTTTCTTTGATACCAATCTCTTTTCTTCCTGTGATAAACCTACTCCTTTTGCAACAGATTTTAGTAACTATACCTTTAATTCATAGCAAAGAGCACAGAACACCGTTCTAAAGAAGGCTGTGATAGAGGAACAAGAAAAGACAAAGACTCTTCAGGTTATTAAGAATCAATGTATCCTTTGTTTTGTTTTTTGAATTTTATACATGTTGTTTTTGCACTGTGAAATGACAGGCCAAAATAACCGGTTGATTTTACTGGCAATATTACTATATACAGATAAGGATTTTCACTGAAATTTTGATTCTATTATTTCTGATGTTGTTTTCCAGGAAACTGTACGGCAGAAGGATCAATCTATTAGGAAATATGAACAAGAGATTGACAGCCTGCAATTCAGAAACGATCAGGTAAGGCAACGTAAAGTAAAGTAAACAGGCATTTCTTACCACTTGCTTGTTTTTTCCTCTGCTCAGAGATTGTCAGCTGAGATTGACAAGGTGGAATGATCAGATATTCTTGTTAATTTGGCTTGACAGAGCTTCTTGTATTGTCTCAGATTCAAGTAGTACAGTCTCAATCAGAGATAATCATGGATAGCTGTTGAGTTCTGCCATCAGTATAGTATTTCAAATTAAATTTCAGAGTCCCTTGAGTAGGGTGGGTAACAACTGAATCCACAAAAGAGACATTTGAAGTCTTACAGATCTATTGTCACTTAAATGAGGGAGGGGCTCCAGCGAGGAAGGGCCTCCTCTTGATTAAAATATGGGGGAAGTAGTGAAGGTGGTGTTTTGATGTGAAAATTAGGAAGCTGAAAAAATACCATAACAAGTTTTGACCTTATATTTTGGTAAAACGGTTTGGCAACCTGGACCCCCCTAGTTCTCTGTATCCAGCATTGGTCTCTAGAGGGCATCTTAGGGGTTTTTAGAACACGGGATATTTAGGTAAAAAATTGTTGGGGTACGGGATGTTTAGGTCAGATAAAACAGGATTATAGAGCAGGAAAATTGCTAATTTTTTCATTTGGAATAAATGACATACAGGTCATTTAGGCAAAAAGGTAACAGGATTTGGGATACTTAGGACCCTCCCCCCACCTAATGGGGCCTCTCTTTAGCCAGACTAGGGCAGCCATATACAACGTCTAGCTTTGCAGGACCATAATCTGTCAAACTATAATTTCATCATACTTTTTTTTCTTAGTTGTCAAAGAGAGTGTCAGTCTTACAGGAAGAACTTGATGATTATGATGGAAAGAACAGGAGAGGAAAGGTTGATATCAAGTTTACTGTCTGATTCACATACATAACTGCATTGATCTCTCAAAATGAAATCTTGCACTTTTAACCCAAAAGCTTTGCATCTATGTATTTACAATTTGTAGGATTAGTGATAAACGTCAGTCCATGAATGTCTTTTGCATTGCAGTCAAGAATTGATGGGATGGTAAGGGGAGATGATAATGATGTGAAAGATCAGGAACTTCAGATAAAAATACAAGAAAATGAGAGACTTCAGAGAGAGGTTAGTACCACAAACATGTAAGATGATTTCCACTGAACATCATAGCAAAAAGGGCAAAAATAAAATTTTCAAACAAACCTCAGATGTAGCGTGGTAATATTATTTTGAATACAGTTAAGAGCAACTTATCAAGACTGACCCCGTAAGAGAACACTGAAGCTGAAGATGCTAATGTCTTAATTAAATTGGACATTTCACATCCATTCAGTTGAAAACATGTTGACTAACACACATGCTTTAAGCTTTCTTACAAGGTTTGATATTAAGTTTCTCAAGAATGCTTGAGAATTTAATCTCAGGGTCACTTAGAGAAGTGAATGAAAGTGAGGTGTTTCAAAGAGTTTTCAGAAGGTTACCGTGCTATGAGTAGATTTTTAATACAATAATTTTTGCACTTATTGCTAGAACTTTGAGCAGAATCTGAGTTAATTTTCTCATCTGCGCTCCAACAATCTTGTTTTGTCGATTCTTGTGAAAAAATGTTTCGGCCTAGTTCTAACTATCCAGTAATGGAACCACCTTAACTTAAAATTACTGAAGGACAAAACCCAGAGTAGACCATCTTAAATTCATGATTGCCTTCTTTGGTTGTGCAAGCTGTAGCCCAGTTTAATAGTGCCTTATAATTTTACCTGGCAGTTATATGAAACAACCCAGGAACACAAAGGAACAATATTGACCCTTCAGGAGAAGTTGGAAGCTCTAGAAAGGTGACAGTATGCTTAGAATGTAGTCAAATGTTTGGCTCACATGTTAATCAGCTTGTAGCTCATAGATATTAAAATGTTATTGATTGTCAATATTATGTTTGTCATTTTTTTTAGGAATTCCACTGATCACCAGAAGATTTTAGATGAAGCTAATGACAAGCATAAAATGGTTCTTGATAAACTTAATGAGGAGAGAGCCTTGTTAGAGGTTTGTTAAGCAATCAGCATTGAATACTATATAAATTATGATGACACAAGAAAGTTGATGGACTGAAAAGCTGTTTGAACACACTGTTGATTGCCAAACCAAAGCTACCCTGACAAACCCTAACAAATCTCAACAAATACTAAGATCAAACCAGGCTATGCAAAATTGTTAGATTGAAGATGTAGGAAATTCATTTTTTATGCCTCTTTGATTAGTATCAAGTTGTAAGAATAATGTCTACTCAGCTTATAGACATGTTCGGTAACAGATTGAGTATGACAATCATGTTATTGCTTATTAATATTATTATATGATATTCATTTATATTTTATTTATTTAATGGTTCAAACTAACATAATTTTTCTTTTAAGGCTAAACTTCATAAGACAGAAGAAGAATTAAAAGTAGCAAGTTTCAAGGCTGAGAAAGGGTAATTAGAAATAAAAGCATGCGCATGTTCTTCCATTAAATGATTTGATTCCTGTTGCATTATTTTTGTCAGTGACAATAATGCACATAGCAAAGTGTATTCTAAATTCACAGCCACCAACAACTGAAGCTCTTACACAAGGAAATGACTTCAAGATATGGTATGACAGTACATTTTTAGCACATTTATTTCTTTCTAATGCTGGACATTGAAAAGACTGGGTCAATTAGTTAAACCAGCCATTTGACTTTTTCTGGATGGAGTAAATATGGTAAGAGAAGTAATGCTGTAAACGTTGCTTCTTTCAGATGATGTCTCTAAGGTTGTTACAGAAAAACTTCCATTCAATGACACAAGTAAGCACATCATGATGTTTGGCTATTAATGTGATCCCTCTCTTCTATGCGCCAGACATTTAATTCTACTATGTACATGTACATGCTTGAATATTTAAACTTATAGTGGAATTAAATGTTGTTACTGTTGTTAGGTAAATTAACTGCTTTATGACTTGTTCAATTCCATTACTATAATCTTGGATGAATTTCAGGTATCAGAGAATTGAACAAGCTAAATGTACCAACACATGATCGCAAGCACCAGGTATAGAATGATACTCTTTGTTAATCGTGGTTAAGTCTTGGATAATCAAAATAATATGTAATGAATAACATGTAATCTGCATTGAGTACTATATATGTTGACACAAGAACGTTGATGGGCTGAAAAGCTGTTTGAACACACTGTTGATTGCCAAACACTAAAACTAAAGCTACCCAGACAAACCCTAACAAACGTCAACAAACTTTAAGATGAAACTAGGCTAATTATTCATGATCCATGAATAATTAGGGTTAAGAGACAAAGGAATTTCATTTTAACCTGAATCTTATTGTGACCTAAAACATTTATATTTTTTTT
>Ga0126338_10002416_pt1 | contig 12837 bp, 9 predicted proteins | sample OrbCmetagenome_2_FD_92529 | JGI IMG/M metagenome (GOLD analysis project Ga0126338, IMG submission 92529) | Coral microbial communities from Petempiche,Puerto Morelos, Mexico - Orbicella C C metagenome | ecosystem: Host-associated > Invertebrates > Cnidaria > Coral | place: Petempiche,Puerto... | reverse complement strand
GCAGGCAGGCAGGCAGGCAGGCAGGCAGGCAGGCAGGCAGGCAGGCAGGCAGGCAGGCAGGCAGGCAGGCAGGCAGGCAGGCAGGCAGGCAGGCAGGCAGGCAAGCAGGCAAGCAGGCAAGCAAGCAAGCAAGCAAGCATTTTCTCTTCCCGATTCCGAACGGAGATTCATCTTTCACAAGTCGCGGTTGGGCCCTTGGGAAGGTGGTAACGGCTTTTTTCTAGATGACATGTATAACGGAAATTAAACAACAGTTGCTAAATGCTTCATCACGCGAGAGAATTCAATCCACTGTACACACCTGGTGGTGGCGAGGGAGGAACAAGTTTCGGTGTACTGCCATTCTCTGTCCCAGTTGTTGTTTTACTCTCATTACTTGTTAGAGAGGTTTGTGACTCGCTGCTTGGTAATCCCAGCTATATGAAAGAGAAATGGCAAGTAAACACCTTTCCATACCGTCGAATATTTTCATTTAGATTCTTTTACATTTCGTGGGTAGTTCTGTGCAAGTGAAGGTTTGAAAAAGAGAAAATATAATTACACTTTCCGATTCTTGCTAAGCCAATCAGAGTAAAGATATCGCTGTTTCGTCCGATCAGGAACAGAAAAGACAGTTCGGGATTTTGGTCAAGTGATTTTCCCCGCGCTTTTCTGTGCTTAGATGTTTTCCCGCGCTTACCAACGGACGTGCGTTATCGCTTAGAGTTCTGATTGGTTTAGGGTACTTAAACGAACGAACCAGAATATTACAACAGTCTTGACGTGTGCTTTAACCACGGAGAAGCAGACAACAACAAGTTTCACCTTCAGTGCAAAAGGTTTTCAAAGTATTACCTGTTGGCGGAAGTAAGAATTTTCAGTCCTTAACAACTTTATTTCCCGCTTAAGGCTTAGGATCAGTTTTTCTTTGGGGTCCTGAAACATACACATACAAAGAAAAACTTGATCAGTGTCAAATTCTTCTTCAAATGTTCAGTTTAAGTTGAGACTGCAAGAAAGGGAGCAAAGAAATTGTCTTGATAAAAGTGTAAATTCTCGAAACAAGTATCACAAGAAATTATGCAGACAATTAAGAGGAATTTGTACGTTGAAATAAACCTACCATCTGTACCACAGGTTTGTTTTTTATTCTCTTGGCTCTGTGAGCGTACCGTAAGGTGTTTAAGGTGTCCTGCACCACATAAGAAGATGGCGAAATACATGCGATCTGAAATTCAACAGAGAGGAAATATTAGCCCCTAACTAACCAAACGGGGGGAAAGTATAGTAATAAGAGGGTATGAAAGGTGTTTGATTGATAGCTGAGAATTCGTCCAAATTTTAACTGTCAGCTCAGAAATGACTGTTCCAGTCAATGATAGTTTTTGGACAGAAACTATACTTAAGAGTGTCTGGAGCGGGATGAATTTCAATGGATGAGATGATATAGTCTTTAGAGAAGACTGATGCTGCACATAACTTGGAAAACGCCGAAAATCTAACTAATAACTAAGACTCAAACACCCCAATCGAGACACGCGAATTAATATGAATTGACAGGGTACGATACAAAGAGCTTTTTAAAAACTCTTGGCTGATTCCCAAAAATTTTACTTGCACGAAACTACGTTTTTTAAGCAGTTGCTTAGGTCCTTTTCCCCCGTGGGAAATGGGCCCGGAAAAATGTTCAAAGTTAACTTAAACCATCTCAGATCTGGGGGCTCACCATGAGGGTGATACCATCACCACCCAGGCTGTCCGCCAGAAGCTTGGTCAGTTTGCTGTCACGGTAAGGTATGTGACTGTTCTTTTTCCTTGGGTCGCTCAAGGCAGAAATACAATTCCCTGTAACAAAACAGAACAAAACATTTCAAATCAGGGAAAATAATTTAAAAGGCTGTATGACGTTATCCTTTCCCGTCAAGACGGTGCATCTGTTCAGTAACAGATCACAAAAGACATCAAAATGTGGTAAGAACAACAGTGACACTTTTTTGTTCCCTCCCCATTTTGACGTCAGCTGTGACTAATTACTAAACAGACGCACGGAAACATGGAATCTATTGATTATACTAAATTCTCTTGGCCGATGATACAACACACTGATTTTCTACGCCTTCTTAATGACCCGCCCAAATACACAAGACCAGCAGCAGCAGCAACAACAACAACAACAACAACAGTGATAAGCTTAACAACTAGATTCCATGTTGTTTCAGGGCAGCTAAAGCACTGTCGCATTTTTCGTTTAATTCAAATTGTAGGAAATGCTCAAAATACTTGCTGTGGTGGCGTTACCGCAACTGTTGCGTGAGATAGTTTTCTTCTCTTGTTCTCAATGATCACGACACAGAACACGATCCAAGATATTCATTTCAGAGTATTTTACATAACATAATGTTCACTGTAAATTGTGGGCACTTCACGATTATCATAATAGGAAACAAAAAAAAGCTAGGAAACTGTCAGTAGCAAATCGTGTAATTAAATTTTATTTGATAGAGTTAACAAATTCACAACCAAAAAGATATTCAAACAATTTTAACAATTTGTAGGAAACCAGAGTACTTAGAGGAACAAAGAGATACAACATTGAGATATTGTGTATGCTAATTACGCCAAAACAGTCAATTTTACGTCGGCCATTTTCAGATCTTTCTCAAGGAACTTTCTCAAACTAGTTTAACTAAAGACGGAGATTCGATATGTACCAAAATTCAACCAATCGGCGAAAAAGCTCAACTTTGAAACTAAAGAGTCTTAACATTATGTAACAAAAACAAAATGACATAAGTCGTTCACGCCGAAGCACACTAAGGTATGCATTTATTTAATTAACCCTTGCTCAGCGTCAATAAATCTTAATAATAATGCCAATGCCTCAAACGATGTGGATGTAAGACAACTTAGCATGTACTTCAGCTTAAAGCGATTTACACAAGTCGAGTAAAGAAGTCAGACTTCAACACGTGGAGCTGGGAAATCGTTCAGTTTGACGAAGCGAAACACTGCCATAGAAACACACTCCACAAACTGCAACCGTGAAAATCCACACGTACACAAATGAATAAAAATTCATTACTCGTTTACACATCAGAAAAGATCTGTTTACCTTTAATTACTTTCCTACTCGAGACACGCCACGACAATAAAATGCAAAGCAAACTTACCCAACGTCAACAAACTCTTATTGATATTCTGCGACTCGGCGAACGTGCCTCCAACAGACTTGGTTTCTTTGACGCGCTCGCTCCCTGTAGAAAAAACGTTAAACACAAAACGTCTGTGACGAAAAGAACAGCTAAAACGACGTCTTTGGTTGTCAAGCAACAAAGAAATTGTAACTATAGTGTTCTAAGAGATAACTGACCTCGTGCTAGAACACAGTCACGATGGTTCACTATGAATCCACGAACAAGAATTTCTCACGAATTTAGCTGCTTAAGTAGTTTCAAATATTTTTCAAAGTGGCATAAACTCTCCGAAAAGACAAATGTTCATATAGTTTATGAAGTGCGTGGTCGTTTACATTCGTGATGTCGATAGACGAAAGCAAAAGAGACATCTGCATGTTAGAAAAATGTGTGGCCTCGTTCGTTTCGGTCAGTTCGCGTCTAATTCCCATCCAATCAGTTTAAGGATAACTTAATACTTACAAATACACTCCTGCGCTTGATAATTTGGTGCTTTGAGGTAAAAATAGGCTAAAGATTAAAGAGCCAAAAACGATTTGTTCACTGTTTGGCGTACTCTTACAAAATTAAATGAATTTTACATATTTGACAAAGCGATCGTTCAACCGTACAATCTGACTCAATGAAATTTCATTAATGCAAACTCAAACAAAACGTTACTAGTGTCAACCGGAATGTTGTCTAAGTCATCTTGTTCAAGAATAATCATTTATGGATATCTTATTGAACTGCGATATTTATAACACAGGTTACTTTTGAACAACGCTGAATTGCGACGACTTTATTGACCAAGAGAACCAAACACGTCGCTGTCCTGTCTTGCTATGGGCATGATAAGAATTAAGGAAAGGTAAAGATACGAGGCATTTCTGTACAAGTTCAAAGTTCTCGCTCAAGTGGTTTTTCACAATGTGGCAGGTGTTGGTTTTGTTTGGTTTTTAACACTCTCTTAACCTATATAATTGCAGGTCGATACTATTTCTAAGAGATTACTCGACCTCTGAAAAAAAAAAAGCACAGCATAGGAGGAACAAACATAAAACATAATGCATAAATTTGCGCCCACTGACACGTCCAGTTTTTGGCGCAGCCATCTTGTGCGCGCGGCTTTCGCGCCTCGCTTGACAATCAGTGATATATATACCCAGCCTGTTTTTCTTCTTCAGTCTCCCAACTGTACAAACAATGAAATAAAGTTTGGAGGCTTTGTTTTTGTACGAGTTGACCTGAGCTCGATGTCAAGCTTTGGTTTTCATGTGTTTCAATCTTGTCTGCTCACTTCTATGTGAGTTGCTTGTGTTTCTTCCATCTTGTTCCATCATTTTAGAACATCAATCATTTACGTACTAAAAGCAATACGAAATGTTCGCTTCCATATATATATCAAACTGGACGAGCCCGAGGATAATGTTACCAGTGTAAGGCCATTTAAAATCGATAAAGTGATTCAAAACTTTCTCAATATGAAAACAAAGCGACAAGGTCTCGGTTCACTTACTTCTAAGACAAGATTCTCTAGCTTGCTGTGAAATACCATGTGAAAGAAACTGCAACTTGAATCGCGCAAAAGGGATCTCTTTACATTAATACTCGCTTTTCTGTGGGTTTTTTCTTTGAGTTTTCAAGGCGGAAAAACGTCATTTCGCGTCCGTGCATGACATGCTTCGGATACCGCATAGACGCGTCGGATGTAACGATCAAAAATTCTCCTCTCAAGTATGTCGGCGATACGTGGGAGACGTGGTGGCCTCGTGGTTAGTGCGCTCGACTCCGGATCAAGCGGTCCGGGTTCGAGCCCTGGCCGGGGATATTGCGTTGTGTTCTTGGGCAAGACACTTTACTCTCACAGTGCATCTCTCCACCCAGGTGTATAAATGGGTACCGGCGAATTTAATGCTGGGGGTAACCCTGCGATGGACTAGCATCCCATCCAGGGGGGAGTAGAAATACTCCTGGTCGCTTCATGCTACAGAAATTGGGATAAACTCCGGCGTGATGGGCCACTTGGCTCGTATATAGACTTAATGTCGGCGATACATCAAAGATGCACTGTACAAATCTCACTAAAAAGGGGCTTTCTGCGATAGCTAACAAATAGGCAGAGGATCGGTCTTGTTCTGGTTGTATCAGCCGCGCGCACGAAAAAGCGGAAATTTTCACTCTCTCTTTTTGCAAGACAACAAGCCAAGAGGACACTTCCATGTGATGTGAGTGAACTTTCAAACAAGATTCACAGTCTCCTAGTCTGTTTTTATTTTCTTACCTGCTAAATCCACCAAGCTCAACTTGCCGTGTTTAACAACGGGGTAACCAGATTCGTCTTCCGGGTCGTTCTGAGAGAAAGACGGAAAATGCACTCGTTACTTACATCAGCAAACAACACTGAAAACAAATCCCCTACGCATTCAGTAGAATCACAGATAATCCCCAACGAAAATTAATCATTTGTAAGCAATGTTGACAATTTTTTTTAGCTTTTTAGCTCGTAGAATCTCCGCTTATTTTCGCAAAAGGGCAGGCCACATCCAAACCTACGTTTTAAAGAAATTTTGAAGTCTTGACACTTTTAGAATTAATAATCTTTTCTTGCGATTCGTCAACGCATTATGTTTAGAATTGGTTTCAAATTTCAAGTTTCCAAATGAAACGTTCATTGCATTTGTAAAACATTCACTTACTGTTACAACTTACACAAAAGCCTTGTTATAAAACTCAAGTTTCACAAACTGGCTGAAAATTATTCGATCTCAAAATTGCTCGTTCACGTCTCTTCTGTCGTACGCCCAAATAAAAACGATCTTTTATATTTGCTCAAGTTTGTTCTTCATTATGCGTTGTTGTATTAGGTTAGACATTTTATACAAAATATCTCCATTTGCCACATGTAATTTACTTAGTCGTCTAGAAAGAAAACACATTCAATAAACTTTCAATCAGATATTCAATCTATATCCGACTAAAAGAGCGCTTAAACTCTTGAAAAAGTACGACAATTAGAAGTAATCTAAAACGGGTCCGTTTTCAGCTTTTTTAAAAGCTTTTAAAAATGTAATTTTTTAAAAAATAAAAACATATGATAGCCAAACTCAGAAAATTGTGTAGGAAGAAACAAACAAATAGTATTTTAACGTGATGTAGTTAATTGTTTCATTTACAAAAAGAAAATGATTGTTAATTTCGAAGATATGACACAAATTCAACAACTTAACTACAGCATTTGTTTTCGGAGAAAGGTATATCTCTTAACAGCTAATTAGTTTTCACAAAGATGAAGACATTTTTTTAGTATCCGTTAAAAGCAATGGTGAAGGTCAGTATAACTCTCCCCAAAGTGGATCCTCTTTTGGAACCTCCAGGAAAATGAAAACGAGAAGGGATTAAATAAACAGTCTGGAGAAGATCAAACCAATTAAGAAGTTAGATCAAGATCTACTACAGTGTACCTTGCCCAAGATCAAGAGGAGAGAAAACTAAATGAAGCATGCTCCACGGGGTTTCAAAAGGGCATACAGCAATTTGAGCTGACTTTTTTGTTTAAATATTATTTTTGCAAATTCAACAGATAATAATTTAGTTTGGAAAACCCAGTTCGAAACATGCTGCGCTATTAGAATATTGCAACATTTCAAGACGTTTGTGTGGTTAAGTGTCAAGTTTTGCCACCTAGCATCTTCAAAGAGCATGTAAGTTCCGTTCGTTTTTGCCACAGTAACTGAATGGCACAATTATTATCCATTTTATTATATCTATACGTTTGCTACTCCCAGCGTCCCAGGTAGATGCTCTGTGGACTTGCCACGCAATCTTTTTTACCCTGAACGTTTTTCAGACTAAACATTTTTGAGATTCAGCGAACGATCAATTAAGAATAGATGGTCCAGCAGAGGGAGTAGTACTTACTGATTCAATATCAATGTAAACTGTAAGCATACTGTGACTTCTGCTGGAATGATCATTCATTAAATGTGAACCCACTTGTCGATTACTCAATCCTGAAAAAGAATAAAAAATGTTTACAAACATGTTGACTTTAAGGGGGTAGGATACCCTCAAATGGACCAAAAAGTTTGTTTAAATATGGTGAAGAAAGATCAATTGTGTGCTATTGGGCTCAAGAAGAAAGATTAAATTTCTAGAGTTTTACTCAAAATGGTTGCTATGGAAACCAGCCACAGCCTTTTGAGGTAGTGTTTTATAGTATTGACGCCAACACTTCCTGCTCTTTTACAAAACTAGATTTGACTGTCAAATAAGCATATCGTGTAAGTTTCCGTTTTGTTCTGTGCAATGAACCTAAGTTTTGACAGTTAACTCTTATTTTCAGTGCTTTTTACAGGCTTTATTTGCAAATAACCTTATTTTTTACCACACCCAGCGGACAAATCATCTCATGTCACGTGACAGACCTTAAAATGTTACGATTTTTTTGGTTTATAACATCACAACACTATTGGTCTTTGATGAGCCCAAGTTTCGGGAATTCTACTTAAGAACCTTGCAAAGTAGAAATGTTGGCGCGAAGTCAGTCGGTACAAAAGTAAACTTTTGAGAAAAATGCACTTTAAGTTTCTTACACAAAGCATTAAGCATTTAACGAGCCACAAATAGCAGGGGGGGTGTGGATTGGATCTCGGGGGAGGGGGTGCAATGGTTGTTCTATTTTGTAGAAAGTTACCACAGTTGTGGGAAATATTCCTTTTCATAAGGGAAATGAATGAGCCTGTGATGGCAATTTGAGGCAAAGCTTTTCACAAATAATTATACCAATCAAGTTGTGCATGTCTTAAAAGTTTTTTTCTAAATAGTTTTGTTCATATTAGTTAAAAATAATCTATCTTTTTGGTCACGTTCTTATAGTAAACAGTCGTTGCTATGGCTGTTGCTACGTGAAAAAACTTATACCACTGTGTACTTTCCTTAAATTTCACACTCATCTGGAAGGAAATTCGGCAAGATCGTTTCAGAGTTTTTTTGACAAGTCGTCAAGGGTCTTAAGCCTGGTATTTCCAAGAAATTGAATTTTTCATGAACATTGCCATATTTTAGGGTATCCTACCCCCTTAAAGCTTGTCAAACATGGAGGATGAAGAACACAACTACTGTTGCAAAAGATTAGAAAAGAAGTGTGAGTGCAGCAAAAAGTAGGACATAGGAGTTTAACATTTGACCATGGCTTGAAAAACAATTGAATACCAGTTTGCCCTCAGGACGGGGACATTGTGTTGTGTTCTTGGGCAAGACACTTTACTCTCACAGTGCCTCTCTCCACCCAGGTGTATAAATGGGTACTGGCGAATTTAATGCTGGGGGTAACCCTGCGATGGACTAGCATCCTATCCAGGGGGGAGTAGAAATATTCCTAGTCGCTTCATGCTATGGAAACCGGGATAAGCTCTGGCCTGATGGGCCACTTCGCTCGTATGCAGACTTTACCTTACCTTACCTTGCCCTTGGGTGAAGCAGCTCTCAAATTTTGCTCGTTCTGGGCAAGAATTAGTTTACTTTTTTATTCTTACTTAGAAGAAGACTTGCCTGGGCCTTTGCCCATTGAGTGAGTGAGAATGAAATGTTAATTGTTCAACAGGAAAATCTACTTGTCTGGGATGACCATACGGCACTTTTTTAGAATCCTACTGCCTACACTGCAGAATGTAGCTTGCAAATGGAGAAACAGAGGAGTGTAAGGGAGGGGTACTACTGACACAAGGGAGGTTGCCTACCCCCTAGTCACTCTCCTCCACCTGCCCCACCTTTGAGATCAAAGACTGAGAGGGAGTAGTATCAGAAGAACTTGACCAATAGTTAACTGAAATTTATACCAGTATACAAATTCTCCTTACTTGTCTCCAGAAATTTCTTTATAGTAAACAAGTTGGAAGAATTTGTTAGTACATCAAAACAATTTTCCCAGGGTGGCCATTATCATAATTCTCATGAAATGTATGCCTGATTTTGTATTGATATTCTAGAGAGAAATTAGAAGTTGATCATACTATGATGGTGTGACCATACCTTCCTCTAACACAGCTGTAAGGTCATCCAGTGCGTCACACTCCACAAAAAACAAGTTTTCTACATAGAAGCCTCTGTCCCTGGCCCAGCGCACAGGAAGGGAGTCTCTTGCTCTGGAGGGGTTGAGTAGATCCTGCACCTGTTATAAACAAAGGATAGCATTTACAACTATTTTTTAAACACTTGTATCCACTATGATGTAAATAAAATTGTTGATAAATTATCCAATCAAGTTGGGGCAAGTACAAAAGTTCATAGTTTTGGTGAAATATTCTCCATTGTGTTTTCCAGAAAATATCCATACCCCTCCCTCCCATCCCACTGGAATTCCAATTTTGGATCTTTAAAACTTTTGGCTTTTGATCCCCCCTGCTTCATTGATGGAATTTTCAAAAACCCTCTTTTAGGTTGGGCATGGACATTTTCTGAAACCACAACAAATGAATCCAACAAATAAATAAAACCAACCTTCACGTAAACATGGTATACCTTACACTTGGGCAGATACACAATGCTACCTTTAAAGTTTTAATGTTTTCTTTCGTGAAATTACAATATAGTAACTACAACTTAACATGTACAAATAACATTTGAAAGGCTTGTACCTTTTCATTATACACTTCCAAATACGAAGCTTTGAGCGTATACACAACATCTGAACGATTATCCATTAGCTCAAATAAATAATGGAAAGACCTGAAACAATAAAACAATAATCAAATAAAATAATATTAAGCTCCATACTTCCTGCACATTATCAAGATTGCAATATTTATTTTTTCACACATTTTTAGTGACACTCCCCCATCTTACAGTTAACTTAAAATGGGGGACTGTCAATCAATACATGTACCCCACTACATACCACCCATACCTGATCTCAGACTTTAAAGTCATTACAGACCTAGAAGGCTAAAGTGACAACCTTGAAACCAAAACATAAGTGGTCAGAACATTGGATCTTAGAGTTGTTAAATCCATGGAAAATCCCAAATGGAAAAGCCGACTCCAGTTTGAAAATTACCACACTACATGCAATAGCCCCCCCCCCCCCCTTCCCCCCACTCAACTCACCCCTAGAGTACAATCATTGTACATATGAGATACAAACCTTTCAATCAGTCCTTGCATGTCTGGATCAGGAATAAACTTGTCCTTGTTAGCCACAGGGCCTTCCTGTAATGTTCAAATACAGTAAGTTCATGTTTTCTTTATTATATCTATGATTGTACATATAGTTAATCAACTCAGTTCACATAGGTCAACTTGAAACTTTCTACAGTAGGAAAAATTAAAGTCACCTCAAATGTAACTGTATCTTAAGTAATTAAACTGGTAAGTCTGGTCCAACCTTTGGGATAAAAAGAGCTTGATGGCTCATCAGTACACAACCTGTGAGCAGTTAGTTTCTCCTATACGCCAAACAAGGGAGAATTCTTGTTAAAACCGCAAGTATGCAAAAGTACTACTGAATGGTTTGAGCTTAACAATTTATTAACTGACACCATAGTCGTGTATGCATCACAATGAACAAGTTCTGCCATCTGATTGATTTTCACTGTCTGGGTGGCCCTGGTTTCAGTAAACGAACTGCAAATAAACTTTGAAAAACTGCTGTCCTTTAATAAGTTGCCTAAAGTCCATTGTATCACAGTATTTATACAAGAAAAAACATTTACCAGATTTAGTGGGCCGGTGATGGTGTACGTCTTCCCTGATCCAGTCTGACCATATGCAAAGGCTGTACAGGAATACCTGAAACAACAAAAAGTTACATTGTTAGTTTCTGAGTTTTACTAAGGACAGTAAAACATCTTTAAAAGTAAATTATGCCTTCTTGGACTCTCAATTTCCTTTGCGAGGCTAAGAAATTCGTGGTCTCATAGAATAGTAATTAGTCTTACTGCCCAGAAGGGTCTTGAATTTGAACCATTTGGGATCCTAAGAAAGGAAGAACGGCCATCCCTTTTAGAAGAGAAGGGCAATTGTAGAAACTGAAGATAACCAGGTAGATTTACAGATTTTCTAGTAAACCCCCCCTGGTACCAACCCTTCTAAAGCCATCTCCACCAAGTGTTTAATGCCACATCCTTCAAATATCTCCTCCTGTGAGGTCTCTTCACCAAATGCTTCATTGAAAGTAAAAGGCTTGATCTGGCCAAAGCTGTTGTCAATCTGCAAAGAACAAGTCTCCACACTTGAAAGATTTGCATGTTATGCATATACACTAAAACTACTTAAGTAGTAGAATTTTACTGTATAGTAATCCAAATGCTAGCTGCAATCTGATCGGCTGTGATAAGCCATCGTATCCTATCAGCCATTAAGTGCGCAGTGGCTGTAGGTCGTCTGAAATAGCAACATTTTATTGTTTTTCTCAAGTTTCAGAGTAGCTGATGTAAATATTGCATGTGAATATAAGGAAGAGCTGTAAATTACCAGTAGTGTCCTTTCTCTGTAAGAAGCATACTGTAAATTTGTTGTATGTAATGTGTAGATTGTAATGTGTAGATACGCAACTCTGTAGACTGTTTTTGACTGTTTTGTAACCATGGTCTAAGTTAAATTGTAATAACATTAGTATAGGTAATCATATGGTTTCGAGTTCAATTTGGAATTAATTTGCATGAGTGAGTTTTTCAAAAAGCTGAAATTGCACGAGCTGCTTCAGTGAGTGAAAAAATTTGCTTGGAGGAAACGCCAGAAAATCTTACTTGAGGCCATTTTTTCTCATTTGAGAAAACTTTTTTCAAAGTTTCCGCACTAAATTTTCATCATCATTTTATGTGATATCATTGGCTTAGAAAATTTCCTATTTTCTTTTAGCTAATCACAATCTAGAATTGCGATGTGTAATTTGCACTGGTGTTACACTTTTAGCACTGGTGTTACACTTGAACTGCACTGCTCTCAGCCAATCAGAATCGAGTAATTTTTTCATGTATATTATTATTATTGTAATTGTTTGAGCAATTAAAAAAAGAAAGTTTCAGAGGAACATTCACAAACAAATGGATGATTTTTTTAAATACATGCATTTGTTGAAAAGAACAAAAGAAGGATATGCAGGGTTTGTTGATGTTAAAATCTAAAAAAAAAATATTGTTAAAATATCTGATGCATGTATCCATAACTGCAAATATCAACCAACAATTCAGTCTCTCTTGTTTTTATTAATGGAAATTTCAAAGAAATCTGGATAACTGAATGTTTGGATAACAATGAACCATAAAAATTCAAATTAGTCCATCATTCAAAGTATTGAAATTTGATGACCTATCAGTTTCTTCTACCATATAACCTTTAGTGAGAGTCTGAGGTTATATAAATCCCCCGCCCCCCCCACTAACACCAGAACCACATTCGCCATGCACTCAATGAAACAGTAGAGATAACTCACCCAAACTGCTCCATCACCTGGCAGCTTGATAATGTTCTTGTCTCCTCTTTCCTTCTCAAAAGGATTTAAAGGACGTGCTCTAAAAATGAGAGACAATAGTATTATGAATGAAAGAGGACCGCCTAGGGTAAAAGACCAACACACAATAGTGTACATTGAGAAAAGTGGTAGGAGAATTGGGCAAAAAGAAGGGTACTTTCTTGCATAAAAATAGCCTGTCATATAAATGCAGGTGTATTTTTGCATGCAAGT